>Ga0126307_10000926_pt1 | contig 19309 bp, 16 predicted proteins | sample Plot28_FD_89955 | JGI IMG/M metagenome (GOLD analysis project Ga0126307, IMG submission 89955) | Serpentine soil microbial communities from UC McLaughlin Reserve, CA, USA - Plot28 | ecosystem: Environmental > Terrestrial > Soil > Grasslands | place: USA: UC McLaughlin Reserve, Lake County... | reverse complement strand
TGCTCGCTTAGCGATCTTCATGGGCACGACTCATGGGGAGGCCATGAGGAGCGCATTGCCCAGCTTCTTACTCGTCGGTTCCACCGTTGGCTTCTCCTGCGGCGCGGTCGCATTCCTCATCGGGCTTGTGGTTCGTGCTCTCAGCCCAAGCCCGACGCCGCAGGCGCTGGAGAGGTGGACGTCGCGGTGGATGCTGCGTCAACCGGGGTCGTAATGCTGTCGCTGAGCAACGTGATGCCGAACACTCCGGTGGCGATGGCCGCGGCGATCGCGGACAGGCCGAACAGCACAAGGGGGCCGCGCCGCGGTGGCTGCTGCTCCGCCTCCTGCCATTCCTCGTGGCGGAAGTGCACCTCGGGACGAGAGTCGGACGCGTCGCTGTAGGGCAGCACGTCCTCGCTGCCGTCGTCTTGCGACCAGGCCAGCGCCGTCGACGGCTCGGAGGCCGCCATCGCCGCCGTGGCGGCGACAGCAGCGGGGGCGATCGGCGTCAGCGCGGTGGCCGTGTCGACGATCCGGCCGCGGTAGGCGATGAGCCCCGCGCCCTCGGCCGCGGTGAGCTGCGGGTGCGCGGTGGTGACGACCGGTGCACGCAGGTGCTCGGAGAGCCGCTGGGTGATCAGTGGAATGCGGGCACCGCCGCCGACGGTGGCGACGGCCGAGACGCTAGCCGCTGGCACGCCGTAGCGCTGCAGCGTTTCGTCAAGCACCGTAAGGAATTCGGAGAGGGGCGCGGCCATCAGGTCCTCGAGTTCGGTGCGCGTGACGCGGATGTCGGCGCGCTGGCCGGGCAGTTCGGCGACGACGGCCGTCGCTGTCGATGCGCTCAGCCGTTCCTTGGCGCTCCGGCATTCGTCGCGCAGCTGCACCAGTGATCCGACCATCGCGGTGCTCGACGGATCGGCCTGCGACGCGTCGAGCTGTCCCGCGACGACGTGTGCCAGCAGCGCCTGATCGATCTGGTCACCGGAGAAGTCGGGAAAGCGCACGGTCTCGCCAAACGGCGAGAAGTCGCGTGCCGCGTTGGCGAGCGTGATGCTGGTGCCGCTGCCGCCGAAGTCGCACAGCACGATGACGCCGTGCGTCGGCAGACCGGGGTTGGCCCGCAACGCCGTCAACGCCGCTGTCGCGTCGGAGATCACGGGCAACCTGCCGCGCAGATTCCTGCGCAAGGTGTCGACGACCGACGCTCGCCAATGCGCGGGCACGGTGACGGCGATATCCGATACCGGGGCGCCGGCGGTGACCGCATGGGCCATCGTGGTGAGCGCATCGGCGAGCAGTTCTTCGGGACGATGCTTCGAGCCATCGGGGGCTACCAGCGGCACTGGATCGCCGACGCGGTCGACGAACCCGGTCAGGCGCTGGCCGTGAACCGTCACCTCTGCCGGACGGATGACGGCCGCCTGCCCGTCGCGGGTGCCGGCAAGGTTGGTTGCGCCGACCGACAGGCCTACCGAATGGCCGTGATTGCCTGGGGAATTCAACATGCAACGACCGTATGGCGACCGGGCGCGCAGCAAATCCGGCGCCGGACCCGTCGCCGAACGGACCCGATAGGGGATTTCGATTAGGGGATACGGCCGCGTTGGGGGATCAGCCGTGAGGAGCCAGCATGGCGCGCAACATCGACAACATCTCCGATCGCGACTCGGCGCCGAGACGTCGCCGGATCCGCGCGACATGGTGCTCGACGGTCTTGGCCGAGATGAACAGCTGGCTGCCGATGTCGCGATAGGGCAAGCCGAGCAGCAGCAGTTCTGCCACTTCGCGTTCGCGGTCGGACAACTTCGACGAGGCAGGCCGCGACGGGCCGCTGCGCGCACCATCCGCGACGGTGCTCACCGATTCCGGGCCCGGCGCTTCGTCGACCGCGACGGTCTGTTTGAGGTCGCGCGCCAGTTGCAACATCGCGCCGGAGACACGCCCGTCCGGGGTCTGCAGGGCGGCCTGGCCCGCCAAGCGGGTGGCATCCCATGTCAGCCCGAACTGCGACAACCCGCGAGCCGCCGCCGTCACCTCGTCGGCGTCGACGTGGTTGGCCAGCACCCGCAGCCAGGTGCGCCCGGCAGTGGCCAGCGCCTTGGCAAACACGCTATGAGCGGCGGCGGCGGTGAGCGCGTGGCCGTGGGGAGCAACCGCTTCCGGTGAATTGGCCAGGATCCCGGCGTGTACGCCTGCCCAGTGCAGCGGCACCGACCACAGCACCGGATTGCCGAGCGACTCGAGCAGCGCGAACGCCTCGGCCAGGGTGTGCTGCAGCCGGTTGACCTGACGCATCCTGGCTGCGGCCACCCACAGCTCGCCCAATGGCAGCAGCGAGAAAAGGTCCATCGAGTATTCGGCGAGCACCTCGGCCGCCGCATACCAATGCTTCTGCACCGCGCCGCTGTCGCCGCTGCGCCTGGCGATCGCGGTCTGCAGAGCGGCCGCCCAGAGCGCGTCGCGGCGGTGCAACACCGCATCGGCCGTCGAGGCGACATCGGCGGCCGATGCGTGCAGCTGGCCGTCCTGCATCCGCACCCAGCCGAGCAGCAGTCGGTGCCGGTGGGAGGAAAAGGTTTCGTCCGCCGTGTCCGTCAGGCCGCCGCCGCGCACGGCCCGGCCGATCACGCTACGGGCGCGCACCGGGTCGCCGCCGTGCAGCGCGGCCAGCGTCACCAGCGCCGCCGGAGTGTCAGGGGCGACGCACGCGGTCTGCTGTTCGGTGGTGATCGATTGACCCAGGCGCGTGACGGCGACAGGGAACGACTGATCCAGTGACAACAGCAGGCCCTCGGCGAGGCTGCGGGCGGCGCGGGAGGTCGTTGTCGGCGGCCCCTCGCTATGCGCGCTCAGCGCCGCCCGTGCGGCCTCGAGGTCCCCGGTTGCGAGTCCGACGATCGCGCCCGCCGCGCCGACGAACGCGTCGGGATACGGCCCGAGCCACCGGAACAGGTCGGCCGCCTGCGCCGCGCTGCCGTCGTGCATGGCGATGCTCGCGGCAATCCGGACGGCGGCCGCGCGTTCGGCCGCGTCGGCGGAACCGAGCAGTTCGTCGGCCAGCCGGCCTGCGGTGGTGCAGTCGCCGGTCAGCGCGAGCGCGTCGGCCAGGCGCGCGGACAGGGCCGTCGCGCCCGCCTCGGCCGCCGCCCGGTACAGCCGGGCCGCCTGCGCCGGTTGCCCACGGGTGCGGGACGCCAGGTCGGCCAGCGCAGTCGCGAGCCGCTCGTCGCGCAGCCCGTGTTCGGCCAGACGCAACGCCAGATCCGCTGAGAGCGTTGATGTTTCGAGTTGCGAAACGAGCAGTGAGATCTCAGTGTCGTGGTGGCGCACGGTGCCGATGATCCCGGCGATGCAGCGGTGTACAGATCGCAGGAACGTCTGGCTGTGCGACGGCTCGATCAGGCCGCTGGCGCGGGCGCGGGCAACGAGGACCTGAGCGTCTTCCGCGCTGACCCGCAGCGCCGCGGCGACGTCGTCGGGCCCGAGCTCCGGGCTCAGTGACGACACCAGCAGTGTGTCGAGCACCGGTTCCTCGAGCCTGCGCAGCCGCTCGATCAACGCGAACTTTGCGGCCTGCATGATCGCCGTCGCCGGTGCCTCGCCGTCGGGCGAGCCGGCCGCAGCGATCGCCGGCTGCAGCAGGAACGGCAGGCCGGCCGTTGCCACCATCAGCGACCGGATGATATCGGAAGTCGGTGGGGCGCCGAGTGTTTGGGCCGCGAGGCGGTTGACTTCCGCGGGGCTTAACGCGCCAAGCGACACCACAGGGTTTTCGCGTTCCATGGCGGTGGCCAGCGACCGCAGCGCCGGGTGGTTGGCCAGCGGTTCGGCGGCGACCACCACCGTCGATGCCGGATCGGCGACCCGCTCGGCGAGCTGGCCGAGTTCTGCGTCGTCGAGCAGATGGGCGTCGTCAATGACAACCGCGGCCGCCATATCGTCGCCGTCTCGGGGCGGCCGCGTCAGCACCGCCACCCCCGCGTCGCGCAGCGCCGACCGGATGGCCGCGAGGACCGAGCTCTTACCAGTGCCGATGCCCCCGGACACCAGGACTTTGACCGGGACGGTCGGCGCGGCCAGCAGCGACGCCACGGTGTCGCGCGCGGCCTGCGGAATGTCGGTCAGCGGTTCTGACGCCGGTCCGGCCATGCGGTCACGGCTGAGTGGTCGTCGCCGGCGACAACGCAGCGGCCGTGGTCGTGGTCACCGGTGGTTGCGTGGTCGTTGGCTGGGTGGTGGTGGTCGGCGGCGTCGTGGTCGGCGGCGTCGTTGTCGTGGTGGTGGTTGTCATTGTGGTGGTGGTGGTGGTGGTGGTCGTTGTCGCCGTTGTTGTTGTCGGTGAAGTGGTGGTCGGGCTCGACGTGGGCGTCGGCGACGGCACCACGGTCGTGCTCGGCCGGCCGTCGGGGCCGGTCACGGTCACCGTCTCCGGGGCGCCCTCAGTGGCCGGTTCGATTGGCGACGGCCCGGTTTCGAAGGTTGTGGCCGTTTCGGTGACGGGGCCGCTGCTGCCGCTTGTGCTGGTGAGCGTGACCGCCAGTCCGCCGATGGCCAGCAGCACGGCCGTGGCCGCCGCCCCGAACAGAATGGGCGGGCGCTTGTACCAGGGCAGCGGCTCTGGCTCGGGCTCATAGCCCTCTTCCTCGTGAGCGAACGCGACCGGTGGGCGGGCGTCGGTCGGGCCCTGGTCGAAGGTGTAGTCCTCGCCGGAGTAGGGCACCGGCTCCCCGCCCGGAACATCGTCCTGCGACCAGGCCAATGCTCGGAAGGTCGCCGAGGCTGCGCCGTCAGAGGCCGACTCCGAGGCGGCCAAACCCGCTGCGCCTGCGGCCCACGCCGCGGCCCCCATCCCTGTCGGCGCATCCGCGGCGGCCGCCATCCCGGTGGGCGCCATCCCGGTGGGCGCGTCCGCCTCCAGGCCGCGGTCGGCCACCAGCGCCGCGCCTGCCGCGACGTTGAGCTGAGACTGCGGTGTGGTGACGACGGGGGCGCGCAGCCGCTCGGACAATTGCTGAGTGACCCGTGGAATATTGGCTCCGCCGCCAACTGTTGCGACGGCGGCCACATTGGCCACCGGAATGTTGTTGCGCTGCAACGTTTCTTGGACGGTGTTCAGCAGGCCGCCGAGCGGCTCCGAGATGAGGCTCTCGAGCTCGTTACGGGTGACCCTGATGTCGGAGCTGAAGCCGGGCAGCTCGGCGGGCACAGCCGTCGCTGTCTCGGCCGACAGCCGCTCCTTGGCCTGCCGGGCCTCATCGCGCAGTCGGGCCAGCGATCCCAGCCCCAACGTGCCCGTCGGATCGGCGTTGTTGGCGTCGGCGATTCCTGCGACCACATGGTTGAGCAGCGCCTGGTCGATCTGGTCGCCGGAAAACTCGGAATAGCGGACCGTCTCGCCGATCTGGCCGAGATTGGAACCGGCGTCGGCCAGCGTGATGCTGGTCCCGCTGCCGCCCAGGTCCACCAGCGCGATCACGCCGTTGGCCGGCAGCCCCGGGGCGGCCTGCAGCGCGGCGAGCGCGGCGACTGAATCCGGGATGAGGGCCGCGGGCACACCGTTCGGCGCGAGGCTCGGCTTCGTGCGCAGCGCACCCCGCAGCGCACCGACGGTTCCGGGTCCCCAGTGCGCGGGCACGGCGATCGCGATGGGGGCGCCGCCGCCCACCGTGCGCGCCATCGCATCGAGGGCCTCGACGAGAACCAGCTCGCCACGGTGCGGGGAGCCGTCGGCGGCCACGAGCGGCACCGGGTCACCGACCCGCTCGACGAAACCGCTCAGCACGAGCCTCGGCTCGTTCAGGTTGGGGTGTGCTCGATTTTCGACAGGCAAGCCGACATCAGGGGCACGATCGTTGAACAGGGTGAGAACGGAACGACGCATGACCGGAGGGCGGCCGATTCGGGCCGCCACCAAGTTGGTCATCCCGATCGACAACCCGAGTGAGTCGCTCATGTTCCCCTCATTGTTTGGCCGTGAATCCGGCCGATCCTCACGATAGCGGCTCACGACGGCCGGAACAGGGAGATCCCCCTAGTGGCGGGAAACCCCTAACGGTCGGTCCCCTAACGGCGGGGTGGTAGAGGTGGGTTTCGCACCGATCACCGTCGCCGCATCCGTCGATAGCATCGGATCAAGCCCTTTGGGCTGCCGCCGCTTATATATCTGCAATGGGAAGGAGGGTGTGCCATGGCAAACTCGCTACTCGACTTTGTGATGTCGTTGGTGCGTGACCCCGATGCCGCCGCAGCCTACGCCGCTGATCCGGCGCAGGCGATCGCCGAGGCCAATCTGACGGACGTGACCAGTGTGGACGTCAACAACCTGATTCCGGTCGTCTCGGAATCGCTATCGATGGCGGTGCCCTCCACGGGCACCGACAGCCTGACCGCCGATCCGTCCGCCAATGTGTGGGCAAGTGGCGCGGCAACCGCCGCGTTCGATGCGTTCGACGATCATGTGCCAGCCGTCGCGGTCGACGAGGCGCACTCGATGGCCGCCAACCTTGTCACCGAGCCCGATGCCGGCTTGCAGTCGGGCATGGACGTTCTCGCCGACGCCGGGGTGCCGACGCTGGCGGGGGTCGATGACCCGTCGCTGCAGTTCGACGACGCGCCGATCGACGAGCTCGTCGACAAGGACAACTGGAGCCATGCGGCCGCCGAGGATCATCACGTCGAAGCCGACGACTCCGGCTTCGACGTCTTTGAGTAGTCACCAACGCAAAAACCGCAAAATGCGTGGCCCCTACGGGTCACGCATTTGTGTGTTTGAGCTATCCAATACCACGCGATGGCCAGCGTGAGAAACGCGTCCCCTAACCACCCCCTAATCCCCTAATGGGCATGCCACAGCTATCCCGGGATGCGTGCCCGTAGGGAGGGGCATCGACCCCGTTTCTCGAGCGTCGCCGGGTCCATAACGTTGTCACCAGTTCGCCGGACAGCCCGGCGACAAGCTTCCAGAAACACCACACAGAAAAGGACCACAGAAATGACCAATGTAGTTGACTGGATTCTCGACCTGTTCCGCGATCCGGTTCAGGCCCAGGCCTTCATCGCCGACCCCGGCCGCTCCATGGCCACCGCCGGCGTGCAGAACGTCTCGGCGGCCCAGGTCAATGCCGTCGCTGCCTCCGTGGCTCCCGCCGCGGTGATCCAGGGCGGTGGCAACCCGGTGCACGGCCTGCAGCAGGCGGTGGCTCAGACCCACGGCATCGCCTTCGTCCCGCAGCACCAGACCGAGGCGTTCAGCAACAACGATGTGCTGAGCCACAACGACACTCGGTTCCTGAGCCCGGAGACCAACATCGACAAGAGCGTCGACCTGGAGTTCGGTGACATCACCTTCGGTGACAAGACCACGAACACCGCCAGCAACGGCGGCGTGGTGAACACCGGCAACGCCGACGACATCCTGACCGACGGCTCGGTGAAGCAGACTGGCGACGACAACGTCGCCAACACCGGCGATGTCAAGACCGACGACGGGTCGCCTGTGGTCATCGGCAACGACAACGACGTCGACAACACCAACCAGGACACCGATGGCGGCGACATCATCCAGGACAACGACGGACCGGTCGTCAAGACCGGCGACATCGACACCAGCGGTGGCGGTGCGTCCGGCGGCGACGGTGGCCATGGCGGCATCCTCGGCGGCGGCGGCAACGGCGGCGCGGCAACCGGTGGGGCCGGCGGCGGGGTGGTCATCTCCCCAACGCAAACCACGACCACCAACACCGGCGGCGGCGACGTCACCAATGTCGAGGTGGGCGGCGACGTGTCCGGCGGAATCGACGCCAGCCACGACGACAACTCGTCGAACAGCCACAACACCGACAACTCGACAACCGACAGCCACGACGACAACTCGGTGGACAACTCGGTCGACCAGGATGTCAACCAGGGCGGCATCGACATCTTCTGATCGGCATGACAACCAAATAGCGCAGCTGGCGGGGATCAATCACTGATCCCCGCCAGTTGGCACGCCTACCGTTAGATCAGCGGCGCTCGAAACCGAAGGACACCATGACGCAAACCAATGACCCCCGCAAGGTCAAGGTCATCGTCGAACTGATCGACCACACCACCAAGATCGCCGAAGCCAACGAGCGCGGCGACCTGGTGGAGCGGTTGTCCAGGGCGAAGACGCGCATCACCGACCCGCAGATCCGAGTGGTGATCGCCGGCCAGCTCAAGCAGGGCAAAAGCCAGCTGCTGAACTCGCTGCTGAATGTGCCGGTGGCTCGCGTCGGGGATGACGAGACCACGGCGCTGGCCACGGTGGTGTCCTACGGGGAACAAGCGTCGGCGCGACTGATCGTCGCGCGGGGTGATGGGGCGGAGCCCGAAGTCATCGAGATCCCGCCCGCCGATATCAAGACGGATCTACGCCGAGCCCCGCAGGCGGGCGGCCGCGAAGTGTTGCGCGTCGAGGTGACCGCGCCCAGCCCGCTGCTCAAGGGTGGGTTGGCGTTCGTCGACACCCCAGGCGTCGGCGGTCATGGACAACCGCATCTGTCGGCAACGCTGGGACTGATGCCCGACGCGGACGCCCTGCTGATGTGCAGTGACACCAGCCAGGAGTTCACCGAACCCGAAATGACTTTCATGCGGCAGGCATTCGAAATATGCCCCGTCGCAGCGATCGTCGCCACCAAGACCGACCTCTACCCGCACTGGCGCCAGATCGTCGAGGCCAACAATGCCCACTTGCAGCGGGCCGGGCTGTCGGTTCCGATGATTCCCGCGTCGTCGCTGCTGCGTAGCCACGCCATTCAGCTCAACGACAAGGAGCTCAACGAGGAGTCGAACTTCCCGGCGATCGTCAAGTTCCTCAGTGAGAAGGTGCTGTCACGGGAGAACGACCGGATTCGCGATCAAATTTTGGCTGAGATCCGTTCCGCGGCAGAGCATTTGACGCTCGCCGCGCAATCCGAACTCTCTGCGCTCAACGATCCCGAGGCCAGGGAGCGGTTGACCGCCGAACTCGAGCGCCGAAAGCAGGAAGCCCAGGACGCGTTGCAGCAGACCGCGCTGTGGCAGCAGGTGTTGAACGACGGAATTTCCGACCTGACGGCCGATGTCGATCACGACCTGCGCGGCCGGTTCCGCGTGATCGGCCAGCACATCGAGAAGGTGATCGACGACTGCGACCCGACGCATCGTTGGGCAGAGATCGGTGCCGAGCTGGAGAACGCGATCGCCACCGCCGTCGGAGACAACTTCGTCTGGGCCTACCAGCGCGCCGAAGTGCTCGCCCAGGAGGTGGCCAGGACTTTCGTGGAGGCCGGGCTCGAGGCGGTCAAGATGCCTCAGATCGATGCCAGCGAAATGGGCGCCAGCTTCGGCGAATTCAAGTCACTGGCCAAACTGGAGTCCAAGCCTGTCGGCAAGGGCCGCAAGCTCACGATGGGCATGCAGGGCTCGTACGGCGGCGTGCTGATGTTCGGGATGATGACGTCGTTTGCCGGCCTTGGCATGTTCAACCCGCTGTCCATCGGCGCCGGTCTGCTGATGGGACGCACTGCATTCAAAGAGAACATGGAAAACCGCATGGCACGGGTGCGCAGCGAGGCAAAGATGAACGCTCGCCGGTTCATTGACGACGTTTCCTTCACCGTCAACAAGGAATCCCGCGACCGGCTCAAGGGAATTCAGCGTCAGCTGCGAGACCACTACCGCGGCATCGCCAACCAGGCCACCCGCTCGCTGAACGAATCTCTGCAGGCCACCATCGCGTCGGCGCAGCTCGAGCAGAACGAGCGCAATACCAGGATCCGCGAGCTCGAACGGCAACTCAACATTCTCAAACAGGTGACCGAGCACGCGGTCAAATTGGCGCCCGGCGCCACCGAGGCGACCCGCGAACCCGTGGGAACGACGTAAACCACCACCCGGGGAGATCATCATGTCGGTCGTGCACTCAGCCGACCCGGTGGCGGCGCTTGCCGAAGTGGACATCGACGAGCTCGTTGCCGACCTGTTCGCATCGCAGATTGAGGAAGGCAAACCGCAGCCGTTCGACGACTACCCCGACCCGCGTCAGGACGACGAACCGGGCGATGATCATGCCCTCGACGACGGCGGCGTCGGCCTCGATATCGGCGCTATCGCTTGGGGCAAGGCCATCGAATGACCTAATGGTGCATAAGCTGGACCACCGGCCGAAATGGACGGGCAGCCCAGAACGTTGGTGAGTAGCGCGAGATGAGCACGAGCGATCAAGTGCGCGCGATCCTGGGCGGGACCATCCAGGCATACCGCAGCGATCCGGCCTATCGGCAGCGTCCCGACGTGCACAACGAGCTGGAGCGCATCGGCTATCGGCTCAACCTGCCGATACGCATCGCGCTGGCAGGCACGTTGAAAGCGGGCAAGTCCACGCTCGTGAATGCGCTTGTGGGCGAGGACATCGCGCCGACGGACGCTACCGAGGCCACCCGCATCGTCACCTGGTTCCGGCACGGCCCCATCCCGAAGGTGACGGCCAACCACCGCGGTGGCCGGCGCTCGAATGTGCCGATCGCCCGTGGCTCGAACGGATCGGCTGGGCTGACGTTCGACTTCGCCAGCCTCGACCCCGAGGACGTCGTCGACCTGGACGTGGAGTGGCCCGCAGCAGAACTGATCGACGCCACCATCATCGACACCCCGGGAACGTCGTCGCTGTCGCGCGATGTGTCCGAACGCACCTTGCGGCTGCTGGTGCCAGACACTGGGGTGCCGCGCGTCGATGCGGTGGTGTTCCTGCTGCGCACGTTGAACGCCGCGGACATCGCGTTGCTCAAGCAGATCGGGGAGCTGGTCGGCGGTTCGGCCGGTGCGCTCGGTGTCATCGGGGTCGCCTCGCGGGCCGACGAGATCGGCGCAGGCCGGATCGATGCGATGCTCTCGGCCAAGGATGTGGCCAAACGGTTCACCAACGAAATGGATAAGACCGGGATCTGCCAGGCGGTGGTGCCGGTGTCGGGGTTGCTGGCGCTGACCGCCCGCACATTGCGGCAGAGCGAGTTCGTCGCACTGGAGAAGCTGGCCGGGGTGGACGCCGTGGAGCTCACCAAGGCCATGCTGTCGGTAGACCGCTTCGTGCGTGAGGACAGTTCGCTTCCGGTCGATGCTGCGACACGCGCCGCCCTGCTGGACCGGTTCGGCATGTTCGGGATCAGGATCTCGATCGCGGTGTTGCGCGCCGGTGTCAACGATTCCGTTGCGCTGGCCGACGAGTTGTTGGAGCGCAGTGGGCTGATGGCGTTGCGCGACGTGATCGACCAGCAGTTCGCGCAGCGCTCGGATCTGCTCAAGGCGCACACCGCGCTTCTGTCGCTGCGGCAGTTCGTGCAGAGCAACCCAATTTATGCGTCGCCCTACATCATCGCCGACATCGATCCGCTTCTGGCCGACACCCATGCCTTCGAAGAGCTTCGACTTTTAAGTCAATTGCGTTCGCGTCCAACGACATTGAACGACGACGAGATCGCATCGCTGAGGCGCATCATCGGCGGCTCGGGCACCGACGCCGCAAGCAGGTTGGGACTGCAGCCCGACGCGCCCTACGACGGGCCGCGGGCGGCGTTCGCGGCGGCTCAGCGATGGCGGCGCCGCGCGGACCATCCGCTCAACGACCCGTTCACCACGCGCGCGTGCCGCGCGGCCGTGCGCAGCGCCGAGGCTCTGGTGGCCGAGTATGCGGCGAGGGGACGCTAGTTCGCCAACCTCGCGGCGTGGTCGGCCTCATCGGGGCGGACATTGCCCGGGCCGCTGGACTTCACCGTCCAGGTGGTCACCCGGCCGTCCGGCCCCGTCAGCCGCCCGCCTGACAGCGCTTGCCCGATCAATGAACGCACCCGCGTCTCGTCGTCCGTGGCGAACAGCACTCGCAGCTTCACTGTCCCGTCGCCGATGGATGATGCATCGGTGTGGTGCGGCGCAAGGGGGCACGGCGGCTCATGGTCCCAATGTCCGCATAGCGCAACGGTTATCGCACCACCGGGGGCGCGGGAATCCCCGCCCGGATCGATGATTACCACTGCGTCGTGGGCGTAAACGGCGCGCGGCACGTCAGCCGCCCGGCGGTGGGACCGTGACCGTCTCGGTGACCGTGCTCGTGCTCGTGCTGATGCTCGTGCTGACGCTGGGTTCGGTCGTCGTGGTGGTGGTCGTGGTCGTGGGTTCGGTAGTCGTGGTGGTCGTCGTCGGGTCGGTGGTGGTCGGCTCCGTAGTCGTGGCGGCCGTGGTTGTCGTCGGCGCGGTCACCGACGTCGTGGTACGGGTGATCGGGGTGAGCGTGGCCGGCGGGGTGTCCGACGTGCCGCCGGGAGGAGTTTGACCAGGCCGAAGATGATCAACGCGATCAGCACCGCGCCGAGCGCGCCGAAGGCGACGAGCGTCACGGGTTCGCGATACCAGGGAAGCGCTTCTTCGGGCGGTGGGCCGTCGCCGTAGTTGATGTAGGCGGTCGGCTCGTCGCGCGGGAAATTGGGGTCATCGGGGGGTCCGTAGCGCGCCACGGCCACTGATAGTAGGCGGTTACGGCTGCGGATAGAGCGTGCGTGTCACATTCGTGCGCGGCCCCCGACGTGTCGTCGAAGGCTCGTCGTCGTCGCTTTCACGCGTGCGGGCGGTCCGGCGGGGTGTCGATGTATCGGTGCTCGACGAGTTGGTGCTCGACGTGTCGGTGCTCGACGTGTCCGACGAGGAGGGGGTGGACGATGGTCCGTTGATGTCGGTGGTGACCGGGGGGCTGGTGCTGGTGATCGTCGCGGTGGTGGTCGGCGTCGACGACTCGGTGGCGGTCGCCGAGAACGACGGCTCCACGAAGTTCAGGGGCGCCTGCACGGGCTCGTTGAACTGGCCCGAAACGTACGTGACGGCAGTGATCAGGATGCCGATCGCCGCGACGCCGGCCACACTCGCCCCGACGACGGCGGGCGTGCGGTTGTACCACGGCGAAGACGACGATGTCTGCTCGTCGTGGTCGTCGGGGTCCTGGCCTGCCATTGCCAGTGATAGTAGCCGCCGTGGTGTGGGCGGACGCTGGGTCAGCCGAACTGGGGCACGACGTGGCTGGCGAAGAACTCCAGGTGGTGGAGGTCTGACATGTCCAGAAGCTGCAGGTAAACGCGCTGCACGCCCACCTCCATGTAGGCGCCGAGCTTGTCCGCGATCTCCGCGGGGGTCCCAACAGTCGGGGAGTTGCTGCGCAGCTCGTCCACCTCCCGGCCGATCGCGGCCGCTCGCTGCGCGATCTCCGCGTCGTCGCGACCCGCGCAGACGACGAACGCCGCCGAGTAGGTGAGGGAGTCCGGCGACCGTCCATTCTCGGTGAGCGCGGTGGCGACTCGCTCGTACTGGGTCTTGGCCATGTCCAGCGGCGCGAACGGGATGTTGAACTCGGCGGCGAACTGCGCCGCCAGCGCGGGTGTGCGCTTGGCGCCGCCGCCACCGATGATGATCGGCGGGTGCGGCGACTGGGCGGGTTTGGGCAGGGCGGGTGATTCCGCAACGGTGTAATGCGCGCCGGCGTAGTCAAACTTTCCGCCGACGGGCGTCGTCCACAGCCCGGTGATGATCTGCAGCTGCTCGGTCAGCAGGTCGAAGCGCTCGCCCAGCGACGGGAACGGAATCGCATACGCCAGATGCTCGGCCTCGAACCAGCCCGCGCCGATGCCCAATTCGACACGACCACCGCTCATTTCGTCGACCTGGGCCACGGAGACAGCCAGCGGGCCTGGGTAGCGGAAGGTGGCCGAGGTGACCATGGTGCCGAGCCGGATCGTCGACGTCTCGCGGGCGATGCCTGCCAGCGTCACCCACGAATCGGTCGGGCCGGGCAGGCCGTCGCCGCTCATCGCGACGTAGTGGTCGGAACGAAAGAAAGCGGAGAACGCACAATCCTCGGCCGCTCGGGCGACGGCGAGTTGGTCGGCGTAGGTGGCGCCTTGCTGGGGTTCGACAAAGACGCGAAAGTCCACGACCGCCAGCCTAGAGAAACCTCACAATCCGCGCCGGGCGACGCGGACCGCGTCGACGGTCTCGGGTTCACCGCCGAAGGTCAGCCGCGCTTCGTCGCGGCCGCTGATGAAGAGCAGAAGCTCCTGCGGTTCGCCCGTGACCGTGAGCTCCGATCCCCGGCCAAGGGTGACCACTTCCTTGCCCTGCGGGGTGCGCAGCGACACCCGGGCCGGCGCCTTGGCCAGGGTCAGGCGGGCCATGATGGGGAGTCCACGGCCTAGTGCCTTCACCGTCGCGTCGTCGAGGGGCCTTGGTTCCCAACCGGTTTGGGCGCGCCGGACGTCCTCGTGATGGATGAACATCTCGCCCATGTTCGCCACCGGGTCCAGGATCTTGAACGGCGAATACAGGGGTGGGCCGGAGGCGATCTTGTCGAGCAGCTCGTCCCAGTCGGTGGACTGCGTGACCTGGCGCTGAACCTTCTCGGTGTAGCCGGCGAGAAACGGGATGACGACTCCCGCCGTGGCATCCAGCCTGCCCTCCCGCACCACCAGGTGCGCGGCGAGGTCACGGGTGGTCCACTTCCCGCAGAGGGTGGGCGCATCGGGTCCGACGGTGCGCATGGTGTCTACGAGTGCAGCGCGTTCACGCTGTGCGGCGGTCATGCTCAACCCTAGAACGCCTGCACCCCGTCGACGGCGACGACCATGCCGTGGCCGGTGCGGTCGTTGGTGAAGCGGGTGCCGTCCTCACGGGCGTCGATGGTCCAGCCGACCGCACGATAGGTGCGGTAGTCGAGGGTGAGGACGGGGATGTCACCCAAATTGCCCACCAGCCAACTGACTTCACCGTTCGGCGTCAGCCGCACGCCATTGGCATGCATGCCGTTCATCACTGGCGAATTGGAAAATTGCGCCTCGCAGCCAACCTCTTCTTCGTTGAGCTGGCACCGCGTCTTGCCGGATTTCGTTTCGATGAAGACGTAGCCGTTTTGTGGCGGCAGCATTTCCGCACCAGGAACCACAGCAGTGCTCGTCGGCACGGGCGTGAGCGTCCTCGGCGGGGCGGCGGTCGGCCTGGTCGGCCGGCTGGTCGGAAAGTTTGGCTCAGCGGGCGATTCCGCGCCCTTGACCGGCGTACCAGGAGTGCTGGCGTTGCAGCCCGTCAGCAAGGCGCCCAGCGCGAGACTTATGACAAGGGCGCGGCGCGCCGTCATCCACTGCCCGCCATCGCGGCGTATCCGTCGGCCAGCGCCCTCAGCTGTGCGGCGCCGTCGCCGGTGTAGGCCGAGCCGTGCATGATCGCCAGCGTAGTCGGGTGCAACTCGGCGAGCTGCTCCAGCGTCGGCCCCAGGTTCGTCGTCAACCCGGTGGCGCGGAAGACCTGTTCGGCCTCCAACGCCGGTGCCACACAGTCGGATTCAGTCAACGCCGGGCATTGTCCAGTGTGGCTCAGTAGGTCTCCGGCGAGCAGGGTGGACGTGGTCTCGTCGAACCACAGCGCGGCCTCCCAGTTGTGCGGCACGTGCGGAGTGGGGATGAAGCGCAGTCGATGCCCGCCGATGTCGTGCACGCCGTCTTCGGGGGCCACCACCGGCGGCCGGTCGCACATGTCGATCAGCGACACCATGCAGGCCAGCGCGCCGTGGATGACCTCGGCGTTGGGTGCGGCGTCCAGCAGTAGGTTCACCGCTCCGCACTCGTCGGCCTCGACATGTCCGAACGAAATCCATCGCAGCTTCTCCAGCGGGACGACCCGGTTGATGGCCTCCGACACCATCGGAAACAACTGGCGGTGGCCGCAGTGGAACAGCAACGGCTCATCACCGGTCAGCAGGAACTGGTTGAACGTGAAACCGTGCTCGGTGACGTCCGGGACCCAGGTGGACAGCCGGTAGACGTCCGTTCCGATCTCGTCGACTGTGGTTTCCATGCGTCCATGATCCGCTCGACAAGCGGACGACGCGGTGATTATCACCCAGTGGTTCTGAGGAAATTGCTTGTTGTTGGCCGCGCGCTCGCTTGACACCACCCGGTGGGTCGGGTTCTCTCACTGGGAGATCGGCGGTGAGCCGGATCGGATCCCTTAAGGACTGCACCTATGAGTGAGAATCCCCCGCCCGACCAACAACCACCGCCCGGATACGGCCAGCAGCCGCCGCCGGGATACGGCCAGCAGCCGCCGCCGGGATACGGCCAGCAGCCGCCGCCGGGCTATGGCCAGCAGCCGCCACCGGGGTACGGCCAGCAGCCTCCGGGGTATGGCCAGCAGCCGCCGCCGGGCTATGGCCAGCAGCCGCCACCGGGGTACGGCCAGCAGCCTCCGGGGTATGGCGAGCAGCCGCCGCCCGGATACGGCGGTTTCACCCAGCCGCAGCTCAGCGTTGGCGCCGCCATCTCCTACGGCTGGGAGAAGTTCAAGGCGAACTGGGGTGTCTGGGTCGGTATCACCCTGATCGCCCTGATCATCAGCGCGGTCGTGCAACTTCCGTTCGGCGGGCTCAATTTCGGGACCGGCGACATGGACAGCGCGTTCGCCGCAGGGTCGCTGATCCTGTCGATTGTCGGGTTGGTCGTCTCATTCGTGGTCGGCGCGCTGATCCAGGCGGCATTCGTTCGCGGCGCACTGCACGAACTGAATGGCAACAAGCCCGATTTCGGTGCGTTCTTTCAGTTCGGCAATATCGTCCAAGTCCTCGTGGCCAGTCTGATCGTTGGCGTTATTTCCTCGATCGGATATCTGCTATGCATTGTTCCTGGCGTGATCGCCATGTTCTTGACGTGGTACACCCTGACATTCGTCCTTGATCAGAACCAGGACGCCATGACGGCGATCAAGTCGAGCTTCAACCTGACCTCACAGAACGTGGGCTCGCTATTGCTCCTCGCGCTGGCGTGTGTGGGCCTCAACATCGTCGGCGCTCTTCTGTGCCTGGTCGGCCTGCTGGTAACCGGGCCGGTCACGCTCATCGCCGCCACGTATGCCTACCGCCTTCTGGTGAACGGTCCGGTTTCTCAGCCGATCAGCTGACGCCTTACGCCGATTTCTGCACCGTGGTCGTGGATCGGACGGCAGAGCAGCCCTCGTGCAGAAATCGGCGTAGGAAGTCACTAAACCTGTCGGCTCGGCGTCAGGCGGGAAGACCGCGCCGCCCGGCCCGTGCCGCGAATGCGTCGAGCGCACCCAGCACCTCCGGGGCGCGCCAGGCTCGATTGCGGGTGCGATCGGTGAACTCGGCGATGATCCCCGCTTCAGTGAGCGGGTCCACGTAGCGGCGGTTAAATGACGCTAACGCCTGCTGAATGGCATCACTTGGCGGGGCGGCTGTAGGAATCCATCGAACTTGTCACCGATGCATACCCGTCTAGGTGGAGTCTCTCAGCAGGACGTCCCCGCGAGATGTTCATTAACGTGTCCAAATCCTCAGATACAGCCGACGGGAGCAGCCCTGTGTCCCGCGGGATGTCGGCACGGCGTTGACAACAGGGTGATCGCCGCCGTGCGCGCGATGTTTCTGAGTTCGGCACCTCGACCACTGAAGCGTGACAACAATTGATTTGCGTCAAGTCTTGGCGCCGAAACCGAGCGAGATTGCAGTAGCGCACTACTGCGCTCGTCGCACCGACGGGGAGCGACGATTCCCGTGGCGGATCTCGACACCCGACGCGGTTGGCCATCGTTCCGCCGTGACACAGATGGAGGAACGACGATGGGTAACGCAAAGCACATCGGTCGCGGCGGGGCACTGGCGGTGGCGCTGGGAGTAGGGAATGTTCGGCGCGCCGCCACTCGGATGACAGTGTCGATCGGCGTCGCGGCCGTGGTGGTGATGGCCACGGTTGTGCCGGCGCCGGATTCGACGGTGTCGCCGGCCGTGAGGCTGTCCGCCGACTCGACCGCCTTGATCATGGGCACGAGCGGCGTCCCGACGCCCGACGAGTTCTACGTCGAGTCGGTCAAGAACCAGTTCATCGCGCCGACTCATCCGGGCCAGGACATCGAATACGTCAAGGTGACGACGCCCGAGGGGATGTGGCCCGTCGCGGGGGTTGGTCGCCTCCTCTCGCTGCTGCCGGGGATCGGAGGGGCCCCGGAGATTTTCGGGCTTGGCGGCCCAGCCTGGGACATGCCGTAGTGGAATCTCACGGGGCTCTTCGACCTCACCCTCAATCAGTCAATCCTGCAAGGGGTCACCGATCTGGAACGGGCGATGGCCGCACACGGCAACGACGATCTGGTGATCTACGGCTACTCGCAGAGCGCGCTCATCGCGAACCGGGAGAAGCGCAAGCTCGCTGAGCAGTACCCGGCCGGAACCGAGGCCCCCGATATCGACTTCGTGCTGGGCGGTGACGAAAATCTGCCCAACGGGGGCCTTTTCGCCCGGTTCCCGGGCCTGTACATCCCGATCCTCGATTGGTCGTTCAACGGCCCCGCACCGACCGACACCCAGTTCGACACGGTGGAAATAACCCGGCAGTACGACTTCATGGGCGATTTTCCCTTGTATCCGCTCAACCTCGTCGCCGACCTAAACGCGTTTCTGGGCTTCTTCTACGTCCACTTGTACCCGTTCGACTTTAGCCTGGCTCCCGATGCGTCGACGTCGCCGGCTTTCCAGGGCACCCATGGTGACACCAGCTACTACTTCTTCGAGACGCAGGACTTGCCGTTGTTCGCTCCGCTGCGCATGTTGGGGGTGCCCGAGGCGTTCATCGATGTGATCGAGCCGTTCTTCCGGGTGCTCGTGGAACTGGGCTATGACCGCAGCATCCCGCCGTGGGAGCCCACCCCGGCGCGGCTGATCCCCACGCTCAACCCGGAGACGGTGTCCACCGATCTCGTCAACGCGATCGGCGAGGGCATCAACAACGCCGCGGCGCTCATCGGCTCGCCACCGCCGCTAAGCATTCCCGCAGCGCCGGCCACCGCAGATCGCGACGCGGCCGTGGAACAGGTCAGCTTCGCGCCGCTAACCACCCTCAACAGGGTCAGCCGCGACGTGGATGACGGTGTCTCACAGGTGCTGAGCGCGGTCGGGTCACAGCCACCGGCGCCGCCCGCAGTCACCCACGACGATCTCAAGGCAAGCCAACCCACAGTTGGTCGAGAGCTGGCGGCGACACGAGACCAGATCACCGAGACCATCGGTGCGGTGAAGTCGGTCATCGGAAACGGGCGCACGATCGTGAGCTCCGCCGGCGGCGACCACGGCTCAAACCCTGCCACCGCCAGCCCCGCGCGCAAGACGCCGGTGCGGGATGCGGTCACGAAGGCCAGCAGTGACATCAAAAAGGTCGTCACCAAGGTTTCCGACAGCATTCAGACGGGGCTGAGCGGCGGCAACGACGACGACGACAACAACAAC
>Ga0126307_10000925_pt1 | contig 19311 bp, 17 predicted proteins | sample Plot28_FD_89955 | JGI IMG/M metagenome (GOLD analysis project Ga0126307, IMG submission 89955) | Serpentine soil microbial communities from UC McLaughlin Reserve, CA, USA - Plot28 | ecosystem: Environmental > Terrestrial > Soil > Grasslands | place: USA: UC McLaughlin Reserve, Lake County... | reverse complement strand
GGGATCAGGTAGCGCAGGCAGAACAGAGCCAACCCGACGGCGAGCATCCCGTAGACCCCCATCATCGAGGTGTGCCCGTGGTTGGCGGTGAGCGCCGTGCCGATCTCATAGTAGGAGACGATCGGCAGGTTGATAAGGAAGCCGAAGATCCCGGCTCCAAGGAAGTTCCAGAAGCCGACCGCGACCAAGAACATGACCGCCCAGCGGTGGGGGAACGGCGTGGCCGACTTCTGCTCCTGGCGTGCACCGAGCTGAAGGAAGCTCCAGGCCTCCACGGTCAGAAAGGTGAGGGGCATCACCTCGAGCGCCGAGAAGAAGGCGCCGAGCGCCATGTTCTCCGCGGGTGCGCCGGAGAAGTAGAGGTGGTGCATCGTCCCGATCACGCCGCCAACCGAGTAGAGGACGATGTCGAGCAGCACCACCGCTAGCGCAACCCGCTCGCGGACGACGCCGAGCAGCACGAAGATGTAGGCGACCATGCAGGTCGTGAAGAGCTCGAGGAAATCCTCGACCCAGAGGTGGACGACCCAGAAGCGCCAGAAGTCGGTGATCGTGAAGCTGTCTCCGGCTCGGGCGAGCAGGCCGACTGCGTAGAAGGCGGGGATCGCGAGCGCGGCAAGGAAGAAGAGCCAGGGCATGTTGCCGACCCGCTCCCTGTTGAGGCGCCCGCGGAGACCGCGGAAGAGGATCACGATCCAGACCACCAGTCCGATCACCAGCAGGACCTGCCAGAAGCGGCCGAGGTCGAGGTACTCGAATCCCTGCAGCCCGAAGATCGAGCCCGAGAACCAGTCATGGACGCCGGCCAGCTCCCCGAACATGCTGCCGAAGACCACCACCGCGAGGGCGCCGAGCAACGCATAGGCGAGCGGCGCCTGTCCGCGCGGTTCTCGCCCGGCGATCATCGGGGCGAGGAAGATCCCGGCGGCCACGAACGAGGTGGCGACGAAGAAGATCGCCAGCTGCACGTGCCAGGTGCGGACCAGGTTGAACGGCAGCACCTGGGCGATGTCGATTCCGAAGAAGCCCTCGAGATCGGCCCGGTAGTGCTGCGCCAGCCCCCCGACCAGCGTCTGAAGCAGGAAGAGCAGCGCCATGACGAAGAAGAACCAGGCGGTCGCCCGCTGGGCCGGGGTGAGGGCGACGTCGCCCGGCGAGCGGAAGCTGAGCGTCGCCTGGTCTCGGCCCTGCCAGCCCAGCCGCCAGCGGCCGAAGGCAGCGAAGAGGATCCCGATTCCGCCCAGCAGGGCGATCAGCGAGATCACCGACCAGACGATCACGTTGGCGCTGGGCTCGTTGGCGACCTGGTCCTCGGGCGGCCAGTTGTTCGTGTAGGAGTAGTTGTGACCGGGCCTGCGCGCCGACGCGGCCCAGGCCGACCAGGCGAAGAACGCGGTCAGGTCGTGGATCCTCTGCGGGTCCTTGATCACCTCACGGCGCAGCCCGAATCGGGTCGTGTCGCTCCCGAGCATGCTCCGGTAGTGGCGTTGCAGCGCGTCGAAGGCGGTCGCCTGCTGCGCCGTGTACGGAAGGGTCTTCGTCTCCTCGTCGTAGCGGTTGACCTGGAACTGGTCGATCGTCTGCTGGCGGGCGGCGTCGGAGCGGTCGCCACCCAGCTGCTGGCGGACGGAGTCCGAGGCGCGGTGCAGGTAGTCGGCGGTGAAGTCCGGGCCGAGGTAGGCGCCGTGGCCGAAGATCGAGCCGTACTCCATGAGGCCGCGGTTGAGGAAGGCCTTCTGTCCCTCACGGACGTCGTCGCCGGTGAAGACGACCCGGCCGATCGGGTCAACGACGCGATCAGGGATCGGCGGATCGGACTTGTACGTCCGGTAGGCGAGCAGGCCCAGGACGAAGAACCCGAGCAGGGAGACCAGCGCCGCGACCTGGAACCAGGTCTTGGAGATCAGCAGCTCGCGCTTGCCCGGCGACTGCTCGCCCGCGGGCATGCCCACGCCCTCCTCTTTGCGTCTGCGAATGGCCAACGATCAGGACGATTGATCGCGTCGAGACGGCGGCGCGGATCCTATGCGCGGCGGCTATCCGGTTTCAAGTGTCCGGCGTTCTTTCAGCGGACCAGCCGTGATCTCCCTGGTATGCCGCGAGTATCTCGGCGCTCCCGCATGCGGGGGCGCGAAGGAACTCCGTGTTGACCGTCTCCAGGAGCCGGCTGATCGCCCGGCGGAGCATCTCCGCCTGGAATCGCAGCTCCGCCGGGGTTTCCGCCTCGGAGCAGTCATCGACCACCTCGATCAGACCAGGAAGGACGGCTGGAATCGCGTGTCTCCGCTGGCGGGGGTGGAAGTAGTAGGCGATCGGCGAGTGGGCGAGGTCGTCGCGGACCGTGATCAACCGCGAGGTGATGTCGGAGAGGGTCGCGGCCGCTGCCTGTGGCGCCATCTGACTCAACCTGACGTCCGCCTCGCGCTCGGTCTCGCTCAGCAGGGCGATCTCATCGGAGAGCGTTCGCGAGTCCGAGAGGACCCGATAGAGGATGAGGATCCAGGAGATGCTCGCGGTCAGGAGTCCAAGCCCGATCAGCGTCTCGAGCGGGCCGAGGTAGCGGAGCCCGGTCGCCGCGGGGACGATGTCCCCGTATCCGAGGCTGGTCAGGTTGACCATCGACAGGTAGAGGGCGTCGCCGATCCCACCATCTCGGCCTGCGCCCTCGGCGACCACGTAGTCGTTGGGGAAATGCGGCCAAAGCATGACCGCGAAGCCGAGGATGACGAGCGTGCTCCACGCCAAGATCACCGCGAAGAAGCTGACCGGTCCGGCGAACGACAGCACACGGTGATTCGCTCCCGCCACCCGTCGCGTCACGCGCCAGATCGCACGGATCAGCCGTTCGCTGACGATCCCCCGACCGTGGGGGTGAAAAAGGGTGTCGAAGATGTCGCGGAGGGCGACGAGCGCCAAGGCCGCACCACCGACAATCGCCAGGACCTCCCACATCGTGCAGACGCTATAAGCAGGGCCGGGCGCGCATAGAGTCGGGCGCATGGATGCGGGACTGGCCGTCGCGGTTGCCCTGGCGATCGGCTTCTCAGTCACGAACGGGCTCCATGACGCGTCGAACGCGATCGCGACACTGGTGGCCACGCGCGGGGCGCGCCCCGGGCAGGCGATCGTCCTCGCCACGGTCTTCAACCTGCTTGGCCCCTTCCTTGTCGGCGCGGCCGTCGCCGACACGATCGGCGGGATCGTCACCGTCACGCCGGCCGAGACCACCGAGGTGATCGGTTGCGGCCTGGCCGCCGCAGTCGCCTGGAACCTGATCACCTGGTGGCTGGGCCTCCCGTCCAGCTCGGGGCACGCGCTCGTCGGCGGCCTCGTCGGTGCCGCGCTGGTCGAGGGCGGCCTCGACGCCATCCAGTGGGGCGGCATCGAGTCGGGTCACCCGGTGGGGGTGTTCGGGACCCTGATCGCCCTGGCGATCTCGCCGGTGCTCGGCGGGTTTGCGGCGCTCGCTGTTATTCGCACCCTGAGGTGGCTGCTGCGACGCGCGACTCGGGCCTGGCGCGGATCGGTCACCGCCGGGCAATGGGCGATGTCGTCCGCGCTCGCCTTCAGCCACGGCGCCAACGATGCGCAGAAGGCGGTCGGCGTGGTGGCGGCGCTCCTGCTCGGCTCGGGAGAGATCAACTCGCTCTCGGCGCCGACCTGGGCGACGCTCGCCTGCGCGCTCGGGCTCACTCTCGGCACGGCGCTCGGCGGATGGAGGATCATCAGGACCGTGGGACGGCGCATCTACCGCCTCCAGCCGGTCGAGGGCCTGGCCAGCCAGAGCTCGTCGGCCGCGGTGATCCTCGGAGCGTCGCTCCTCGGGGCGCCGACCTCGACGACGCAGGTCGTCGCCTCATCGGTGGTCGGTATCGGTGGCGGCCGACGGCGACTCCGGCACGTGAACTGGGCCGTGGTGCGGAACATGGGGCTGGCATGGCTGATCACAATCCCGGTTTGCGCGGCGCTGGCGGGCGCCGCACTGGCGACCTGGCGAGGCGTCACGTGAGAAAGCGGCGCTGGTTCCTGCCCGAGACGCCGGACCTGGTCGGGCAGCTGCGCGCTCAGGCAGAGATCACCCGTGAGGGACTCGAGTGCTTCGCCGCCTGGGCCGCGGGAGACGAACAGGCGGGCGACGCCCTGCCTGAGATCGAGGAGCGCGGCGATGCTGCGAAGCGTGGCCTACTCGACCAGCTTCGGGACACGTTCGTGACCCCCATTGCGCCCGAGGACCTATTCGCACTCTCGCGTGGCCTCGACTGGATCCTCAACTACGCGCGGGATCTCGCCAGCGAGGCCAGGGCGATGGGCAATCCACCCGATGCGCGGCTGGCGGAGATGGCAGGGCTCCTGCGGGAAGCCGTGGGACACATCTGCGAGGCGATCGAGCAACTCGGCTCGGGCGGCGCAGCGGCGAGCGCCGCGGCCGATGAGGCGATACGGGCTGAGCGACGGCTTGAGCACGCCTACTACCGGGGAATGGCGGAGCTTCTCGCGGTTGATGCCCGGAAGGAACGAATCTCGAGCAGAGAGCTCTACCGGCGCTGCGCGCGAATCGGGGATGAGGTAATCGATGTCGCGGAGCGGATCATTTACGCAGTCGTCAAGGAGAGCTGAGGTGCTTAGTCTTCAAATCATCGTGTTGCGCCCGACTCCTTCCAGCCAGGGCTGACCATGAGCGAACCGGCTCACGGCGCGACGGGGGTTATCGACCGCTCTGGGCTGGACGGCCTGATTCGCGCTTTGGCCGACGGCGGCTACACGGTGATCGGTCCGCGCGTCCGCGACGGCGCGATCGTCTACGAGGAGATCTCCTCCGTCGCCGACCTTCCGGAGGGCCTGACCGACGAGCAGGAAGGTGGCACTTACCGGCTCCACGAGCGCGACGACGATGCCCTCTTCGGCTTCAACAACGGGCCGAACTCCTGGAAGCACCATCTCTTCCCACCCAACCTGACTCTCTGGAAGGCAAAGCGCGCGGAGGACGGGGGGATCTCCTACGAGGAGCAGGAGGAGGAGCACCCGCGCTATGCCTTCCTCGGCGTTCGCTCCTGCGACCTGGCCGCGATCGCCGTCCAGGACAGGGTCTTCATCGGCGACTCCTACACGGACGCCGACTACGAGGCGCGCCGGCGAGACGCGTTGATCGTCGTTGTCAACTGCTCGAAGGCGGGTAACACCTGCTTCTGCGTCTCGATGGACACCGGGCCTCGCGCCGAGTCCGGCTACGACCTGGCGCTGACCGAGCTGCTCGATGGCGAACACCGCTTCCTTATCGAGGCCGGGTCGGAGCGCGGCCACGAGTTGCTCGCGGAGATCGGAGCCGGCGAGGCGGGAGAGGAGGATCGCTCGGCCGCGGTCGCCGTGTCCGAGGAGTGCGCCTCCCAGATGGGCCGCGAGCTCGACACCGACGGGATCAAGGAGCTGCTCTACCGCAACATGGAGCACCCGCGCTGGGACGAGGTCTCCGAGCGCTGCCTCACCTGCGGCAACTGCACGCTGGTCTGCCCAACCTGCTTCTGCCACACGGTCGAGGACACCAGCGACCTGGCGGGCACCGAGGCCGAGCGGACCCGCCACTGGGACTCCTGCTTCACGCTCGATCACTCCTACATCCACGGCGGCAGCGTCCGGAACTCGCCGCCCTCGCGCTACCGCCAGTGGATGACCCACAAGCTCGCCACCTGGATCGACCAGTTCGGGACCTCCGGTTGCGTGGGCTGCGGCCGTTGCATCACCTGGTGCCCGGTGGCGATCGACATCACCGAGGAGGCCGCCGCAATCCGGGCCACGGACCTCGGCCCGGCGCCGGGCGGCGAGGAGAGGGGAATCAGTGCAGACCATTGAGCAGCTGCTTGCCGAGGCGAAGGCGTTTAGCGGGATGTCGGTCGAGCACCTCGAGCTGATCGCCGGCTGCGCCCAGAACAAGACGTTCGAGGACGGCGAGTACCTGATGCGCGAGGGCGATCCGGCGGACAGCTTCTACGTCGTGCGGCTCGGCCGGGTGGCGCTCGAGATCTTCGTACCGCAGAGGGGCGGGGTGGTCCTCGAAACCGTCGAGGACGGCGACCTGGTCGGCTGGTCGTGGCTCACGCCGCCCTTCAAGGTCCATCTCGACGCGCGCGCCGTCGGCTCGGTCCACGTCGTCGCCTTCGACGCTGCCTGCCTTCGCGGGAAGGCCGACGAGGACCCGGTGCTCGGCTACGAGCTGATGCGTCGCTTCATCCCGGTGCTCGTCGAGCGACTGCAGGCGACCCGGGTCCGGATGCTCGACGTCTATGGAGGGGTGGCGGGCTGATGGCCGCCGACCCGATGCTGCCGGCCTCCTACGTGGTGGCCGACAAGCGCCAGGACCTGACGGACACCTGGACGCTCGAGCTGGAGCCGGCGGGCAGCGACGGCGTCGGTGCCTTTGGACCCGGTCAGTTCTCGATGCTCTACGCCTTCGGCGCCGGAGAAGTGCCGATCTCGGTGAGCGGCGGAGGGGAGGCAGGCGGTCGCGTCGGCCAGACGATCCGCGCGGTGGGAGCGGCCACGCGGGCGCTCTGCGAGCTCGAGCCAGGCCAGCAGGCCGGGCTGCGGGGGCCCTTCGGCAACACCTGGCCGCTCGCGGAGGCGGAGGGCGGCGACGTGGTCGTGGTCTGTGGCGGCATCGGCCTCGCCCCACTTCGGCTCGCCCTCAATCACCTGGTCGCGAACCGGGACTCCTACCGGGCGGTCTCCCTGCTCTACGGCGCCCGCACTCCTGACGAGATGCTCTACCCGAGCGAGCTGCGGCGCTGGCGGGAGGCGGGGATCAGCGTCGCCACCGCCGTCGACAGCGCGCCGGGCGACTTCGAGGGGCGGGTTGGTCTGGTCACGACCCTGATTCCGGGCGCCGGCTTCGAGGGCCCCCGGACCACTGCGATGGTCTGCGGGCCGGAGGTGATGATGCGCTTCGTTTCCACGGCGCTCCAGGAGCGCGGCGTGCCACTGGACAGCATCTACGTCTCCCTGGAGCGGAACATGAAGTGCGCGATCGGCCACTGCGGCCACTGTCAGCTCGCCCACGGCTTCGTCTGCAAGGACGGCCCGGTCTTCCCGGTCGGACGGATCGGCACCCTGCTCGGGGTGAGAGAGCTGTGAATGACGAGCGCCCCAAGCTGGCGGTCTGGAAGTTCGCCTCCTGCGATGGCTGCCAGCTCTCCCTGCTCGACTTCGAGCGCGAGCTGGTCTCCCTGCCCGATCAGATCGAGGTCGCCTACTTCCTGGAGGCGACCCGCAGCGAGGTGGAGGGCCCCTACGACCTCTCGCTGGTCGAGGGCTCGATCACCACCCCCGATGACGCCGAGCGGATCAGAGAGGTGCGGGCGAAGTCGCGCCGGCTGGTGACGATCGGGGCCTGCGCGACCTCGGGCGGCATCCAGGCGCTGCGGAACTTCGCTGACGTGGAGGACTTCATGTCGGTCGTCTACGCCTCGCCGGAGTACATCTCCACGCTCGAGACCTCGACACCGATCTCGGCCAACGTCCACGTCGACTTCGAGCTGCAGGGCTGCCCGGTCAACCGCCACCAGCTGCTCGAGGTGATCAGCGCCTTCCTCAACGAGCGCAAGCCGGCGATCGCCAGCCACTCCGTCTGCGTCGAGTGCAAGCGGGCCGGGAACGTCTGCGTGATGGTCGCCCACGGCACCCCCTGCCTGGGCCCGGTCACCCACGCGGGCTGCGGCGCCCTCTGCCCGAGCTATGACCGCGGTTGCTACGGCTGCTTCGGCCCGATGGAGTCGCCGAACGCCCCCTCACTCTCGGGCTGGTTCGAGGGCCTGGGCATGGACGAGGTCGACGTGATCCGCGTCTATCGCACCTTCCACACCGCGCGCGAGCCCTTCCAGACCGAGTCGGAGAAGCTCGGCGGGGAGCCGGGGCCGAGGGTCGGCCCGCAGGTCTCGGACCCGGAGGGCGCGACGCACCCAGAGATCGAGAGGCGAGGTCCCAGTGGAGTCCAGTAACGGCCAGACGCGCACGATCCGCACCGAGGCGCTGGCCCGGGTCGAGGGCGAGGGGGCGATGCAGGTGCGGATCCGCGACGGCGAGGTCGAGAACGTCGAGCTGCAGATCTACGAGCCGCCGCGCTTCTTCGAGGCCTTCCTGCGCGGCCGCTCCTTCACCGAGGCGCCGGACATCACCGCGCGGATCTGCGGCATCTGCCCGGTCGCCTACATGACCAGCGCCTTCAACGCGATGGAGGACGCGCTCCGGGTTGAGGTTTCGGAGGGGATCCGCGTCCTCCGCCGGTTGATGTATTGCGGCGAGTGGATCGAGTCGCACGCGCTCCACGTCTTCCTGCTCCACGCCCCGGACTTCCTCGGCTTCGAATCGGCCTGGGCGATGGCCCGCGACCACCGCGAGGTCGTCGAGGGCGGTCTGAAGATCAAGGCGACCGGAAACGACCTCCTGCGGGCGATCGGCGGCCGCGCGATCCACCCGATCAACGTCAGGGTCGGCGGCTTCTACAAGGCGCCGAGCCGGGCCGACCTCGAGGCGCTCGTCCCGGCTCTCGAGGAGGCGCGCGAGCTGGCGCGCCGGTCGGTCTCCTGGGTCGCCGGCCTCGACTTCCCGGACTTCGAGCAGGACTACGAGTTCTGTGCCCTGCGCCATCCCGACCACTACGCGATCGAGGACGGGCGGCTCGTCTCGAGCTCCGGCCTGGACATCGGGCCCGGCGAGTACGAGGAGCACTTCACCGAGATGCAGGTGCCGCACTCGACCGCGCTCCAGTCGCGGATGACGGACGGCGGCACCTACTTCCTCGGCCCGATGGCGCGCTACTCGCTCAACTCGGCGCAGCTCTCGGACCTGGCGCGCGAGGCCGCGGCGGAGGCGGGGGTCGGGGAGGAGTGCCGCAACCCGTTCAAGTCGATCGTGGTGCGGGCGGTGGAGATCCTCTACGCCTTCGACGAGGCGCTCCGGCTGATCGACGGCTACGAGCCGCCGGACCCGCCGGCGATAGAAATGGAGCCGAGGGCCGCGGTGGGCACCGGCTGGAGCGAGGCGCCGCGGGGCATGCTCTGGCATCGCTACCGCCTGGAGGACGACGGCTCGATCGCCGAGGCGCGGATCGTCCCACCGACCTCCCAGAACCAGGCCCGGATCGAGCAGGACCTGCTCGAGTTCGTCCGCCCGCGGGTCGAGCTGACCGACGAGCGCCTCCAGTGGGAGTGCGAGCAGGCGATCCGCAACTACGACCCCTGCATCTCCTGCTCCACCCATTTCCTCAAGCTGGACGTGGATCGCGCGTGAGCGCGCGGGCTGGCCGAGGCTGAGCGGTGCCGCGCACCTTCGTTCACCGCGAGTTCCGGCCGACGGACCCGGCCTTCCTTCACGACGAGCGCCAGTTCCTGGAGCGCCAGTGGGGCGTCTTGCACGTGATGGAGCGCGAGCGCGAACATCTCAGCCGTGACATCGAGCATGCGAGAGCGATGGCGGCGGGTGCCGGGATCACGATCGACCGGGAGGTCGAGCAGGTGGTCGAGAGGGAGGAGAAGAAGCTGCTCTCACTGATCGGCATCGGCAACCGCTTCCGCCGCGATGACGCCGCCGGCCTCGAGGTGGTGCGTCGGCTTCGGCTCGCGCACCCGCCGGGCGTGATTCTGATCGAGCAGGAGGGTGAGCCGGCCTCGTTGATCGAGTCCTGGAGCACCGCCGACGAGGCGCTCGTGGTCGACGGGATCAGCTCCGGCTCGGCCCCGGGCAGGCTCCACCGCTTCGACTGCACCCACGCTGGACTCCCGGCGGAGATCTTCAACCCGTCCACCCACGCGATGGGCCTGCCCGAAGCGATCGAGCTCGCACGCGAGCTCGACAGGCTTCCCGGTCGGCTGGTCGTCTACGGGATCGAGGGCGAGAGCTTCGAGGCGGGCGAGGGCCTCTCGGAGCCGGTTCAGAAGACCGTGGAAAAGCTGGTGATGGATCTCTACCACGAGCTCAGCGGGGCGAGCTGATGCACGAGCTCGCCGTCGCCCAGGCGATCATCGCCGCGGCCGAGCGCCACGCCGAGGGCCGGCCGGTCTCGGTCGTCCGGGTGCGGGTCGGACGTCTGCGCCAGGTCGTGCCCGAGTACCTGGGCTTCTACTTCGGGGTGGCCTCGAGGGAGACGCCCTGCGAGGGCGCCGACCTCGCGTGGGAGCGGGTCGACTCGCGGCTCGCCTGCAGCGAGTGCGGCGCCGAGTGGGACCCTGCTCCGCCGCCAGCCCGCAGCGGCGACGAGCTGGTCGTTCGCTTCCGCTGCCCGGCCTGCGAGTCGGCCGACCACCGCGTTGTCAGCGGCGACGAGCTGGTGGTCGATTCGATTGACGTCACCGAGCCCGCCGTGGGAGCCTCCTGACGATGCAAATCGCCTTCCTGCTCCTGACGGACTACAGCGAGTCGCTGAACGGCAAGCTCTACACGCTCGGTGCCGGCTGGAACGTCCTGAACTTTCCGGAGCTCCCGCAGGAGTGGCGATTCAGTGTCGGTATGGGGATTGATGTCCCCTGGGACGAGACCAACCGCCGTCACAGCATCCAGCTGGTGATTCAGGATCCAGATGGCTATGAACTTGGCGACGAGCTGTCCATGGACGTCGAGGCTGGGAGGCCACCGGGGCTACCGCCCGGTCAGGAACAGCGTCTGGTGATCGCGATCAACGTCGGGGCGACGTTCGAAACTTCGGGACCCCACGCGATTGTTGTCCGGGACGGTGACGAGGAACTCGAGAGGGCGCGCTTCTACCTCGCTCAGGTGTCCGACGACGCCCTCCAGTTCGGTGGCCCTGACGTCGTGCGAGGCTCCTGACATGCACCAGACCACTGTCCGCGTAGCCGAGGGCGCGCTCGACGCCAACCAGACGATTGCCGAGGCGAACCGCGCCGACTTCGATGCCGCAGGCGTCACCGTCATCAACCTGATGAGCGCGCCCGGCGCCGGCAAGACCACGCTGCTCGAGCGAGCGCTCGAGGGCGGCACCGGCGACGTCCGGGTAGGCGTGCTGGAGGGCGACGTCCGCGGCAGCCTCGACGCCGACCGGCTCTCCCACCTTCACGTCCCGGTCACACAGATCAACACCGACCCGGCCTTCGGCGGCGAGTGCCACCTCGACGCCAACATGGTCCGCGCGGCGCTCCCTCAGGTCCCACTGGAGGAGCTCGACTTGCTCGTGATCGAGAACGTCGGCAATCTCGTCTGCCCGGCCGAGTTCACGGTCGGCGAACACCACCGCTGGATGATCTCCAGCGTGACCGAGGGCGACGACAAGCCCCTCAAGTACCCCCTGATGTTCCGCACCTGCTCCCTGGTCGTCATCAACAAGATCGACCTCCTCCCGCTCGTCGACTTCTCAATGGACCGCTTCCTCGACAACCTCGACCAGGTGAATCCCTCGGCGCGGACCCTTAGGGTCAGCGCGGGGACCGGTGAGGAGATGGGCTCCTGGCGGGATCTGATTCTCGGATCGGCCTGACGGTCGTCTCGCTGGTCGTCACCCGGGCTGCGATCCCTACATCGGCGCCGAGGCTTGTGACGGCGCGCCCAGCGACGTCTCGCCGATCTGGAACCCCGAGTTCTTCGGGGACGCCATTGTCGTCAACGGCCGCAGCTGGCCCTTCCTCGAGGTGGAGCAGCGCCGCTATCGCTTCCGATTCCTAAACGGCAGCAACGGTCGCTTCCTGATCCTCAAGTTCGACAACGACCTTCCCTTCTGGCAGATCGGGACGGAAGGCGGTTTCCTTCCCGAGCCGGTGCGGCTCGAGCAGCTGTTGATGGGGCCCGCCGAGCGGGCTGACGTGATCGTGGACTTCACCACGATCCCGACAGGAACCGAGATCATCCTGCTCAACCTCGGTCCGGATGAGCCCTTCGGCGGCGGGACGCCGGGAGAGGACTTCGAGCCGGCGAACCCGGCCACGACCGGTCAGGTGATGCAGCTGCGAGTTACGCCGAGTCGGCATCGCGACACCAGCCTGCCACCCGAGCGGTTGCGGCTGCCCAAGCTCCGGCCGCTGGGCGGCGAGAGCATCACCCGCCAGGTCTCGCTGAACGAGGCGGACTCTGCGACGGTGAGGACGACCGGCGAGCCTCCCGTGTTCGACTGCGACTTCGGCGAGGTCTTCGGCCCCGTGGAGGCGAGGCTGGGGACGATGAACGGAGCGCCGAACCCCCTCGGTCGGGCGGACGAGATCACCGAGAACCCGGCGGTAGGGGCGACTGAGGTCTGGGAGATGCACAACTTCACAGAGGACGCCCACCCGATCCACATCCACGAGGTTCAGTTCCAGGTCGTCAACCGGGAGCCCTTCGACGGTGCTCCCTACGGACCCGAGGCTTGGGAGACGGGCTTCAAGGACAATCCCGCTCGCGCTCGCCCCGATCTAGGCTGCTCCCGTGCACGACGTTGCCGAGTTCATCGGGGCTCACCAACCCTTCGGCGCGCTCGGGAAGGATGAGCTGGAGCGGCTGGCGGCGAGCACGGAGATCGAGTTCTTCCCCGCCGGGGAGACGATCGAGCGGCACGAGCGCCCCGAAGTCGTCTGGATGGTTCGGCGCGGCGCGGTAGAGCTCGTCCACGGCGGCAAGACGCTCGACCTGCTGGTCGAGGGCGATGTGTTCGCCGACCCAGCCTCGCTCCCCTCGCTCCCCGGCGGAGCGAGGGCGAGGGCGCACGAGGACACCCTCTGCTACGCGCTGCCCGCAGCGGAGCTCGGCCTGGAGCTGAGCCGGCGAGCCAGACGCCGAGGGACAGACGTGGCGGAGGGTGCCCTCGCGCCGGCGGCGGAGCGATTGGCGCGGGACCTGATGACGCGCGAGCCGGTCTTCTGCGAGCCGGACACGCCTCTCCGGGAAGCCGTCGAGCGAATGGTGGCGGCGGGGGCCGAGGCAGTCCTGGTCCGGGCGGGCGATCAGCTGCTTGGGATTGTGACCGACCGCGATCTCCGCGCAATGGTCGCCGGCGGGCGACCCGCCGACTCCCCGGCCAGCGCGATGATGTCGTCCCCGGTCATCACCGTGGCGCCCGATATGAGCAGGGCGGAGGTGATGACGACCATGCTCGACCACGATGTGCACCACCTGCCCGTCGTGGCATCCGGGGCGGAGGTCGCTGGAATGATCGCCCCGGGGGATCTGATCTCAGCCGAAGCCGATGCCCCCTTCGCCCTGCGCCGGGCCATCGCGGAGGCGGCGGACCGCGACGGACTCCGCGACGCCGCGGCGCAGCTGCGCTCGGCGGTGGTCGCAATGCATCGCGGCGGAATGCCCGCGGTCGAGATCAGCCGGGCGATCTCGATCGTCTCCGACGCGCTGATCCGCCGCATGATCGAGCTCGCGATCGCCGAGCGCGGAGAGCCGCCGACCCGATTCGCCTGGCTCTCGTTGGGGAGCCATGGCCGCCACGAGCCGGTGCCCTCCTCCGATGTCGACTCGGGAATGGCCTGGACGGGCGGTGACGCGGGCCCCTACATGCATGCGATCGCTGAAGAGGTCGCCGCCTGCGTCGAGGCGATCGGCTGGCGGCTCGACCCCCATGGGGTTACCGCCGGGGACCGTTTCTCCGCTAGCTCAATCGCGGACTGGCGGCGGGCGATCGGGACCTGGCTCGAGCAGCCGAGCGACGAGCGGGTGCTGATCGCGGTCTCGATTCTGCTCGACGGCCGCGTCGTCTGGGGAGATCCGGAGCTTGACCCGGCGCGGACCCTCCGGGCCGACCAGCACCGCCCGGCCCTGCTCGACTGGCTGCTGCGCCTGGCGCTCGCCTCGAAGCCGCCGATCGGGTTCTTCCGCGATCTGGTGGTGGAGGGATCCGGCGAGCACCGGGGCACGCTCGACATCAAGGGCGGCGGGGTGCTACCGGTGGTCGACCTGGCCCGCTACGCGGCCCTGTGCTGCGGCTTCGACGGCACCGACACCACTGGGCGGCTCGCCGCCGGGGTCAGCGCCGGCATTGTCGGGGAGGACGAGGGGGCGATCCTCGGCGAGGCCTTCGAGCTGTTGAGCTCGCTCCGGCTCGCCCACCAAGTCGAGCAACTCGAGGAGGGAGCCACCCCCGACGACTACCTGGACCCGAAGGCTCTAAGCCCCCTCACCAGGCGTCACCTGCGCGAGGCGTTCAGGGAGCTGGCGGCAATCCAGCGCTCGCTGGCCAGCCGGCTCGGCTCGAGCCGCTGATCGCGATGGCCGGGACCGATCAGGCCACACTCAGTGCATACCGCCGGGCGGCGCTGCCCAGCCCTCCGACTCCCTGGCGCGATGCGAGCTTCGCCGTGATCGATCTCGAAACCACTGGCCTGGACCCAGCGGCCGACGAGATCATTGCCTTCGCCACCGTGACTGTCCGGAGAGGGAGGGTGCAGCCGGGTGATGCCACCTACCGACTGGTCAGGCCCGCCACCATGCCAGGCGCCGAGTCGATTCGGATCCACGGCCTACGCCCGACCGACCTGGAGGACGCCCCACCGCTGCCCGAGGTGCTGGGCGAGCTGCTCCGGGGAATCACCGGGAAGGTCCTGGTCGCGCACGCTGCGGAGCTGGAGGAGCGCTTCCTCGGCGCGGCGTTCGAGCGCGACGGGATCGTTTTGCGGGGGCCGGCGGTCGACACCGCGGCACTTGCGCTCGAGCTCTGGAAGCGCTCGCGGCGGCGCTTCCGCTCGATTCGCGGGACCGGCCTCTCGGAGCTCGCCCGCTCGCTCGGGCTGCCAGTCCACCGGCCCCATCAGGCCGACGGCGACGCTCTCACCACCGCCCAGGTCTTCGTCGCCCTCGCGTGTCATCTCGACTCCCGGCGTCCGCAGACGGTCGGCTCGCTGACGGAGCTTCCCCGCAGGCTGAATGCCTGGCAGCGTCTCTTCCAGCGCAACTGAACCCCAGGGGACGGAGGCCTGGGGCAGCGATTTAGCGCCAGGTTCGCGGCCAGGGGCGGCGGGGCGGGGGAGCCTGCACCCTGATCCTGTAGTCGACAGCGAGGGCTCCGTCGGCGCCGGCAATCACCGGATTGAGATCCATCTCGGCGATCTCGTGGTGCGCGTCGACCATCGCGCTCACGCGGAGCAGCAGATCCTCGAGCTTGTCCAGGTCGACTGGCGGTGTGCCTCGAAAGCCGGTCAGTAGCGGGAACGTCTTCAGTGAGCGGAGCATCTGGCTCACCTCGCTACGGGTGACCGGACAGATCCGGACGGAGACGTCCTTGAGCAGCTCGGCCTGGGTGCCGCCCGCCCCACAGGCCAGCACCGGCCCGAAGGTGGGGTCCTCGACGACGCCCACGAGCAGCTCGGGGCCGGGCTCCGCCATCCCCTGCACGATGAAGGACTCGCGCTTCCCGCCGGCGGAGCCCACCGCCGCGTCCATCTCCTCGGCGGCCCGCCGGATCTCCTCGCCTCCGGAAAGCCCGGCGCGGACCGCGCCCATCTCGCTCTTGTGGAGGAGCCCGGGCCCCTGTGCCTTGAGCGCGACGAAACCGCCGAGCTCCTCTGCGGCTTCGCCGGCGGCCCCTGCGTCGGCCGCGGTACGCCAGGCCGGGATCGGAATGCGGTAGCAGCCGAGCAGCCGGGACGCCTCCTCCATCCGCATCCACTCCTTGCCGGTTGCGAGGGCTTCCGCGATCAGGGCCGCGGCCGATACGGCGTCGATGTCCTCCGGCTCCGGCGGCTCCTCCGCGGGTCGCTTGCTCCACTCGACGTGGCGCATCACCCTCCCGAGCGCTCGCGCGGCGTCCTCGGGGTAGCTGTGGATCGGCAGCGAGCTCACCTCGCGGACTGAGCCGTGGTCCTGGGGTGACATGAAGACGGCCTGAATCGGCATCCGCCGGGGCAGCCGGTCGGCTGCCTCCTCGATCGCTCCGGCGACGTCCATCGCGCGGGTGAGCAGCGGCCTGATGAAGATCACGATCAGCGCGTCGATGCCGTTCCACTTCGCCATCACCGGGATCGTCTCCCGGTAGTTATTGGCGGTGGCGGTGGCAATCATGTCCACCGGGTTGAGCAGCCCCGCCTCCTCGGGTAGGAACGCGCGCAGCGACTTCCGCACCTCATCCGGCACCTCGGGGACCTCCAGGCCAGCCGCCTCGCAAGCGTCCGCGCACATGATCCCTGGGCCGCCCGCGTTGGTGATGATCCCGACCCGCGACCCCTCGGGCAGCGGCTGGCTCGAGAGCAGCGAGCTGACGTCGAGAAGCTCGGAAAGCGTCTCGGTGCGGATCACGCCGGCCTGCTCGAATAGGGCGTCCGCGGTCACGTCGGAGGCGGCGAGCAGGGCGCCGGTGTGGGAGCTGGTCGCGCGCTGGCCCGCAGCCGAGCGGCCGCTCTTCACCACGACGACCGGCATCTCGCGGCCGACCCGCCGCGCGACCCGAGAGAAGCGGCGGGGGTCGCTGAACGACTCGATGTAGAGAAGCGCCACGCGGGTCTCCTCATCGCTCTCCCAGTACTCGAGGAAGTCGTTGGCGGTGATGTCGGCCCGGTTGCCGATCGAGCCGAAGGAGGAGACACCGAGCCCCCGGCCCTCTGCCAAGTCGATCAGCGCGAGCCCGAGGGCGCCACTCTGGCTGACGAAGCCGACGTGCCCGGCGGGCGGCGAGTTCGGAGCGAAGGTGACGTTGAGATGGTGGTCCGGAGCGGTGTTGATGAGCCCCAGGCAGTTCGGCCCGACCAGGCGCATGCCGGCTGCCCGGCAGACCTCGACCAGCTCCCGCTCCCGTTCGGCGCCCTCATGCCCGGTCTCGGCGAAGCCCGCCGAGATCACCGCCAGCCCCCGCACCCCGCGCTCGCCGCACTCCCGGGCGACGTCGATCACCGCTGCCGCCGGCACGGCGATGACTGCGAGCTCGACCTCCTCGGGCACGTCCGAGACGCTGCGGTAGGCGTGTACCGCCTGCACCACTTCAACTCCGGGGTTGACGGGGTAGACGACGCCCTCGAAACCGGACTCCAGGGCATTGTGGAAGAGCTGCCCACCGACGGTCTCCCGCCTTCGGGAGGCGCCGACGACTGCCACCGCTTCGGGCTCGAGGAAGGACCGGAGGGCCGCGATGGCGGCCGAACGGTCGCGGTCTTCGAAGCGGCGCACGGCCTCGTCCGCGAACGAGGTCGGGAACTCCACCCGGATTGCCCCCGGCTCCGACGACATCTCGACTGGGAAGCCGCTCTCTCGAAAGACTTCGATCATGCGGTGGTTCTCGGGCATGACCTCGGCCCAGAACACGGAGATCCGGTTCTCCTGCGCGACCTCGGCCAGGTGGGCGAGCAGCAGCGTGCCGAGACCCATTCCCTGCAGGCGGTCCGCTACGGCGAAGGCGACCTCGGCGTCGTGCGACCCCTCTCCGAAGTAGAGCCCTTGCCCGACGACATCCTCGTCACGGATCGCCAGCAGCCCGTAGCGCTGGGTGTAGTCGACGTCCACCATCGAGCGCGCTGCCTCGCGAAGGTCCGTGGCGAGAGAGAAGAATCTGAACATGCGGGACTCGGGATCCAGGCTCTCCAGGAAGCGAGAGACCTCCTCCTCGTCCTCGGCTCGTATCGGTCGCACATGGACCGTCGAGCCATCGCGGAGCACCACCTCTGCCTCACGCTCGGCTGGATAGGCGGTTCGTACCCCGGACACTTGGGTCAGCCTAAGGGACCCCGATCTAGCCGCCGGAGCGCCTCTATGCCTCGAGCGGGGAGGTGCCGGCACCGCGCGGGACCACTATCACGGGGCAGGGGGCAGCGGCCATGACCCGGGAGGAAACGGAGCCGAGCAGGGTGCCCTTGACCGGACCGTAGCCGCGGGACCCGAGTAGGAGCAGGTCGAGATCGGTTGCCGCATCCGCGAGGGCCTCGGCCGGGTCGCCGTTGAGGAGCACCTGCTCGGTTGCGACGTCGTCCGGGATGCGGCCGACCGCCTCCTCGTACACCCGGCCCCACTCATTATCCTTGAACTCCCGGTACTCCGCGGGGCCGAGCGGCGAGAGCAGACCGCCCAGGACGTAATGCGGCTCTCCCATCACGCTGATTACGCGCAGCGGCGCCTTCGCGAGCTCTGCCAGGTGGGCAGCCGCAAAGAGCGCGCGCCAGGACTCCGAGGAGCCATCGACCGCGACCCCGATCCGAGCCAGCCGCGCCTCACCGCCGGAGTAGCCACGAGGGGCGACGGCGACGCTGCAGTGAACGCCGGAGAGCAGTGAGCCGCCGACGGTGCCGACCTGAACACGACCGGCCCTGCCGTGCCGCGTGGAGCCGATCACGATCGCGCTCGGCTTGTGCCAGTCTGCCTGCTCGTAGATCCCGGCAGCCGGGGAGTCGTTGACCACCGGCTGCTCGTGGGTGTCAAGCCCGTCGAGCCGCTCCCGCGCCTTGGCGAACAGGGGCTCGCAGAACTTCGACACGGCGTCGTCAAACTCATGGTCCTCCACTCCATCGCGCGGATGGGAGATGACGGTGGCTACCACCGGGACCGCATCGAGCACCTCGCTGAGCGAGTGGCCGAGGCCGAGGGCGTCCTCTCCCTCGGGAGTGCCGTCGTAGCCGATCAGGATTCTCGGTTGCATTGGGGGAACCTCTCCTCAGATCTTCTCGGGGACCATCTCGATCGCGCCGCAGGGGCATTCGGCGACGCAGAGGCCGCATCCCTTGCAGAAGTCCAGATCGATCGCGTACCCATTGACGTTCGGGTTCTGCTCCGCCTCGGCCAGCTTCAGGACCGCGTTGTCGGGACAAACGCCGTAGCAGTTGTCGCAGGAGAAGCAGTTGCCGCAGGAGAGGCAGCGTCGCGCCTCGTACAGCGCGTTCGACTCGTCAAGCCCGCCGACGACCTCGTCGAAGGTCCCGCGGCGGCGCTCGATCTCGAGCTGCGGCTGAATCGTGCGCGGCGCGTCCGCGTAGTACCACGTGTTGAGCTTCTCGAACGTCGCGATCTCGTGCTTGGTCTGCGGTTCATAGGGCACGCTGCGCAGCCAACCGTCGATGTGGCGAGCCGCCTGCTTGCCGTGTCCGATTCCGACCGTCACCGTGCGCTCGGCGGGGACCATGTCGCCGCCCGCGAAGACGCCCTCGTGCCCGGTCATCATGTTCGGCCCGACCTGGACGACGCCGTCCTCGACCTCGATGCCCTCGACCCCGTCAAGCAGGGAGAGGTCGGCCTCCTGGCCGAGGGCCAGGATCACCGAGTCGGCCTCGAGCTCCTCGACCTCACCGGTGGGCTGGGGGAAGCCGGTCTCGTCGAGCTCCATCTTCTCGACCGTGACCTTGCCGCCGTCCACCTGCCTGATCGTCTCCAGCCAGCGCATCATCACGCCCTCCTCCTCGGCCTCCTCGACCTCGAACTCGTGGGCGG
>Ga0126307_10000924_pt1 | contig 19323 bp, 16 predicted proteins | sample Plot28_FD_89955 | JGI IMG/M metagenome (GOLD analysis project Ga0126307, IMG submission 89955) | Serpentine soil microbial communities from UC McLaughlin Reserve, CA, USA - Plot28 | ecosystem: Environmental > Terrestrial > Soil > Grasslands | place: USA: UC McLaughlin Reserve, Lake County... | reverse complement strand
TTCCCGACGATGGACGACTTGTTCCTTGCAGTGCTGCACGAAGGCGCTGACGCCGCACTGGATCAGATGCGCGCCGCCCTCATGGATAACAACCCGCTGCGTGCGCTTTGGGCCATCAATAGCGACCCTCGCCGGACCGTCCTCAACACCGAATTCATGGCGCTGGCGAACCACCGCAAGACAATTGGGGCGGAACTCAAGGCATACGCTGAGCGTGTGCGCGATATGGAGACCGCTGCCGTCACCCTCGTGCTGCGCACCCATGGCATCGACTTAGAAACCCACCCGCCGGTCGTGATCTCGATGCTGATCGCTCAAATCGCACGGTGCCTTTGCAATGAGGGTGCCGTGGGCGTAACCCTCGGCCACGACGAGATGCGCCGCTTCGTCGAGCGGCAGCTCGACGCACTGGCTAAGCCTGCCACCGTCAAGCGCGGCTAATCCCGATTAGCCCCGTCACCTGCCAGCAGGTCCACCCCCGTTGACCGCGATGCGCCGCTGACACGTGTGTTGAGAGCAGCACGCGCCACATGCCCAACGTTTTTCTGATCACTCGATCAATATAAACCATTGCGCTACGACATTCCGTCCCTTCGTCGGGCTCGAGTGTCACGGCATTGGGGAACAGCCCCGGTGGTCCTGGTTGATACGACGCTGTCCACTTGGTCCATCCTTGTGAATGAGGCTCTGGGGGGTCGATGCGGAACTGCTGGACGAATTCTCCGGCGTCGCCGGCGTTGATGCGGATCTGCGCCTCAATGCGGCTGTGAACGTCACGAACCGACAGGCGTGCGGGCAGTATGACTTCGACGGATTTCCACGCGTCCTGGCCTGCGCACAAGTCCCGTGGCGCGATCGCTCGTAGCCGAACCCACTCGGACAAGAGGGAGTTGTCCACAGCAGTCAGCCTTGGCGGTACTTGGCCACGTAGTCGGTCATGGTGGCGAGCTGGTAACGCGAGACGTCGTGGGCGTTTTCGTCTTCGGCGAAGACCGAGGAGACCATGACTGTGTCGGGGCGGTCGTAGAACTCGATATCTGCTAGGCCGGAAAAGAATTCGTCCCAGTCGATGTCACCGTCGCCGATCTTGAGGTGCTGGTGCACCCGCGCCGGGTTGCCGGGTGGGTTGGTGATGTAGCGCAGTCCGTGGCTGCGGTGGTGATCCATGGTGTCGGCGACGTGCACCAGCCGCAACTTGTCACCGGCGGCCTTCATGATCTGGGTCATGTCGCCGCCCATGTGGTAGGTGTGGCAGGCAACATAGACCATGCCGATGTTGGGCGAATTCACCCCGCGGATGATCCGCACCGCTTCTAGGCCGTCTTCGACGAAGTCGTCGGGGTGCGGGTCGATGCGCACGTCGAGGCCTTCTCGTTCGAAGATCGGCAGCAGTTCCTCCATGGAGCGGAAGAACGCGCGCTCGGATTCCTCGGCGCGTTCGGGGCGCCCAGAGAACTCGGTGTTGATGACGTTGACACCCAGGTCGACGGTGATCTGGATGACGCGTTTCCAGTTGCGCACCGCCGCTTCACGCGCATCCTCGTCAGGACCCGACCAGCGCAGCACCGGCAGCACCGACGCGATTCCCACTCCCGCATCAGCGCACGACTTTCGGAACCTTGCCACCAGGTCGTCATCGGCGCGCGGATGGTTGAAGAACGGGATGAAGTCCCGGTGCGGCGTCACCTGCAGGTACTCGAACCCGAGTTCTGCCACCACCCGGGGGAATTCAAGTAACTCGTAGCTGTGATGATACGGCGTGGGATCTAACGCGATCTTCATCGTCGTCGAATTCCTTTCTTCCATAGAACCGGCTTGGACTGACAGTTGCGGAGTTGGCCGTCTTGAGCGCTTGTGCGGCGACGTGCAGACCTTCGAGCCGGCCGAGCTCGACGTCCTCGTGTTCGATGTTGACCGCCATGTTCGGGTCCACGCGCTCCAACGCCTGCAGGAACAGCGCCCAAAACTCGGTGTCGTGACCGCGCCCCACGGCGACGAAGTCCCACGCCGAATCCTGCGGCCACCTGTTGACCACGTGGCGTCCGCCCAGCCCGGTCGGATTCTCGCTCAGCGGGATTCGGGTGAACCGCTCATCGAGGACGCCGTAGATCTTGCAGTTGTCGTTGATCCGGGTGTCCTTCGCCGCTGCGTGGAAAACCAGCGGGCCCAGCCATTCGATCGCCGCGATCGGATCGATGCCCTGCCAGAACAAATGCGACGGGTCCATCTCGGCGCCCACGTTGGTGGCGCCGATCCGGTCCACGAGCCGGCGCAGGGTCGGGGGGTTGAACACCAGGTTCTGCGGGTGCATCTCGATCGCCACCTTGACACCGTTGTCCCGCGCCAGGGCATCGATCTCACTCCAGAACGGCAGGGCGATCTCGTTCCACTGGTAGTTCAGAGAGTCGAGATAGCCCGAGTCCCACGTGTTCACATGCCATGCCGGCCATTGCCCACCGGGGTGTGCCTGTGGCAGGCCCGACATCGCCACGACGCGATCGACGCCGAGAAGACCGGCCACACGGATCGCCCTGCGCAGGTCTTCGGCATCCTGGGGGCCGACCTCGGGATCCGGGTGCAGCGGATTGCCGTTGCAGTTCAGCCCTGCGATCGATACGCCGGTTCCGTCGAACGTGGAAAGGTACTGCTGCGGCGTGACGGCGCCGGACAGCACGTCATCGACCGGCAGATGCGGCGTCGGCAGGAACCCGCCGGCGTTGATCTCGGCACCGGGCAAGCCCAGCGATCCGACCACCTGCAGCGCCTCGCGCAGCGGCCTGTCGTGCAGGATCGCGGTGTAGACACCTAGCTTCATCGACTGACTTCCGTTCTCGCTAGGCAACGTTGAGCGCTGGCCACGGGATCGACTCGCGAGCAATCATCTTCACGTCGACCGCCCGTCCCGTGGCCAGCGACTCGACGCCGGCCTCGCACACGGCAGCCGCGGCGTACCCGTCCCACGCACCTGGGCCGTCGACGTTGACGCCGTAGAGGACCGCGTCTACCCACGTCTGAACTTCGGTGTCGTAGGCCGAACCGAAGCGCTCCCGAAAGCACGGTGTGATCCGCCCGCCCCATGTTCCCGGTGCGGCCTTTCGCACCAGTCCGACGTCGAGGCCGATCATCGCGCTGCCACGCTCGCCGACGACTTCTGTGCGCACTTCGTAGGCCACTCCGGTGGTGACGAACAACTCGACGTCGACATGTCGGCCGGACGCGGTGCGCATGATCGCGATCTGTGGATCGGCAAGCCCTTGTGACGCCGACGGATTGGCGGTCGGCTTGATGACCTGTATGGAAGCGATCTCCTCGTCGAGCAGGAACCGGGTCATGTCGACTTCGTGCACCAGCGAGTCCTTGACGGTCATCGCCGAATCGAAGGTCGGCGGTACGACAGGGTTGCGGTGCGCGCAATGCACGATGAGCGGCTGGCCCAGCTCGCCAGCGTCCAGCATCGCCTTCAGTTCCATATACTCTCTGTCGAAGCGCCGCATGAAGCCGACCTGAATCAGCTTGCGGCCCACTGCGGCTTCACGTTTGACCACTTCGAGTGCGCTTTCGCTGTCGGTGGTCAATGGCTTCTCGCAGAGCACGGGTTTGCCGTGTTCGAGGCAGGCCAGCAGCTGCTTGTCGTGCGCGGATCCTGGAGTGGCCAGCACGACGGCGTCGACGTCGGGATCGGCGATCGCATCGAGGGGATCGGCGACGGCGCGGCAGCCGTCGATGCCTGCGGCAATCTCGTCCGCCTTCTCCGCGATGTAGTCGCTGACGACGGCGACACGGGCGCCCTTGGTCGTCGTGTCGATGCGGGTGACATGGTCGGCGCCCATCAGGCCGACACCCACTACGGCAATTCGTAAGTCTGTCATGGCTTCCTAGGAGAACTTGACCGACGCAACGCCGCACGAGCCGAGGTAGCGGCGGGTGCGTCGCGCGATCGGCAGGGGCGCATCGGGGTCGCACGGGTACATGTCCTGCTCGACGATCGCGAACACGTCAATTCCGAGTTTGTCGATGGCGGTCAGCAGCGGCGGCATCTCGGGAATACCGTGCGGCGGTTCGGTCATCGCGCCGAGGCGCACCGCCGCGCCGAACGGTAGGTCCTCGGCTTCGACCTTGGCGCGGACCTGCGGATCGACCTGTTTCAGGTGCAGGTATCCGATGCGCTCAGGCGCACGCTGGATGATGGCGAGGTTGTCGCCGCCGCAGTAGCTGATGTGTCCGGTGTCCAAGCACATGTTGACGAACTCGCCATCGGTGCCATCGAGAAAGCGGTAGACGTTGTCCTCGGTGTCGACGTGACTGTCCGCGTGCGGGTGGTATTGCGCTCGCACACCGTACTTTTCGTACATCGCCTTGCCGAGATCGTTCATGCCCTTGGTCTTCTTGCGCCACTGCTCGGCGGCAAGGATGCGCTCTTCGAGGACCTCACCGGTGGCCGGGTCACGCCACATCTCGGGGATGACGACGACGTGCTTACCGCCGACGGCGGCGGTGAGCCGCGCGACGTCCTCGATCTGCGTCCACACCGCGTCCCACGAATTGTCCTGGTGCAGATGTTCGAACACGGTGCCGGCCGACAGCTTCAAACCCCGCGCAGCCAGTTCGTCGGACAACTTCTGGGAATCGGTCGGCAGATATCCATAGGGCCCCAACTCAATCCACTCGTAGCCCGACGCGGCGACCTCATCGAGGAAGCGGGTGTAGGGCGTCTGCAGCGGGTCGTCGGGAAACCAGACTCCCCAGGAGTCGGGTGCCGAGCCGACCAGGATGGTGCTCATGTAAGTGCTTTCGGTCGTTGGGTTACGGGTTACGCGGCCACGATTGGGATCGGCGCCGTTCCGTGTTCTTCGAAGCGCTCTTCGAGTTCTTCGAGCGTGGTGTCCTTGGTTTCGGGGACGAATCGCTTCACGAACACCCACGACGCCATGTTGATCGCGACAAACAGGGCGAAGGTTCCGGTCGAACCAAGCGCGGAGTTCAGCAGCGGAAACACGAACGAGATGACGGCGTTGGTGCACCACAACACGAAAACGGCGATGCCCATGGCAAATCCGCGAATGCTCAGCGGGAAGATCTCGGACAGCAGCAGCCACACGCAGGTGCCGATGAACATCTGCACGAAGCCGACGAACGCAATCATGCAGGCCAGGATCACGTAGCTGCGGGTGGTGGATTGGGGCAGCAGGAAAGTAGCCGCGAGGAAGGCCTGTGATGCCGCGACTCCGGCGAACCCGATCAGCAGCATGGTGCGCCGTCCGACGTAGCCGAGCAGGATGATGCCGATGATGGTGGTCACCACAGAGGTCACCCCGACCGCGATGGTGGCGACCAGCGACGCGCTCACGCCGAGCCCGCTCTGCTCGAGAATGGTTGGTGCGTAGTAGTTGACGGTGTTGATGCCGGTGGCCTGCTGCACGATCGCCAGGCCACAACCGATCAGCACGACGTTGCGGATCCACGGCACGTCGCGGATCACCGAGAACGGTGTGCTCGTCGTCTTGAGCATGTGCGCGGTGTGCTCGACGATCAGGTCGTACTCGGCGTCCGCCTCACGCGGCGGCCGGCTCAAGCCCAGGACTTTTCGAGCCTCGCCCATCCGTCCCTTGAGGCCGTACCAGCGCGGTGAGTCGGGCAGGGCGAGCATGCCGATGAGCAGCGCGACAGCGGGCACCGCCGCCACAGCCAGCATGGTGCGCCAGACGTGGGGGTCACGGATGAAGTGGTCGAGCAGGGCGTTCATGGCGAAGGCCAGCATTTGGCCGGTCACGATCATCAACTCGTTGATGGTCACCATGCGGCCGCGTCGTTCGGCCGGCGCCATTTCGGCGAGATACAGGGGGCAGGTGACCGCCGCGGCGCCGACGCCGAGGCCGAGGACGATGCGAGCCGCGACCATGATCTGAACATTGGGTGCCAGTGCGCAGCCCAGCGCGCCGAGCAGGAAAAGGCCCGCGCACAGCAGAAGGGTGCCCTTGCGGCCGACCCGGTCGGCCACGCGTCCACCGAACAGCGCGCCGAAGGCCGCGCCAGGGAACAGCAGCGAGCTGACCACCGTCGCCTCACCGAACGAGGACAGCGCCAGGTCGTCCTTCATGTAGAGCAGGGCGCCGGAGATGACGCCGGTGTCGTAGCCGAACAGCAGACCGCCGAGGGTGGCGATGACGGTGAGCTTGGTCAGGAACCGGCCTGAGGACGCCTCGGCTTGGGCTTGTGTTGACGGCATGTGGTGAACCTCGTTTCGGACCGGGGCCATCTTATGGACTAACGCGCGTTAGTAACGCGCGTTAGAGTTACTATGGACCCAAAGTTTAGATGTGTCAACCGTCACATTCGGAAGGGGGAGGCGATGCCATCACCGGTATCGCCCGGCGCTCCCGGGTCTCGCCGGCCGACGATGGCCGACGTTGCAGCCCGCGCGGGCGTGTCGCGAACGCTGGTGTCGTTCATCCTCGACGGCAAGCCAGGAGCCAGCGACGCCACCCGGCAGCGGGTATTGGCGATCGCCGACGAGATCGGGTACCGACCCGATTCGGCCGCCCGACTATTGGCACTGGGCCGTAGCCGGACGCTGGGCGTACTGACCGACGTGCGCCAACTCTTTCAGGCCGAACTTGTCACGGGCATCTACCCCGCCGCCGAAAGCTGTGGATATGAGGTGCTGCTGTCGGCGAACCTGTCCGACCGAGAAGAGTCGGTGCCCATCGAAGCGCTGCTCAGTCACCGCTGCGGCTGCCTCATCCTTCTAGGACCCACGTCCGATGTCGGCTATCTGCGTCAGCTTGCCAAACGCGCGCCCGTCGTGGTCGTCGGGCGGCGGCTACCCGTCGACGCGGAAGCCGCGGTGAAGCTGGCGACCGTACGCACCAACGACGCCAAGGGAATGCGTGAGGCCGTCGACTATCTCGTCGAGTTGGGCCACCGCAACATCCATCACGTGGACGGTGGCGACGACCCGGGGTCGGCCGACCGGCGCCACGCCTACGGCGCCGCGATGTGCAGCCATGGATTCACCAAGCACGCCAAAGTCATTGCCGGGGCCCACAACGAGCAAGCGGGAGCCGCCGCGGCACGCATGATGCTCGCCGAACCCGAACTGCCGACGGCCGTGCTGGCCGGCAACGACCGCTGCGCACTGGGACTGCTTGATGTGTTCACCCGGGCCGGAGTGGATGTGCCCGGCGACCTCTCGTTGATTGGCTACGACGACAGCCGACTGTCGGACAACCCCCGCATCGACCTCACTACCGTCCATCAGGATGCAGCGGGATTGGCCCGGCACGCGGTGCAACTCGCCGTCGAGATGCTGGAGGAGACGCGCCTCGGCCCGGCAGATGTTGTGCTCGAGCCCAAGCTGGTCGTACGCGGAACCACCGCGAAACCTCGCGGTACCTAGTGGTGTTGGCGGTTAGTTCGGTTGGAGCAGTCGCCGACGGTGCCAGCCACTGTTCAGTCGGCGCTGCGCAGTAGCGCGACGTCGGACACCAGCCGGATGTGGTCGGCCATAGCCCGTTCGGCCTGTTGTACATCCTGTTTGCGCACCGCGTCAGCGATGCGCTTGTGCCCCTCTAGGGATGCCCGTGGCCGATCCTCCTGCGACAGCGATTCGATGCGGGTTTCCTTGATCAGTCCGGAGATCTCGTGCATCAGCTTGGCCAGCAACGAGGAGTGGGCGGCGGTAGTCATCGCCTCGTGGAACATCTCGTCGCCCGTGACGCCGCGCTCCCCGACCTCGATTTCTGATTCCATTTTGGCGATCGCCGCGTCGATCGCGGCCATTTCCGCATCCGTGCGTCTCGCGGCGGCCAGGCCGGCGAGCTTCACCTCCAGGGCTTCGCGCGCCTCGATGATGTCCGGGATTCGATCGGCGTGTTCGCGCAGCGCCTTGATAGCGCGCTCTTCGGCCGGGCGCCTGATGAGAATCGCGCCGTCACCGTGCCGCACGGACAGCACGCCCTGAACCTCGAGCGCCACCAGCGCCTGGCTCAGGGACGCGCGGCTCACTCCCAGATTGGCCGCCAGATCACGCTCGGCGGGCAGGCGATCCCCGGGGGCCATCTCGTTGTCGGCGATATACGCGCACAGTTGCTCGACGATGACTTCGTACAGCCGAGGCCGGGTGACAGGCCTAAGTTGCTCTACCACTGACTCACCTACTCTCTCCTCCACAGGATACTCGGCTGCTCGCCCAGCAGGCCGGTAAGCGGCGTCACTTCTTATATTGACAGTGACGCCCCTCACTGCTTTACTGGCTAGGCCAGTGCTCCACTGGGTCAGTAAACCGCCGATAGACCGGAGACCCCGATGCCGCTCGAACTCATTCCGATCCTGGCCCTCGTCGCAATGTTCGCGGCCGCCACACTGCTGCCGATCAACATGGGCACACTCGGCTTCGTCGCCGCGTTCCTCGTCGGCACGGTCGCCGTCGGTATGAGCACCGACGACATCATCGCCGGCTTCCCCGCCGACCTCTTCTTGACGCTGGTCGGCGTTACCTATCTATTTGCGATCGCGCAGAACAACGGCACCGTCGACCTCATGGTCCGCGGCGCCGTACGAATGGTCCGCGGGCGCGTCGCCTTCATCCCGTGGGTGATGTTCGGGATCACCGGCGCGCTGACCGCGATGGGCGCGCTTGGGCCGGCCGCGGTGGCGATCATCGCGCCGATCGCGCTCAATTTTGCGAAGAAGTACAAGATCAATGCGCTGCTGATGGGCATGATGGTGATTCACGGCGCCCAAGCGGGCGGCTTCTCTCCCATCAGCATTTACGGCGTCACCGTCAACAACATCGTCGCGAAGGCGCAGCTGCTGAACAGCCCTCTGGCTCTGTTCCTTGGCAGTCTGTTCTTCAACCTGGGAATCGGCGTGTTGCTGTTCATTTTCCTTGGTGGACGCTCCCTGATCGGTCGCACCGTGCACGACGACTTCGACGCCGACGACTCGACCGCTGCGTCGCCCAAGCCGGATTCCGTCGGGGGTACGGCGCCCACCGGCGGCGGCGCGACGGCGACCATTGCGGCGAAGCAAACCGAGCCCCGCGTCGACGCCCAACCGCTGCCCACGAAGTCCATCACGTACGACCAGGTGCTCACTCTCATCGGGCTGGTCGCACTGGGCGTGTTCTCGTTGATCCTTGACCTAGACATCGGCTTCGTGTCGATGACGGTCGCGGCGGTCCTCGCGCTGGCATCGCCGAAGGCCCAAAAAGGCGCGGTGTCCCAGATCAGTTGGTCGACGGTGCTGCTGATCGGCGGTGTGTTGACGTTCGTGGGCGTGCTCCAGGAAGCGGGCAGCGTTGAATGGGTCGGCGACGGTGTCGCCAAGCTGGGCATGCCGCTCCTTGTCGCACTACTGCTCTGCTACCTCGGCGCCATCGTTTCGGCCTTCGCGTCGTCGACTGCCATCCTGGGTGCCACGATTCCGTTGGCCGTGCCACTGCTGCTCGCCGGCGAGGTGAGCGCGATCGGAGTGGTTGTCGCACTTGCGATCTCGTCGACGATTGTCGATGTCAGCCCATTCTCCACCAACGGTGCACTGGTACTCGCCAACGCCCAGGACGTCGACCGCGACAAGTTCTACAAGCAGATCCTCAAGTACAGCGCGATCGTGGTCGCAATCGGCCCGCTGATCGCCTGGGCGGTGATCGTGCTTCCCGGTTGGCTGTGACGAAATCCCAACGATGACGGTCATCGGTCGCCCCAGCGGGTGCGGCCGATGACCGTTGCCGTAACGACCGCAGAGCGGACCGGTCTCACACACATTTCTTAAAGACACGGGATTGACATCCAGGGCACCATATGTTTTTCTAAATTGGCTAGTCCACTAGCTCACTAATACACCGAGTCACTAAGCCGAAGGTGAAGAAATGACCTCCACTCCTTCCACGGAACGTGACGCCGTGAGCGGACCCCTGAGCGGTCTCACGGTCGTCGATCTGACCCGGGCCCTGGCCGGCCCGCACGCAGCGATGATGCTCGGCGACCTCGGCGCCAACGTCATCAAAGTGGAAAACCCCGACGGCGGAGACGACACCCGCGGGTGGGGGCCGCCGTTTGTCGACCCGCTCGACGGCGACCGCGAGTCCACGTACTTCCTCTGCACGAACCGCAACAAGAAGTCCGTCACCCTGGACCTCAAGGACGACATGGGCAAGGCGGCACTGTGGGATCTGATCACCCGGGCCGACGTCCTGATGGAAAACTTCCGGCCCGGTGTACTTGATCGGCTTGGTTTCTCGCATCAGCGTCTGGCAGAGCTCAATCCCCGACTCGTTCTGCTGTCTATCAGCGGGTTCGGCCACGACGGCCCGGAAGCCGGGCGCGCCGGCTACGACCAGATCGCCCAAGGTGAAGCCGGGCTGATGTCAGTCACCGGTTCCGGCTCAACCGACCCACAGCGCGTCGGCGTGCCGATCGCCGATCTGCTTGCAGGCATGTACGGCGCCTTCGGAGTCCTTGCGGCACTGCAGGAACGGGAGCGCACCGGCCGCGGTCAGGTGGTGCGCGCGTCGCTGCTCGCCGCGGTGGTCGGAGTACATGCGTTCCAAGGCACGAAGTGGACCGTTGCGGGTCAGGTCGGCGAGGCCGCGGGCAACCACCATCCGTCGATCTGCCCCTACGGGTTATTCGATACTGCCGACGGCGCCGTGCAGATCGCGGTCGGCAGCGAAGGGCTCTGGAAGCGGTTCTGCGAAGGCTTCGCATTGGATCCCGAGATCCCTGGAATGGCGACCAACCCGCAACGCGTGGCCAACAGCAAGCGGGTGAAGGAGATGGTTCAGGACGCGTTCGAGCTGTACAGTTCCGACGAGCTACTGGCCAAGCTGGACCGAATCGGCGTGCCGGCCGGGCGAATTCGTTCCATCCGCGAGGTGTACGAATGGGAGCAGACCCGCTCGCAGGGGCTGCTCATCGACGTCGATCACGACACGCTCGGCACCATCACGTTGCCCGGTCCCCCGCTGCGGTTCTTCGACGCGAATGGTGCTGAGCTCACCCGGAGCCGGCACACCGCGCCGCCAGTGCTCGGTGCCGATAACGACCTCATCGTGCCGACATCATTGGTTGATCACCGATGAGCCGGCCGGGCGCCCGCGACACTATTGATGCCCTTGTTGACGAGGGGTCATGGGCATCGTGGGACGGTACGCTGCCCGAGGTGCAGGCTAGCGAGGAGTATGCCGACGAACTCGGCTGCGCGCGAAGGAAAACCGGACTGGACGAATCGGTGATCACCGGCTCCGCGACGATACGTGGCCACCGAGTGGCGATGCTGGTGTGCGAGTTCGGCTTTCTCGGCGGCTCCATCGGTGTGGCCGCCGGCCATCGACTCACGATGGCGATCCGCCGGGCCACGGCGGAGCGTCTTCCGTTGGTTGCGCTGCCGACGTCGGGCGGCACCCGCATGCAGGAAGGCACGACAGCGTTCTTGCAGATGGTGCGGATCACTGCGGCCGTGACCGACCACAAGGCCGCACGCCTGCCCTATCTCGTCTACCTGCGGCACCCGACCACCGGCGGCGTGTTCGCATCCTGGGGCTCGCTGGGGCACCTGACTTTCGCCGAGCCGGGCGCGCTGATCGGCTTCTTGGGTCCGCGGGTGTACGAGGCGTTGTACGGCGGCCCATTTCCCGCCGGTGTACAGACGTCAGAAAACCTTTACACCTGTGGCCTCATCGACGCAGTCACTCCCCTGCAGGAACTCGCAGGCATGATGGACCGTGCGCTGACCATCATCACGCGCTCGCCTCGCCCGACGATCCAGCCCGCAGCGGTGCAAGCGCCTCGGTCGGATACGCCGGTGTGGGAGTCGGTGCTGGCCTCGCGCCGCCCAGAGAGGCCAGGCGTCCGCGAGCTTCTCCGACACTCTGCCGCTGAAACATTGGCGCTCAACGGAACCGGGCAGGGTGAGAACGAGCCAGGACTACTGCTGGCGCTCGCGCAGTTCGGCGACGAGCCCTGCGTGCTGCTCGGTCAGGATCGGCACGGACAAACTCCCGAGGCGCCTCTCGGGCCAGGAGCGCTTCGCCAGGCGCGCCGCGGCATGCGGTTGGCCGCCGAGCTGGATCTGCCGCTGGTGACCGTGATCGACACCGCCGGCGCCGCGTTGTCGCGGGAAGCCGAGGAAGGTGGATTAGCCGGAGAGATCGCGCGGTGCATCGCCGAGATGATTGCACTCGAAGTGCCCACTGTCTCAGTGCTTCTCGGCCAAGGAACCGGCGGCGGAGCACTCGCACTAGTGCCGGCGGATCGTATCCTCACCGCACAGCATGGATGGCTCTCCCCTCTTCCTCCCGAGGGGGCCAGCGCAATCCTGTATCACGACACCAGCCATGCCGCGGACATGGCGGCCGAACAAGGAGTACGGTCGGCGGACCTGTTCGCACACGGCATCGTCGACCGTGTCATTCCCGAATGTCCCGATGCGGCGGACGAACCCGATCGATTCTGCCTTCGCATCGGTGCCGCGCTCCGCGGCGAACTGGCGGCACTGCGCAATGCCGACACCGTACGACGACTTGTCGACCGCGCACAACGATTCGATCGGATCGGTCAACACGGTCCCGTCCTGGCGGTCGCCGGCTAACGATGGCGACCAACGACCAGCCATCGCTCGTCGACTACTACCGCACCAGGGCCGTGCGGACTCTGCCCGACCCGTCGACTTCAGCGTGGGACTGGCAGCTTCACGGGTCCTGCCGCGAAATGGACTCCGCGATCTTCTTTCCCAGTGCACGATCTCGACGGGCTAGAGACGAAGCACATGCAAAAGCGGTGTGCAGTACATGCCCGGTGGTCACTCAATGCCGTGACTACGCCATCGATGCCGCTGAACCATACGGCGTTTGGGGCGGTTTGACGCCGTTGGAGAGAGCCATGCTGACTCCCCACACTCAGCTGACCGGGCCAACCCGGTCACATTGCAAATAGGAGAATAACCGTGACCGTCGCTACCGATTCCGCACCTGATGTCGCAAAACCACCCGCCCCCAACGTGGTTTCGCCCGACTTCGTCCCCGGCCTATCGGGTGTGGTGGCATTCACCACGGAGATCGCCGAGCCTGATCGGGACGGCGGGGCCCTGCGCTATCGCGGGGTGAACGTCGAGAACCTGGTCGCCGCGAGAGTCGAATTCGGTGACGTCTGGGCGTTACTCGTGGACGGCAAGTTCGGCGACAGCCTGCCACCGGCGGAGCCGTACGAGTTGCCGCTACACACCCGCGATGTTCGGGTCGACGTGCAGGCCGGACTGGCCATGCTGTCGCCGACGTGGCGCTATCGGCCCTTGCTCGACATCGACGACCAGACCGCCCGCGAGCAGCTCGCACGGACGTCGGCAATGGCGCTCTCGTACGTCGCGCAATCCGCACGCGGCGTCTACATACCCGCAGTGCCGCAGTCGACGATCGATGAATACGGCACCGCCGCCGGACAATTCATGACCCGATGGAAGGGCGATCCGGACCCGCGCCACATCGAGGCCATCGACGCCTACTGGGTCTCGGCCGCCGAGCACGGCATGAACGCCTCCACCTTCACCGCCCGCGTCATCGCCTCCACCGGCGCCGACGTCCCCGCCGCGCTCTCCGGTGCGATCGGAGCCATGAGCGGGCCGCTGCACGGCGGCGCCCCGGCCCGAGTGCTGCCGATGATTGCGGAGGTCGAGCGCACCGGTGACGCCGCGGGCCTGGTCAAGGGCATACTCGACAGCAAGGAGCGACTCATGGGGTTCGGCCATCGCGTATACCGGGCCGAAGACCCGCGGGCCCGGGTATTGCGCGCGACGGCGAAACGGTTGCAGGCTCCGCGGTACGAAGCCGCCAACGCGCTGGAACAGGCTGCGCTGGCCGAACTGCGCGAGCGCCACCCCGACCGGCCAATCGAGACCAACGTCGAGTTCTGGGCCGCGGTCATCCTCGACTTCGCCGGCGTGCCGCCGCACATGATGCCGGCCATGTTCAGCTGCGCGCGCACCGCGGGCTGGTCGGCACACATCCTCGAGCAGAAACGGCTCGGCAAATTGGTGCGCCCCGCTGCCCACTACACAGGACCGGGACCCCGCGACCCCGACGCGGTCGACGGTTGGGATGGGCTCACTGGCCCGTCGTAGAAGGGGCGCAGCAGCGGCGCGCTGGCCATAGCCACCTAAATCGCGTGGCGCTAAACAACTCCCACGAAACGTCCGTCTCAATGCCGCGACCTACTCATGCCGCAGTGACAACTTGACAATGCCATCGGCTACCTCAGCCAATTGCCTGCCCCCAAGAAGGGGGCAGGCTCGGCGTCAATGAATCTCAGCCTTGCCACCGACCGCCGACAGGCGACGTCGGCGCACTGCTGGACGACTTCCCTGAAGATGTCGCAGAAAATCCGCTCTCGACCGCCCGACGGCTCGCGAGTTTCTGACCAAATTCGGCCACCGCTTTACGAATTCGTGTCCATCGTGATGCTGCCATGTGAGGCACCGCCTTTCGTGTTTTGTGGTTGGTATGTCCATTGAATCGCAATGCGGGGGCAATATCTGCTTCAGACGCCGTGAGACGGGTCATAACGACCGTGTTGTTTGGCACTTTGACGCCGCACTGTGACACGGACATTTCGAAAGGCGCACTGCTGCTACGAATTAGGACTGATATTGCATCACTTCGATGTGAGCCAGAACGCAGGGCCACCGGAAAACGCCTGTGGCGAAACGGCGATCGGCAAGACGGCGCGATCTGCGGACGCAGAGCTAGGACTGCTACACCCTTGTCCAGGCTGGAACAACAGCAACCCAATGCGGATTGGCCATTCAAGCATCACGGCTCCCCTGGGGGTCGGGCGATACTGGGCTGAATCCTTGTTCAGCGGGCGCGGTGTGCCAGCCGCTCGGGTTGGCAGACCAGCATGCTCTGGTGATCGATTTGAATCCAGCCGCGATTCGCAAAGTTTGACAGCGTCTTGTTCACAGTTTCCCTCGAAACCCCGGCGAGCTCGGCGAGTTCGGATTGGGTGAGGTTATGGCTGATTCGCAGCGCCCATTTTCCGGTACGCCGGACCACTTCGCTAGTTGCAGCACATGCTTTGCGATCCGGCCCGGGCCGTCAGTACAGGTCATGTCGGTGAGGTCTTCATCATTGCGCCTCGCCCGCCGCGCCAGCAGGCGCAAGAAGAGTTCGCCTACCTCCGGACATCGCATCATCGCGGCGCGAAATTCCTCGGCGTCCATCGACACGGTCCGCACCGTGGTCACCGCATTGGTGCTGCTGCCCTGCGGATCATGTTCAGCCACGGCCGGGATGCCGAGCACATCGCACGGGCCCAAGATGGTCAGCAGGGTGCGCCCGTCGGGGAACCGCCGGTTCAGTTTGATTGCGCCCGTGGCGACGATGTGCAGCTTGCCTGCTGCATCTCCTGCGGCGTAAATCGATTCTCCACGCGAGAATTCGACCAACCGCAGGTGGTTGGCGAGCGGAAGCAGACTTTGCGGCGCGGCGCTGTCGAGAAAGCCAGCATGCGCCAATGTAGCCGACAGTTCCGATACCGCGTCGGAGCACGCCACGCCGGCGACGACACTTGCCGACAAGTCTCCCCCTACCGCTTTACCACAGAGTTGTTGTGGCGCAACTGCGCGACTATCGCCAGAGCGGGACCGATGTGGCGCAGATGGCTGGGTAGCGGGCTGAGGCAGCAGCACGGAACCGTCATGAACGCCGCCGGTGGACACCGGGTTTTGACCGCGTCGTCGGTAGGTGGTCGGTGCTTCGTCCGCCCTCAGCATAGGTGTGGCCTATACCTCTCCGTTAAAAGTGCGCGGGCCGTCCAACAGACCTGCCATTGCGCCTCCTGGCTACGGCCAAATCCACCAAACTGCTGCGAACGTGTCACCGGAAGAGTTTACTGATTGACCAGGAAGCCAGCAAGAGTTAACTGATAGGCACAGGAGCCACCGATGACGCCCTGGTGGAACTTCCAGCGGGACGCCGCGATGACGGGCCGCGCTCGAAGCCATCCGGGCCAGACCGGCGGCCTCGCCGGGCCGGGCGCCGAAAAGACCATCTCGCTCGCCCTGCAGGGTGGCGGTGCGCACGGCGCCTTCACGTGGGGCGTGCTCGACGCGCTTCTTGAAGACGGGCGCCTCGCCGAGAACGTGCTCGACACGCTGGATCCGTCGATGCTGGACTTCCTGCTGGCCACCTCGATCAGCGAGCGCATCTGCGGTGAGCTGGCGTCGCTGCTGGCCGGCGTGCCCGACGGGCAGGCGATGCTCGATCAGGTCGAGGAACGCGACCTGTTCCTGCGCCGCGCCGACGAGCAGTGGTTCCGCTATTACCCGCTGTTCCGCGAGTTCCTGCGGCACAGGCTGGGGCGTGAGGCGCCCGCGCGGGTCGCCGAGCTGCACCGCACCGCCTCGGCGTGGTTCGCCGAGAACCGCATGGTCAGCGAAACGGTCGATCACGCGCTGGCCGCCGGTGATGAGCAGCGGGCGGTCGAGATTGTCGAGAATGACGGCATTCATCTGGTGGCGAACTCGCAGATGGCGACGCTGATCGGGTTGGTGGGGAGGCTGCCTTTGGCGGCCGTGCAGTCGCATCCCCGGCTACAGCTGGCGCTGGCGTGGGCCAACATCATCCTGCACCGGATCGGGGTCGCGGAAAGCGCGTTGGCACTGATGGAATCGACGCTGGAGACGTCAGGCCTGCGCGATGAGGAGATCGCCGATGTGCGGGCGGAGGCCGGCGTGGTGCGCGGTCTGGTGGCGCTGCGGTCCGACCGACTGGCGGGCATCGACGAGCACATCGCGCCGGCCCTGGCGCGAGCGGACCGGTTGCGTCCGTTCGCCGTCGCGTTGGCCGCCAATGTGGCGACGTTCGCGGCTGCGTACCGCTATGACCTCGCTGAGGTCAACCGGCTTCAGGCATGGGCGTTGCCTTTCTACGAACGCAGCCGACATGTGTTCAGCGTGGTTAATGGGTCGTCCTTCACCGGGATCGGGCACCGGTTACAGCTCGATATTCCGGCGGCTGAGAATTGCTTCCGCAAGGCCCTCAAGATCGCCAAGCGGTCCGGCGGCAGGTACTCGCACAGTGCTCGACTGGCCAGCTCGATGCTCGGTGAATTGTTGTATGAGAGAGGCGAACTCGACGAAGCCGAGCGTCTGCTCGATGAGGGCTACAAGATCGGGCCGGAGGGTGGTTCAGTCGACTTCAAGATTGCCCGCTACATAACTGGTGCCCGGATCAAGATGCTCCGTGGCGATCGGCAGGCAGCGGTCCAACGGCTCGACGAGGCCGCCAGGGTCGCGCGGACGCTGTCACTGCACCGGCTACGGGCAATGGTGGAGAACGAACGAATCCGCCTCGGACTTCCGCCGCTTCCGGAATTCGATGCGCTCACGGTGACGTCTTATGAGGCGCGCCGCCAGCCGGTCGACGCGATCGATGAGATATCTGTGCAATTTGAGGAGGCCACCGCAATCCGGCTGCTCATCGCCGAGGACGACCCGGTGAGTAGAGAACTTGCCTGCCGGTGGGTGCAGGAATGGGTCGACCGGCTGGCGGCTCACAACCACCCGCAGCCGTTGTTGCGGGCGCGCCGGCTGTTGGCCGCCTGCCTCGCCGCAGCCGGACGCGGTGACGAGGCCAGGGGGACGCTGGCCGCCGTTGCCGCACAATGCGCGCAGCTGGGACTCTTCCGTTTTCTCCTTGACAGCGGACCCTACGTCATGGCCACTCTCGCGACGCTGCGGGAGGATCGCGCGGCTGGCCGGTGGCGCTCAGACTGGCCGGATGTTCCAGCCGATTTCCTGGATCGACTGGTCAATGCCGAGGTTGTGCAACGGATTTGATCAATGCCGCCGGAACTCGTAGTCGTCAGGCGACGGGAGAAACGACGCTGCTTGGCATACTAAGCATCTGACTGTTACAGTAGGCGGCGGCCCGGATCGGAGAAGACAGTGTTCTCAACGTAGAGGCGTTTCTAAAGCCTTGGTTAGCAACGGATTACCGCTCTACTAGTCGTAAACGAAGGAGAGACCAATGTCTGGACTGTATTTCGACGATCGGGTCGCTGTCGTCACCGGCGCTGGCCGCGGGCTGGGGAGATCCCATGCTATTGAACTGGCTCGACGCGGAGCGCGCATTGTGGTCAACGACGTCGGCGGTTCGGTCAACGGCGATGGCTCGTCTCTCGATGCCGCACAGGCAGTGGTAGACGAGATCGCGGCGCTTGGTGGAACTGCGGTCGCGAACCACGACACGGTCGCGACAGCCGCGGGCGGTCAAGCGATCATCGATGCGGCGCTCGACGCATTCGGTCGCCTGGACATTCTTGTCAACAATGCCGGGATACTGCGGGACAAAGCTTTTCATAAAATGGATGAGTCGATGATCGACGCCGTGATCGACGTGCACCTCAAAGGCGCGCTCTTCGTCAGCCAACCCGCGTTCACGGTGATGCGCGAATCAAAGTACGGCCGAATCGTCAACACCAGCTCGGCATCTGGCTTGTTCGGCAACTTCGGCCAAGCGAACTACGGAGCGGCCAAGGCCGGAATCGCCGGACTGACCAGGGTGCTTGCCCTCGAAGGCGCCGCCCATGGCGTCGCGGTGAACGCCATTGCCCCGATCGCCGCAACCCGCATGACGGAAGGCATTCTCGGCGACTTGACTAGCCGTGTGTCGCCCGAATCGGTCAGTCCCGTCGTCGCGTATCTCGCCCACGAGCAATGCGCCGCAAACGGGAACGTGTACTCGGTCGCCGGCGGTCGGGTCGCGCAGATATTCGTCGCCGAGACGGCCGGGACCGTACTCACCGAGCTTACGCCGGAGGCGGTTCGCGATCAGCTCGAAGCCATCGAAAACCGACACCGCTACCACCAGCCTGAGTCCCTCGCTGCCGCAACTTCAATCATCGCCGACGCACTGGCGGGCTGACGGTCCGTGCGCGTCAAACGAAGAAGAAGGTGAGCCCGAGCACGACGTAGATGGCGAGTAGTTGCACGCCTTCGTACCAGGTGGACTCGCCGCGCTGGGTGACCTCGTTGGCGATGATGACCGCCAGGAACACCGCGCCGAGCTCGAACCCGTTGAACACCAGGGCCATTGGGAATGGGCCAATGATGAACGACGCCAGTACCAACACCGGAGCAACATCAGCGCGATCTGGGCACCCGATCCCACCGCGATGTTGACGGAGATGGCCATCTTGTCGCGGGCGGCGAAATACACTGACACCCAGTGCTCGGCGGCGTTGCCCACCACGGCCACGACGATGACGCCGACGAAGAACGGGGACAGCCCGATGGTCTCCGACGCCTCGGTGATGGAGTGGACCAGGATCT
>Ga0126307_10000923_pt1 | contig 19333 bp, 19 predicted proteins | sample Plot28_FD_89955 | JGI IMG/M metagenome (GOLD analysis project Ga0126307, IMG submission 89955) | Serpentine soil microbial communities from UC McLaughlin Reserve, CA, USA - Plot28 | ecosystem: Environmental > Terrestrial > Soil > Grasslands | place: USA: UC McLaughlin Reserve, Lake County... | reverse complement strand
CCGAGCACGCGATCCGTCTCGCTCGTGTACGGGAACGGGATCTCGCCGATATAGGTCAGGTTCCTGCTTCGCACCGCCCAGGGGAACCTGGTCCCGTCGGCGCGGATCGCCTCGCCGAGCGTGCGGACGCGGGACGAGTCGAGCTCGTCGTACGTCATGACGCCGCCCGTGCGCCGCGACCAGCGGCTCAGCGTCCTGCCCTTGTAGTGCACGCGGTGGATTGGCGAGCGGTCGTATTCGTGAGTCGCGAAGCCGTAGCGACCCTGGAAGTCGTCGGCGTGACGCTCGAGCTGCCAGATGTTCGCGTTCAGCCAGAGCACCGGGCGCGTCGAGGACAGCACGTCGTCGAGAAACGCGGCCGAGAGCGGCTCGTCGAACGTCGAGCCGATATAGACGACTGCGTCGAAGCCGCCGAGGTCGCCGCGGGCATACTCAGCGACGGGCCTGGCCGACCAGCTGCCGAAGTGGCTGACGAGATTGCCGGTCATCGTTCCGTAGAGCTCTCCGAGCCAGCCCCACTTGCTCGTTCGGTCGTAGAGCACGAGGGTCTTCCGTTCGGATTCCGCCTCTCGCGGCGTCGTGGCGGAGACCGGGATCGCGGCCGGCGGCTCCGGCGCCGTTGGGAGCTCGAGGGGCGCGAGCGGCTCCGAGCCTCCCCGCAGAAGGAGCGAGGGCACGGCGACGGCCAGGGCGATCACGCCGATCACGAGCAGCGGCACGAACCTGCTCAGCTCCCGCCGTGGCGCCCGCGGAGCGGCGATCATGCGGCTATCCGGGCGTCCAGGCGCTTGGCGAGCGCGTCGACGATCGCATAGCTCGCCGTGCCGTCTCCGAACGGATTCTCCGCGTGGGCCATGGACGCGTACGCGGCCGGGTCGTCGAGGAGCTCTGTCGCGGCGACGAGGACCGAGCCCGGGTCCGTTCCGATCAGCTTCGCCACGCCGGCATCAACCGCTTCGCGGCGCTCGGTCGTCTCCCGCAGGACGAGCACCGGCTTGCCGAGCGTCGGCGCCTCTTCCTGAAGGCCACCGGAGTCCGTCAGCACGAGATCAGAAGCGTCGAGCACCTGCACGAGCGACAGGTAGTCGAGCGGGTCGCAGAGCTCGATGCCCGCAACTCCCTGGAGCTGCGGAAGGACGACCCTGCGGACTGCGGGATTGGCGTGGACGGGGAAGACCACCTCGGTGTCCTCGCGCGCAGCCAGCGCGGCGACTGCATGACAGAGACGGCGGATCGGCTCGCCGTGATTCTCGCGGCGGTGCAGGGTCAGGAGGATGCGGCGCTCGCGTCGCTTCGGCAGGAAAGGCGGCAGCCGGCGCGCCTGCTCGACGGCCCACAGCAGCGCGTCGATCCCGGTGTTCCCCGTCACGAGGATCCGGTCGCGGGGAACGCCCTCGCCGATCAGGTTCGCGGCGTTCGGCGGCGTCGGCGCGAAGTGGAGTGACGCGAGCGTGCCGGCGAGCCGCCGGTTGGCCTCTTCCGGGAAGGGCGACTGGAGGTCGTGCGTCCGCAAGCCTGCCTCGACGTGTCCGATCGGGATCCCCTCGTAGAACGCCGCCAGGGCGCCCGAGAACGTCGTCGTCGTGTCACCCTGCACGAGCACCCAGTCCGGCTGCTCGGAGCGAAACACCTGCGCGAGCTCGCGGACGAGATCCGAGGTGAGCTCGGGCAGCTGCTGGTTCGGCCGCATCACATCGAGCTCGACGTCGGGCTGGATCCCAAACAGCGACAGCATCGGGTCGAGCAGCTCGCGGTGCTGGCCGGTCGAGACGACGACGCACTCGATGTCCTCGGCCGCGGCGAGACGGTGGACGACCGGCGCCAGCTTGATCGCCTCCGGCCGCGTCCCGAGGACGACGGCGGCCCTCACGCCGACTCCCGCACGCGGATCCGTGCCGTCTTCGCCCAGCTGCCGCGCCCGAGCAGCATCCGTGCCCACGCCCAGACGGTCGCCAGGGCCCAGAGGTAGGCGTAGAGCGCGAACGCCGCACCGAAAGCCGGCAGCTCCCACCAGCGCAGCGGCAGGCGGCTTTGCTGCTGGTAGCGGACGAGGAAGATCGCGACCGGGCCCACTCCAAGCACCTCGGTCGCCACATTCCTGGGCACGCCCGCCGGGATGAAGGAGAGGAAGTCGTTCGAGAGCCAGAGCAGGCCCGCGACGCCGGCGATCGTGATCAGGAGGTTGGCAGTCACGAACATCACGAACGTGACGAAGAGCAGGTAGATCGACAGATCGATGCGCGTCACCAGCGGCGCGTTCCGCGCTCCGAGCAGCGCAGGGAAGTGGGTCCAGCACTGGTAGTGGCCCTGAGCCCAGCGCGTGCGCTGCCGCAGCCATGCCCGGATCGACGAGACCCCCTCCTGGGCGACCCAGGCGGTGGGGCAGAAGCGGATGCGCCAGCCACGGCGGACGAGGGAGAGCCCGAGATCAAGGTCCTCGGTCAGACAATCCGTCCACGGCGCCCGCCGGAGCGAGAGGAGCGCCGAGAGGCGCGTGAACTGGCCGTTTCCTCCCAGCCCCACCGACCCGATTCGGTCTCTCGCAGCTTGGGCGAGATGGCTGAACCCGACGAATTCCATGTCCTGGCAGCGCTCCAGCAGCCCATCGCCGCCATTCGCGATCCGGACGCCGATCTGCACCCCGCCGACGTTCGGCTCCGCGAAGAGGGCGGCGACGTCCCGGAGCGTGTGCGCCTCCAGCACGCCGTCTGCGTCCATCACGCCGATCACGACCTCCGCGGCGTCGCGTCCCCCAAAGCGCGGATCCCGGCGCTCGACGAGGTCGCAGACGATATCGAAGCCGTGGTTGAGGACGGCGCCCTTGCCGCGCCCGGCGATGTCGCGGCCGCGGCTGACGACGAGGACGCGCCGGTCCTGCTCGAACCGCCCGGCAAGCGCCGCCGTCTCGTCCGTCGATCCGTCGTCGACCACGAGCACCAGATAGTCGTCGTAGTCGAGCCGCGTCAGCGACGCGAGGGTCTCTTCGATCACCAGCTCCTCGTTGTGAGCCGGGATTACGAGAACCATGAACGGCGCGGTGGCCGCGGGCTGCGGCCGCCGGCGCGCGAACAACCGCGCCGAGAGCGCGAAGAGCGCGAAGTAGTAGAGCGCGACTCCCGCCATCAGGTAGCCGAGCCAAGTGACGTCGAAAGAGGGCATCAGCGAATCGGTGCCCAGACGAGCTGACTCGCGGACGAGAGGCGCGCATTCACCTCGACGGCGTCACCGGGACACAGCCTGCGACCGAACGTCGTTGCGACTGGGTGATCCTGTTCACGCACGCTCACCACGATTCGGTGGCGCGCGCACGCCCCCGTGACGTCGATGCGGAAGAACCCGCGCTCGCCGCTGTGTGCGACGAGAGAGCTCGTCCCAGACCGCTCGACGCGAACCTCGGCATCGATGACGGGATCGCCCCCGGCCTCGAGGATCCGGCCGTGCACCACAGCGTGACGGCCCGGATGCTGTTCGACAGCGGCAACGGCCGCGTCGATCTCGACGCTCGGACTGCTGAACGCATACGCGATCAGAAATGCGACGACGCCGACAGAGCCCAGCGCGACCGCGCCGTCGCGGGCGCGATTGCGAATCGTCCTGCGAGCGCCGTCGCTTTTTTTGCGCGACGGTGCCAGTGCTTGTCCCCCTTGAAGTTTGGGTCGGAGTGGCCGCAGCGACCACAAACGCTGACAATGTGATGCGCGCGATCGCGGAACTTGAAACGTCCGCTCCGGGCACGACCGTGGCCGGTAGATCAGACCCGACTATCGCCACCCGGGGTCTATGGAAGCGTGACGAACCGCGCGAGGAATCCCCGCGCCGACGGCGTGTCCAGGCGATAGACGACGTTCGTCGCCCGGCACATGAAGTCGCCGGTGATCGTCGTCGCGGCGACGATGTTCGTCTCCGTCGCGCCCGCGCCGCGGAAGTTCGGGCCGCCCGAGTCGCCGTAGCACGTGCCCGCGTCACCAAGCGTCCGGTTCATCGAGATGCGCAGCCACGCCTTGTTCGTCGCGAAGAGCCTGTTGCTCGTCCCGACGTATCTGACGTCCGCGTAGTGGAAGGTCGGGCCGTGGTCGATCGTGACCGCCTGGGCGCCGTAGCCGACCGACGTGAAGCCCTGGTTCTGGGGCAGATTCGCAAGCGAGTTCGCGGCGGGCAGCCTCGCCGGCGTGATCCCGGTCACAGGCTGGTCGAAGACGACGACGGCGATGTCGTGCGGATCGTTCTGCGCCCCGCTGTAGAGCGGGTCGGCGTACCAGGTGCCCCAGTGCTCGGTGCCGGTGTCCGCGTCGTAGACGGAGTCGAAGGTCACCGCCAGGCGCGGAACGTCCCAGTCGCAGTGGGCCGCCGTCAGGAAGACGGTGGGTGAGATCAGCGTTCCGGAGCAGGACGCCCACGTGCCGTCCGAGTACGCCTCCGGCGCGAGCAGGGCGCCGACGTTCGGGTGTCGATTGCCGTCCGGCTCGCCGAAAACGACCGCACCGGCCAGGCCGGCGAACGCGAGTACGAGCACGGCCAGCGCGGCGGAGATGATCCTGAACATGTAGCTCCTCACGAGTTGAATCCTCAGGCGGCAGAGCGTACTCCGCATTCGCCCAGGTGCGACGGCCGCCGTCAATCCGAGGCAGGGACCCCGGCGTAGGATTCGAGGAGACACACGCGAGGGGGTTCGTCATGACGGAGCTGCAGCGGTACCTGGCCGAAGAGGTCGCCGAGGATCACGCGGACGGGCTGATCTCGCGGCGCGAGGCCCTGCGTCGGCTGGGCCTGCTCGGGCTCGGCGGTGCCGCGGCGGCTTCGCTGCTCACGGGGTTCCTGGCCCAGGCGGCGAAGGCGACGGTGCCCGCCCCGTCGCGCGCGCCCGCGGCAGGCATCCCCGCCGCGGAGGACGTGCTGGCCGCCGCCCGCCCGACGCGCGAGATCGTGTTCAGGGGACCCGGAGGCCGGAAGCTTTTGGGTGCATGGGCGGCGGCGGCGAAGCCTCGCGGCGGCGTGCTCGTGATCCACGAGAATCGGGGGCTCAACGACTCGATCCGCGCCGTCGCCGGCCGCCTGGCGGGGAGCGGCTACTCCGCGCTCGCGATCGACCTGTTGTCCGCGGAGGGCGGCACGGGCTCGTTCGAGGATGAGTTCGAGGCGATGTCCGCGCTCGGGGCGGCTCCCGAGTCGCGCTTGATCGCGGATCTGAAGGCGGGGGTGACGGAGGTTCGCCGGCGCTTGCCGGGGAAGAAGGTGGCGGCGATCGGGTTCTGCTTCGGCGGCGGGATGACCTGGCGGCTGCTCGCCGCGCGGGAGTCGCGCCTGGCGGCGGCCGTGCCGTTCTACGGCCCGTTCCCGGAGGGCGGGAACCTCACCGGCTCGAGGGCGGCGGTGCTCGGGATCTACGCCGGGCTCGACTCGAGGGTGAACGCAAGCCGTGCGGCTGCGCGCGCTGCGCTCCGGCGAGCCGAGCTTCGGCATCAGATCGTCACGTATCCCGACGTCGACCACGCGTTCTTCAATGCCACGAGCTCGCGCCACGACCCGGCTGCGGCCGCGGCCGCCTATCGACGCACGCTGGCGTGGTTCGGGACGCACGTTGCGAGCACGTAATCTCCTGCCGCTCTGCCTGGTCGTGCTCGCGGTCGTCGCCGGCGCGGCCGGCGGAACGAGCTCGACGGCGCTCACCGTCCGCGAGTATCCGGTGCCGGCGGGCAGCAGGCCGCACGACGTGGCTCCCGCGCGGGACGGAGGCGTCTGGTACACGGCGCAGGGCTCGGGCGAGCTGGGCTGGCTCGATCCGAAGACCGGCCGGACTCGGCACGTGCGGCTCGGAGACGACTCCTCGCCGCACGGCGTGATCGTCGGCCCCGACGGGGCGCCGTGGATCACCGACGGCGGGCTGAACGCGATCGTCCACGTCGATCCGAAGACGCGGCGCGTGCGCACCTTCCCGCTCCCTGCGTCGGCGGGATACGCGAAACTGAACACCGCGGTCTTCGACCGGCGCGGCGTGCTCTGGTTCACCGGGCAGAGCGGCATCTACGGGCGGCTCGACCCGAAGATCGGGAAGGTGCGCGTGTTCCGCGCGCCCCGAGGCCAAGGCCCGTACGGGATCACCGTGACGCCGTCCGGCGACGTCTACTACGCGTCCCTCGCCGGCGGCTACCTCGGCAAGGTCGACGTCCTGCGCTCCACGGTTCGCGTGCTCAACCCGCCGACGCGCGGACAGGGCGCGCGACGCGCGTGGTCCGACTCGAAGGGGCGGGTCTGGGTGAGCGAGTGGAATGCCGGCAAGGTGGCGATGTACGCGCCTGCGACCGGACGCTGGCGCGAGTGGCGGATCCCCGGTGCGACGCCGATGCCGTACGCGGTCTACGTCGACGAGAGGGACGTCGTCTGGCTGAGCGACTTCGGCGCGAACGCCCTCGTGCGCTTCGACCCGAAGACGGAGAAGTTCAACCGCCTCGTGCTCCGGAGCTCGCCCGCGAACGTCAGGCAGATTCTCGGCCGCCCGGGCGAGGTGTGGGGCGCCGAGTCCGGTGTCGACAAGCTCGTCGTCGTTCGCACGCGCTAGCACCGTGACGGACGATCCGTACGACCTCGAGCGGTTCGTGACCGCGCAGGACGCAGGGGGGACGTACGCGTCAGCCGTCGCCGAGCTTCGTCGCGGCCGGAAGCGCGGACACTGGATGTGGTTCGTGTTCCCGCAGGTCGCGGGGCTCGGCCTGAGCGAGATGTCGAGGCGGTACGCGATCTCCTCGCTCGCAGAGGCACGCGCCTACCTCGCGCATCCGATCCTGGGGCAGCGGATCGAGGAGTGCGCACGCACGCTCAGCGAGGTGAGCGGCAGGAGTGCGGGGGACGTCTTCGGAGAGGTCGACGCGACGAAGCTGCGCTCGTCGATGACGCTGTTCGCGCGAGCCGCTCCGGACAATCCCTTCTTCCGCGACGTCCTCGGCCGCTACTTCGACGGGCTCGCGGACGACGCGACCGACGCGCTGCTCAGGTCGTCCCGCCGGGGAGGGTGAACGAGACGCGCGCGCCGCCGCCCGGGCGGTCCTCGGCCCAGATCCGGCCGCCGTGCAGCTCGACGATCCCTCGCGCGATCGCGAGCCCGAGCCCCGCGCCGGGAGTTGATCGCGACTCCTCCCCGCGCCAGAACCGCTCGAACATCCGCCGCTCGGTCTCGCCGTCGAGGCCCTCGCCGGTGTCCTCGACGACGATCGTCACGTCGGCGGCCTCGTTCTCGACGCGAACGGCGACCGCGCCGTCCGCCGGTGTGTGCCGAAGCGCGTTCGTGACGAGGTTGTAGAGGACGCGCTCGACCTTGGCGGGAGCGCAGCGCGCTCGCGCCGCCGCCGGGTCGGCACGGAGGTGCACGCCGCGCGCGGCCGCCTCGGCGCTGAGGCCGCGGACGCACGAATCGATCAGCTCCGAGACGTCGGCATCCACCAGCTCGAGCGACAGCGTCCGGGCGTCGATCGTCGCGAGCTCGAAGAGGTCGTCGACGAGAGCCGCGAGCGTGCGCACCTGCTCCTGGAGCGCAGGGAGGTAGTGGTCGGGCTGGGCGAGCCCGTCCTCGAGCGCCTCGAGCATCGCCCGCATGGATGCGATCGGTGTCCGCAGGTCGTGACTGGCCCAGGCGACGAGCTCGCGCCTCGCGTCGAAGACGAGCTGCACCTGCTCGGCCATCTCGTTGAACGACCGGGCGAGCGCGGCGAGCTCCTCCGGCCCGTCCTCGCGGGCGCGGACGGTGAAGTCGCCGGCCGCGATCTGCGCCGCGGAGGCGCTCAGGCGCCGGATCGGCCGAGAGAGGTCGCGCGCCAGGAGCAGCGCGGCGAGCAGCGCCGCCGAGGCGGCGGCGACGGCGACGGCGAGCAGCTTGACGTCGTCGCCCATGTGGAACATCACCCAGCCGGAGAGAAAGACCACCGCCAGTGGGAGCGCGACGGCGAGGACCGCCAGGGCGACGAGCCGGCCGCGAACTGTTGGGAGCGAGCGGATCCCGACGACGAGGACGAGCCCCACCGCGAGGGTGAGGGCGGCGAGGCCGATCCCGGTTCCGATCACGGCACGAGCCTGTAGCCCACGCCCCAGAGCGTCTGCAGATGCGTGGGCTCGGAGGGCCGATCCTCGATCTTCTCGCGGAGCCGGCGCACATGAACGGTGACCGTGCCGGTGTCGACCGGCGCGTCGTAGCCCCAGACGCTGTGCATCAGCTGGTCGCGCGAGAAGACGCGGCGCGGATGCGACGCGAGGAAGCAGAGGAGGTCGAACTCCTTCGCCGTCAGCCGCACCTCTCGTCCGCCCTTCGTCACCTCGCGCGTCAGCGCGTCGACCGTCACGTCGGCGAACTCGAAACGCTGCTCCGTCTGTGTCGGACCCGTCCGCCGGAGGACGGTGCGGACCCGCGCTGCCAGCTCGCGCGGCGAGAACGGCTTCGTCACGTAGTCATCGGCCCCGACCTCGAGCCCGACGATGCGGTCGGCCTCCTCGCCCCGAGCGGTGAGCATGATCACGGGAACCTGCGAGAACCGGCGCAACCGGCGGCAGACGGAGAGCCCGTCGAGGCCCGGCAGCATCAGATCGAGCACGACGAGGTCCGGGCGCTCCGACTCGGCGAGCGCGCACGCTCTCTCGCCGTCGCCGGCCTCGAGCGTCCTGAAGCCGTCGCGGCGCAGGTAGCTGACGACGACCTCCCGCACGACGGGCTCGTCGTCCACGATCAGGACGGTCTGCACGCGAGACATTGTGACGGTGGGACATTTCCAGAGTCTGAAATCGGCGTTCGTCGCAAACCGTTCAGCGGCGCGTAAGGGACCGGAAAGATCCCGGGCCTAGCGTTCGCGGCGTTCACGAGCCGAGGAGGAACACATGCTTCGCATCGTCCTGCTCATCGCCGCCGCGGCAGTCGCCGCGGCGCTCCCGAGCGCAGCGTCGAGCGGCGTCGGCGGCCCTGCGTTCTACGTCGACGGCGTCACCTACCGCACCGTCGCGACGCCGACGGACTTGTCCGGGACAGGCGCGCCCGACCATTCGTTCGACACGATCTACGAGTTCGGCGGCCTGCAGCTGAACGTCGCGACCGCTGCGCCCGGGGATCGCGACTACAACGGCGGCCGCTGGCGCGTGCACGCGCTCGCGTTCACGAGCTACGCCGCCGCTCTCGCGGCACACGACGCCAACGACAGCGGCGCGTTCGACAGCGACGCGGAGATCGCGGCCGCTCTGGCGGCGGGCGCCGCGCAGGATCTCGGTGTCGTCAAGAGCTTCGTCTGCCCCGTGATCAAGCTGAAGTAGCTCGCCCGCGCCGCGGGGAGGGCGCTAGCCGCCCTCCCCGCCGGTACGGTCACTCGAGGATGTCCGGGAGCCCGAAGACCGGATAGAGCTCCGGATAGCCGGCGAACCCGGTGATGCCGTCGATCCGGTCGCGGCCGAGCGCGAAGACCATGATCCCGTAGGCGCGGGCCGGCTCCGCCGGCGACTCCTGGACATAGGCGGCGCTGGACCTGACGGAAGACAACACCGGGCGGCCGCGTCGTGTGCTCAGAAAGTCAGTCGAACGAGACACGGCAGGAGGTATCACCATGGACGTCGCCGCAGCACGGGCTCCTTCGAAGCCAGTCGAGCACGAAGGCGGTGTGAGGCTCTTCCGGCTACTACCCCGGATTCCGACGCCGATCGTCGTCGCCGTCCTGGGGCTGGTGCTCGGCTCGTGGTTCATTCCCGCCTTCACGCGGCAGTGGGACGATCGTCAGAAGGCGGGGGAGCTCAAGGCGGTCATCGTCTCCGAGATGGCCTCGGCCACGGGGCGTGCGCTCCTGGAGGCGCACCAGTCGGCCGTCGCGGTTCCCGGCGTACCCGCGCCGCAGGGCTCGATCCCGCCGGCGGGCAAGGAGTGGTCGGTCGCGAATCTCGAGATCCGGGCGAAGCTCCAGGCGTACTTCGGTCCGCGAGCCGTCGATCATTGGGCACTCGTCAGCCAGTACGTCTCGTCGACCATGAGTGTGGCGTATCGCGACTCCACCGGGACCGCGATCGTCCCCAACCCGTGGGTGTCGCGAACGAGGTCGCCGCGCCTGGAGAGGCTCTTCAGCCGGTATCTGCGGGGCCAGGACGTGTTCGAGAGCCTCGAGCTGGCGATCCTCTCGGAAGCGGAGCATCTCTCGAGCAGGCTGCTCGCCATGCACGTCCGCGGCTACAGCACCACGTCCCGCGACTTCGTCAGCGACCTGCTCCCGCTCTGACGCGAAAAGGCCCCTGCGGGGGCCTTTTCGCGCGTGAGTCGGACTCGCCTCAGGCGGTCTCCGCCGAGGCGGCGCCGATCGCCTTCCCGGTCGCGTTCGACCGCGACTCGGCCCGGCCGGGCGCGCGGAGCGCGACGAACAGCGCGCCGACGAGCAGGACGGCGGCGCCGCCGATCAGGCCGCGTGTGAACCCGTGCAGGAAGGCGGTCTGCGCGTGCAGCACGAGCTGATGGCCCTGCGGCCCGAGCTGCTCGCCGATCTGCTGCGCCGCGGCGAGCGACCCGCGGGCCTTTTCGGCGACCCCGGTGGGGAGGGTGCCGGTCGAGTCGGCCATCTCGGCGCGGTAGACGCCGTTCATCAGGCTCCCGAGCACCGCGATCCCGAGCGCCCCGCCCAGCTCTCGGGAGACGTCGTTGACGGCCGAGGCGACGCCCTGCTTGCTCCGCGGCAGCGAGGCCACGATCGCGGTCGTCGCAGGCGCGCCCGCGAGCGCCATGCCGGCGCCGAACGGCAGGAGGCCGGCGAGGAAGTGCGCGTAGGAGGAGCCGACCTCGAGCGTCGAGAGGACGATGAAGCCGAGCGCCATCAGCGACAGCCCGGCCGCCCCTGTGACCCGGACGCCGAGGCGTGCCGCGATCGCGGGCGCCTTGCGCGACAGCGGGATCACGACGAGCGCCATCGGCACGAGCGCGCCCGCCGCCTGCAGCGGCGAGTAGCCCATTACGAGCTGCAGGTACGGAAGCGCCAGGAAGAGGAAGCCGAAGGCGGCGAAGAACTGGACGGACATGGAGAGGGTTCCGGCAGCGAAGCCGCGCCGGGCGAAGTGTCGCGGGTCGAGCATCGGCTCGCGGCGGCGCAGCTCCCAGAGGACGAACGCCGCGACGCCCGCGACGCCCACTGCGAGCGACGCGACGGTCGTCAGCTCGCTCCAGCCCCGCTCGGGCCCCTCGATGACACCGAAGACGAGGGCTGCCAGAGCCGTGGCGGAGAGGAGCGTGCCGACGAGATCGAGCCGCGGCGGCCGCGTCTCGCGGGTGGCCGGCACGATCGCGAGCGTCCCGATCAGCGCCAGGGACGCCAGGACGACGTTGAGCACGAAGATCGACTGCCAGGGGAGCCATTCGAGCAGGACGCCGGAGGCGAGCAGGCCCAGCACACCGCCGCCGGCGGCGACGCCCACCCAGGTCCCGACGGCCCTGCCGCGCTCCTCGGGCGGGAAGACGGTCGTGATCACCGAGAGCGTGACCGGCATGATCATCGCCGCGCCGACGCCCATCGCGCCGCGCAGCGCGATCAGCTCTCCAGGCCCGTTCAGGAAGACGGCCGCCAGCGAGGAGAGGCCGAAGATGGCGAGGCCCGAGGCCAGGACCGGCTTGCGGCCGATGCGGTCGCCGATCGCGCCGGCGGGGAGGAGCAGTGCGGCGAAGGTCAGTGCGTACGCGGCCACGATCCACTGCAGCTGCGTCTGCGAGGCGCCGGTGCTCCGGGCGATCTCCGGCAGCGCCACGTTCAGGCTGGCGACGGCGCCGACGACCATCATCAGTGCGAGGCACATGACCCGCAGGACTGCGCCTCGCTGCTTTCGTTCGTCTTGGAAGAGCTTCCTGCGATGCATCACGTGCCTCCTGTGGTAAAGTCAACGAGTGCTGATATCAACCACCGTAGACTTCGGGAGTGAGAATGTCAAGTGAAAAGACAAAGCGGAGTGGACGGCGCCCCGGGCCGACGACCACCCGCGACGCGATCGCGGCGGCGGCACGCCGTCAGTTCGCCGAGCTCGGCTACGACCGCGCGACCATTCGCGGGATCGCCGGCGAGGCCGGCGTGGACGGCGCGCTCGTCGTCCGCTTCCACGGCTCGAAGGACGCGCTCTTTCGTGAGGTGATGGCGCTGCCGCCCGCCGTCGCCGAGGCGATGGAGCGCCTGGCCGACGGGCCGCGCGCCACGCTGGGCCGCCGGTTGGCCGAGGCCGTCGTCGGCTTGCTCGAGGATCCGGCGTCGCGCTCGATCGTCCTCGGCCGGATCCGGTCCGCGTCGTCACACCCCGATGCCGCCGCCCTCGTCCGGGAGACGGTCACCCGCGACGTCGGCCGGCTCGCCGCGGCGGTGACCGACGACCGTCCCGAGACCCGCGCCGTCCTCGTCGGCTCGCAGGTCGTCGGACTCGCGCTCGCGCGTCACGTCGTCCGCGTCGAGCCGCTCGCGTCGCTGCCCGCGGCGGACGTGGTCGACTTCATTGCGCCGGTCTTCCAGCACTACCTCGTCGGCCCGTTGGGCGAGCCGGCCGCGTGAGCGAGACGGTCGAAACGCTCGTCCAGACGCCGCACGGCCGGATCTACGTCGAACGCGAGGGCGATCTCGCCCGCGGAGCGGTCGTGCTGGCAGCGGGCGGCCCCGGCGTTGGTCACGACCACTATCACCCCTGGTTCTCACGGCTGGCGGCTCTCCCGGCTGTCGTCTACTTCGACTACAGCGGGTGCGGCCGGTCGGAGCGGCTGCCCGACGGGACGGAATACTCGATCGAGCTCTTCGCCGACAACCTCGACGCCGTCCGGTCGCACCTCGGCCTCGACGCGATCGACCTGATCGGACTCTCGTTCGGCGGGCTGCCGGCGGTCGAGTACGCGCTGCGGCAGCCGTCGGCGGTGCGCCGGCTCGTCCTAAGCAACGCCCAGGTGTCCGCCGCCGGCTGGCAGCGGACGAACATCGACGGGGTCAACGCCGAGCTGCGGCGGCTCTTCCCAGGGACCTGGCGACGAATCTGCCTGCTCCGCGAGCAGGGCGTCCGCTCGCTCGACCCCGTGTACCAGGAGCTGGTGGCACAGGTAGTGCCGGAGCTGGAGTGGGTCGATCCGTGGAACCATCCGCCGCTGAGCCGGGAGGGTGGGTTCGAAGAGGCCGTGTACCGGTCGGTCGTCGGCCCGGACCCGGAGTGGGTGATCGAGGGCACCCTCTGCGGGTACGACCCGCTGCCCCGGCTGCGAGAGATCCAGGCGCCCACGCTCGTCGTCACCGGCCGTTACGACCGCCTCACGCCGCCGGAGGTGGCAGACGAGATCCACGGGGCGCTGGTTCCGGGCCGCCGGTCGTTCCACGTCTTCGAACGAAGTGCCCACCGGCCCTGGGTCGAGCAGCCGGATGACTACTTCGACATCGTGGGTGCCTTTCTCGCCGGGCGCTAGGGCGCCCGGCTAGCTTCCCGGGCGCTGCGAACCTGACTTCCGCGGGCCGCCGTGTCACGATGGGCACCCGGAGATGGCAATCGACGTCGTCGGCAGAGACGAGGAGCTCGGCTCGCTCCAGGCGTTTCTCGACCGGCGCGCGACCGTGCCGGGGCCGTCGGCGCTCGCGCTCGAGGGCGAAGCCGGGATCGGGAAGTCGACGCTGTGGCGCGCCGGCCGCGAAGACGCCCGTGCCCGTGGGCTTCGAGTCCTGTCCGCGCGCCCGGCCGAGTCGGAGCAGGCGCTGGCATACGCAGGGCTCGGCGACCTGTTCGAGGACGCGCTCGACGACGTTCTCCCGGACCTGCCGCTGCCCCGTCGCCGCGCGCTCGAGGTGGCGCTGCTCGTCGAGGACCCGGCCGGCAGACCCGTCGATACGCGAGCGCTGGGCGTCGCAGTCCGAAGCGCGCTGGAGCTGCTCGCGGAGGACGGGCTCGTGCTGGCGATCGACGACCTGCAGTGGCTCGACGCCTCGACGGCGAGCGCGCTCGGCTTCGCGCTGCGGCGGCTGCCGAATGCGGCGCTGCTCCTGCTCTGGACGCGCCGGCTCGGCGGGCCCGAGCGGTCGAGCGAGGTCGAGAGCGCCCTCGAGCCCGAGCGGATCGAGCGAGTGCGAGTCGGCCCGCTGAGCCTCGGCGCCGTGCAGCAGGTCCTCCACGAGCGCCTCGACCGATCGGTGACGCGGCCGACGCTGCTTCGCCTCCACGACGTGTCCGGTGGCAACCCGTTCTACGCACTCGAGGTCGCCCGGGCTCTCGGAGCGGATGGCGCCGCCGGCGACCCGACGCAACCCCTGGCCGTGCCCGAGCGGCTCGAGGAGCTCGTGTCCGTGCGGCTCGCGGGGTTCGACGGCGCCACGCGTGGGGCGCTCGCCCTCGCCTCCGCGCAGGCACGGCTGACGCTCGCCCAGCTGGCGGCGCTCGGGATCGAGCGGAGCGCGCTCGAGCCGGCGGTGGGGGAGAGCGTGCTCGAGCTCGCGGGCGGCGCGGTGCGGTTCACGCATCCGCTGCTCGCCTCGGTCTTCTACCAGGGGCTCTCGGCCGAGGAACGGCAGCGCGCGCACCTGCGGCTTGCGGGTGTCGCGAAGGAGCCGCTCACACGTGCCCGGCACCTCGCGCTCTCGACGGAGGAGCCGGACGCCGAGCTCGCCGCTGCGCTGGAGGAGGCCGCCGCGATGGCAGGGGTCGTCGGCGCTCCCATCTCCGCGGCCGAGCTGGGCGAGTACGCGCTCCGGCTCACGCCGCCCGGCCCGAGCTCCGATGCGGATCGCCGCGGACGGGCGACCGTGCGGGCCCATCTGGCGGCGGGCGAGGCCGGCCGCGCGCGGCTATTGGCCGACGAGCTGCTGGCCCGTGCCGCGCCGGGGCCCGAGCGCGCGGCGGCCCTCGCCCTGCTGGCCGAGGTCGAGCATGACGGGCCTCAGTGGTCGATTCCGCTGATGCGGGAGGCGTTGGCGGAGCCGGGAGCGCCCCCGGCCCTGCGGGCCTCGCTCCACCAGCGGGTGAGCCTGCTCGTCCGCTTCACCGAGGGGCTGGACGTGGCCGAGCGTCACGCTCGTGCCGCCGTGGAGCTGGCGACGTCGCTCGACGACGTCGAGCTCGAGGCGGCGGCGCTCGCCGGGCTGGCGCTGATCCGCTTCAACGCGGGGAAGGAAGGCGCGCTCGAGCTCGCCGAGCGGGCGTACGGCCTGATCGACAATGCTCCCGGGGCCCAGGCCGCCGGAGACGCCGGCTTCTCGCTCGCCCACATCCTCTTCTGGTCGTGCCGCTTCGAGGACGCTCGCTCGCTGCTCGAGACGATGTACGAGCAGTGGAGCGAGCGCGACGAGCGCCAGGCGGCCTATGCCCTCTGGTACCTCTCGCTCGTCGAAATCCGCGAGGGCCGCTACCTCGAGGCGGCCGAGCTCGCCGAACGGGCGAGGCGGCTGAGCGGGCAGTACGCGCGCGACGAGGTGGAGGCGCCCCAGAGCCTGTATCCGCTCACGCTCGCGGCGAGCCACCGGGGCGAGCTCGAGCGGGCGCGTGCGCTGGCGGCGGAGACGTGCCGCCTCGTCGAGCACCATCGCTCGCGGTCGAGCGCCCCCGCGGCGATGTTCGCTGTCGTCGAGCTCTGGAGCGGGGAGCTCGAGGCGGCGGTGGGGCGCTTCCGGGCCGCGGAAATGGTCACCGACGCTCCCGATCTCGCCGAGCCGAGCATGTGCTGGTGGCGCGCCGAGCAGATCGAGGCGCTGCTCGAAGCCGGCTTCGAGGATGAGGCGGTCGACCGGCTCGACGCCTGGGAGGCCGCGGCACGCCGTCTGCAGCGCGACTGGGTCCTCGCCCACACGACTCGCTGCCACGGGCTCGTAGCGGCGGCGAGGGGGGACGTCGATGAGGCGCTCGTGCTGCTGAGCGACGCGGTCGGACGGCACGATGCCGTTGGTGACCCCTTCGGCCGCGCCCGGGCGCTCCTCGCCCTGGGCGTCACGCGGCGGCGGGCCCGGCAGAAGCGGCCCGCCCGCGACGCGATCGAGTCGGCGGAGGCCGCCTTCGAGGCGCTGGGCGCGGCGGGGTGGGCGCAGCGCGCGCGGGATGAGCTCGGCGCGATCGGCGGTCGCACGCGCAGCGACGGCCTGACGCCGGCGGAGCGGCGTGTGGCCGATCTCGTGGCGGCCGGGCGGACGAACGCAGAGGTCGCGTCGACGCTCTTTCTCGCCGAGCGGACCGTGGCGAGCCACCTCACGCGCGTCTACTCGAAGCTCGGCGTCCGCTCACGCACCGAGCTCGCCCGCAAGCTCGGCTGAGTGCGCCACTTGGCCTCCGTGCCGGTTGCTGCGAGACTTCCGGCATGAAAGGTCAGCAGAAGCCGAAGAAGGCGGGCAAGAAGGCGGCGCAGAAGACGCTCAAGGAGCGGCGCGCCGAGAAGCGCGCGGCCGCGAAGACGGCGCGCACGCTCGACGTCTGAGCAGGCCGCGCTAGGTGGAGCGCATGACCCGGTGCGAGCGCAGCCGCGCTCGCCGCGGGTCGGCTTCCTCGTGCAGCGCGACCTCGACGGCGCGCCCCGCCTGTGTGGGGCGAAAGGTGACCTCGAGGCCGGCGCAGCGCCCGACCGGGGGCGCGCCGACGAAGTCGGTCGCGAGCACCTGGTACCCGTCCCCGTCCTCGCTCTCGATCATCCCGTCGCCCCGAAGCTCGTTGAACCAGCGCATCCGGCCCTGCACGTCACCGCTCCCGGTAGACGATCCGCCCGCGGGTCGGATCATAGGGCGAGAGCTCGACCTTGACCTTGTCGCCCGGCGCCATGCGGATCCGGTAGCGCCGCATCTTGCCGGAGGTGTAGCCGATCGCTTCGTGGCCGTTCTCGAAGGCGATCTTGAACATCCCGCCGCCGAATGCCTCGAGGATCTCCCCATCGAGTTCGACCTTCTCCTCTTTGACTCCCATGCTGCCTCCTTCCGCGTCTGTCCGACACAGGCTCGTTGTCCGGAGCGGGGAGTCCCCTTGGCGCCCGCCCACGCGTGAGGCGGTCACAGGAGAAGGGCACGAAAGCGAAGCCCCAGCAGCCCCATGGTACTCGATCAGCCCGCGAAAGCCGATCGTGCAGGGGGTGAACCGCACCAGGCAGCCTCCGGCGCACTCGACCCGGGATCGCGGGGACACCACCTACCCCGGCGAGAGGCGCCCTGCGAGGGTGAGTGCATCAACTCACCTGCACAGGAGGATCGACGAAGGATGAGCGTCGCAGCAGCCCACGTCCCGTCCCGGAGCGCCGTCGCCGGCCTCGTCACCGGCCGGCGGCTCGTCGTCGCCGCGATCGGCGTCGTCGGGCTCCACGTCGTCGAGGACAACTTCATCCAGCCGGAGCCCGGCATGAGCGCCGTCGACCACCTCCCGGGTGGGCTCGCGCTGCTCGCGCTCGTGGCCGCCGGCGCCTGGGCGTACCCCCGCGTCCGGGCCGGCGCACGTGCCGCAATCGTCCTCCTCGCCGGCTTCCTCGGCGTCCTCGCGAGCACGGAGGCCGTCTACTACACCGCTGTGGACGCGCCCTCCGGCGACGACTTCACCGGCTTTCTGTCGCTGCTGGCCGGCTTCGCCCTGCTCGGCGTCGGCGTTCGGACGCTCTGGCGGTCGCGGCGCACGGACGACACGCGCCGGTGGCGGTACACCCGGCGCGGCCTGACTCTGGTAGGCGCCCTCCTTCTGACCGGATTCGTCATGTTCCCGACCTCGATCGCCTACGTCGTCACGCACACGGCGCGAGCCGTCGTGCCGACGCCGAACCTCGGCGCGACCCCCGAGGATGTCTCCTTCACGACGAGCGACGGGCTCCGGCTCGAGGGCTGGTTCGTCCCGTCGAGGAACGGCGCCACGGTGATCGCCTTCCCCGGTCGCTCCGGCCCGCAGGAGCACGCGCGCATGCTCGTCGCCAACGGGTACGGCGTCCTGCTCTTCGACCGACGCGGCGAGGGCGCCAGCGAGGGCGACCCGAACACGTTCGGCTGGGTCGGCGACCGCGACCTGCACGCGGCGGTTGCATACCTCCGCAACCGCCCCGACGTCGACCCGGAGCGGATCGGCGCGATCGGGCTCTCGGTCGGCGGCGAGATGCTGATCCACGCCGCGGCCCATTCGGACGCCTTCAAGGCGATCGTGTCCGAAGGCGCCAGCGGGCAGTCGGTTCGCGACCAGCTCGACAACGTGAGCACGCGGGACGCGATCATGGGCTTCGCTCCGGTGACGGCTGCGACGGCCCTCTTCACGAGCACGCTGCCTCCGCGCCCGCTGCAGGACGAGGTCGGCAGGATCGCCTCGACGGCAACGTTCTTCGTCTACGGCGAGAACGGCCAGGGCGGCGCCGAGACGAAGCCGAACAAGGCGTACTACGCGGCCGCCCGCGAGCCGAAGCAGCTCTGGGAGGTCCCGAACGGCCAGCACATGGCCGGGATCACGACCGAGCCGGCCGAGTACGAGCGCCGGGTGATCGGCTTCTTCGACCGCGAGCTGCGATGAGTTACGCCGCCGGGGGCCGTCGTACGTACGATGACCTGCATGCAGGAGTCGACGCGCATGGCCCCTCCGGCGGCGAGTGAGCTCGAGCACGAGCTGGAGCAGCACCGCAAGGAGCTGACCGCGTACTGCTACCGGATGCTCGCCTCGCCCTTCGAGGCGGAGGACGCCGTCCAGGAGACCTTCATCCGCGCCTGGCGCGGCTACGAGCGCTTCGAGGGACGGGCTGCACTGCGCTCATGGCTCTACCGGATCGCGACCAACGTCTGCCTCGACATGCTGAACGGGCGGGAGCGGCGCGCGCGGCCGATGGACCTCGGCCCGGCCGGCGAGCCGATCGTCGAGAACCTACGCGTTCCCGGCGAGGTGACCTGGCTCCAGCCGATCCCGGACCCGGCGGAGGAGACCGTCGCCAAGGAGACGATCCGGCTCGCCTTCGTCGCGGCGCTCCAGCACCTGCCGCCGCGCCAGCGCGCCTGCCTGATCCTCTGCGAGGTGCTGCGCTGGCAGGCGAGCGAGGTCGCCGAGCTGCTGGAGACGAGCGTCGCATCGGTGAACAGCGCGCTCCAGCGGGCGAGGGCGACGCTGGAGGCGAACGACGTCTCGGCCGAGGAAACCCCGCTCGAGGGTGCCGACGCCGACCTGCTCGCGCGGTACGTCGACGCGTTCCAGCGGTACGACATGGATGCGCTGACGTCGCTGATCCACGAGGACGCGACGCAGTCGATGCCGCCCTTCGACCTCTGGTTGCGCGGCCGCGACGACATCTTCACCTGGTGGTTCGGGCCTGGAATCGGCTGCGAGGGCTCGCGCGTGATCCCGACCGTGGCCGCGAACGGATCGCCCGCGTTCGGCCAGTACAAGCCCAGCGAAAGCGGCGACGGCTACGAGCCGTGGG
>Ga0126307_10000922_pt1 | contig 19343 bp, 18 predicted proteins | sample Plot28_FD_89955 | JGI IMG/M metagenome (GOLD analysis project Ga0126307, IMG submission 89955) | Serpentine soil microbial communities from UC McLaughlin Reserve, CA, USA - Plot28 | ecosystem: Environmental > Terrestrial > Soil > Grasslands | place: USA: UC McLaughlin Reserve, Lake County... | reverse complement strand
CGGTGGCTGGGGGGCTCGGACTCGAACCGAGACTGCACGGCTCCAAAGGCCGGCGGGCTGCCGATTACCCCACCCCCCACCGGGCTCCCAGCTTAGGCCCGGGTGCCGGCGTCCGGGCCGCCCCATGGTCCGCACCGCTCGTAGTCCGCGGTCGCTGGTTACGAGGGCGTAGGTTACGGTTGCGTAGGCGAGGGAACCCTCACTCCATGGGCCCGGCACCACCGACAGCCGACCGCCCCCCGAACCCCGACCGGGAGGATCCATGCCGACTGCCGTCGCCGCGCCGCCGCGCGGCCCGAAACCGCTGACCGACGACCGCAAGGGCCGGATCGAGCAGGTCCTGCTCTACGTGATCGTGATCGTTCCCTTCATCGCCCTCGCCGCCACCGTCGCGGTGGCGTGGGGCTGGGGCCTGAGCTGGGTGGATCTCGGTCTGTTCCTTGCCTTCTACGTGGTCGCCGGGCTCGGGATCACCGTCGGCTTCCACCGCTACTTCACCCACGGTGGCTTCAAGGCAAAGCGCTGGCTGCGGATCGCGCTGGCCGTCGCCGGCTCGCTGGCGATCGAGGGCGGCGTGATCCGATGGGTCGCCGACCACCGGCGACACCACGCCTTCAGTGACCGCGAGGGCGACCCGCACTCCCCATGGCGCTTCGGCGAGACCGTGCCGGCACTGCTGAAGGGGCTGTTCTTCGCCCACGTCGGCTGGCTCTTCGACGTCGAGCACACCAACCAGAAGCGCTTCACGCCGGACCTGCTGGCCGACCGGGACATCGTCCGCATCGAGAAGGCCTTCAACAACTTGGTCCTGGTCAGCCTGCTCGCGCCGGCGCTGCTGGGCGGCTTGATCACGTGGTCCTGGACCGGTGCGCTGTCCGCCTTCTTCTGGGCGAGCCTGGTGCGGATCGGGCTGCTGCACCACGTCACCTGGTCGATCAACTCGATCTGCCACGCGATCGGCGAGCGTCCGTTCGCCGCTCGGGACAAGTCCGCGAACTTCTGGCCGCTGGCGATCCTGTCCTTCGGCGAGTCGTGGCACAACTCGCACCACGCCGACCCGAGCATGGCCCGGCACGGGGTGCTGCGCGGGCAGATCGACATCTCCGCCCGGGTGATCGCGATCTTCGAGCGGCTGGGCTGGGTGGGGGACGTCAAGTGGCCGACTCCCGAGCGCGTCGCCGCGCACCGGGTCGACGCGCCGGAGCGGGCCGCCGCCTGACGCCGACCGGTTCGTCCGGTCCGGCCCCTAGGCTGGGCCGGTGAGCGAGGCCGACAGAGGCCGGCCGCGGGTGCGGATGAGCGGCAAGGAGCGACGCGAGCAGCTGCTCGACGTCGGCCGATCCCTGTTCGCCGAGAAGGGCTTCGAGGCGACCTCGACCGAGGAGATCGCGGCCCGCGCCGGGGTCAGCAAGCCGATCGTGTACGAGCACTTCGGCGGCAAGGAGGGCGTGTACGCGGTCGTCATCGACCGGGAGATGCAAAGGCTGCTCGACATCTTCACCGGCGCCCTCACCGCCGGCGAGCCGCGGGCGCTGCTGGAGCAGGCGGCGCTGGCGCTGCTGACGTACATCGAGGACGAGTCCGACGGCTTCCGCATCCTGGTCCGCGACTCGCCGGTGGCGAGTCCCAGCGGCACCTTCTCCAGCCTGCTCAACGACATCGCCAGCCAGGTGGAGTACATCCTGGCGCGGGAGTTCAGGGCCCGCGGGTACGACCCGAAGCTGGCCGGGCTCTACTCCCAGGCGCTGGTCGGCATGGTCGCGCTGACCGGGCAGTGGTGGCTGGAGGCGCGCAGGCCGAAGCGCGACGAGGTGGCCGCGCACCTGGTCAACCTCGCCTGGCACGGGCTGTCGCACCTGGAGCAGAAGCCGCGGCTGGTCACCCGCGACCGGTGACGGGCGACACCGCCCGCTGGCGGAAGTGGCTCATCCGCCTTCCGCGTCGCTGCGGGAAGTGAGCTGGCGCGGGTCGGCGCCCTCGTCTTGCTCGCGCGGTGCCGGCGACTGGTCTCCGGCGCGCACCTGGACCCCGCGGGCCTTCTCCTCGTCGACGACCTCGCCGGTCTCCGGGTCCAGCCCGTGCCGCGCCCGGTAGTACGGGTTGTCCGGCGGCAGTCCGCCGCTGACCCGGCCGTACAGGCCGAAGGTCAGCAGGGCGATGCCGGTGACGAAGCTGAAGATCACGTTGGCCATGCTGAAGTTCAGGACGTTCCAGGACGTCCGCAGCACGCACATGTTGGCGAACCCGGACACCAGGAACAGGACCCCCACGATCACGTTGAGCTGCGCCGCCACGTTGCCACCGATGAAGGCGCCGGCGATCAGCACCAGGCCCACCACCACCGAGATGGTGCTGAGCACGGCGTTGGTGGACAGCCCGGCGATCCGGTCGCCGCCGGTGTCGAAGAAGGCGAGCTGGTCGAAGAACCCCAGCACGCCGAAGACCAGCAGCCACAGCCCGATGAGGCCCGCGCCGAACCGGTAGACCCGGCTGAGCCGGTGGTCCTCGGGCAGGTTCCGAAGCCCCAGCATGCTCATGGCTCATCCTTCCGCCTTGCTGACCCTGCCAGTGTGGCCTGCCGGTGCCATACCCAGGAGAGCGGCTCGTCAGCCGACCGGACTCTCGGTGAGCTCGAGCCAGGCCGTCTCCGCCGCCTCCCGGTCCGCCGCCACCACTCGCAGCTCCGCGTCGAGCTGGCTCACCCGCACATGGTCGGTCGCGTGCTCGGCCAGCTCGCCGTGCAGCGCCGCCTCGCGGCGGTCCAGCTCGGCGATCCGCCGCTCCAGCCGGGTCAGCTCGCGCCGGGCGGCCCGCGCCTCGGCCCGGGTGTCGCCGCCGCGCTGCCGGTCGCCGGCGAGCCGCGGCGCGGTCGCCCGGCTCGCCCGCCGGCGCCCGAGGTACTCCTGCACGCCGCCCGGCAGCGCGGCGAGTGAGCCGTCGCCGAGCAGCGCGACGACCGAGTCGCAGACCCGCTCGACGAAGTAGCGATCGTGGCTGACGACGACGAGCGTCCCGGGCCAGGTGTCGAGCAGGTCCTCCAGCGCGGTCAGCGTGTCCACATCGAGGTCGTTGGTCGGCTCGTCGAGCAGCAGCACGTTCGGCTCGGCCATCAGCAGCCGGAGCAGCTGCAGCCGGCGCCGCTCGCCGCCGGACAGGTCGGCGACCGGCGTCCACTGCCGCTCCCGGCCGAAACCGAAGCGCTCGGCGAGCTGGGAGGCGGTCAGCTCAACCCCACCGAGGTTCGCCCGGCCGCCCACCTGCTCGACCGCCTCGAGCAGCCTGCGGTCGACCGGAAGCTCGGAGACCTCCTGAGACAGGTACGCCACCCGGACCGTCTGCCCCGTCTGAACTTGACCGGCGTCCGGGGTCAGGTCGCCGAGCAGCAGCCGCAGCAGGGTGGTCTTGCCCGAGCCGTTCATGCCGACCACGGCGACCCGGTCGCCCGGCCCGAGCCGCCAGGTCACGTCGTCGAGCAGGACGCGGTCGCCGAGCCGGACGGTCACGTCCTCGACGTCGTACACGCTGCGGCCGAGCCGGCGGGTCGCGAACGCGAGCAGCCGGGTGCTGTCCCGGGGCGGCGGCTCGTCGGCGATCAGCGCCTGCGCCGCCTCGACCCGGAAGCGCGGCTTGCTCGTCCGGGCCGGTGGCCCGCGGCGCAACCAGGCGAGCTCCTTGTGCAGCAGGTTGCGGCGGCGGGTCTCCGCCGCGGCCGCCTGCCGGGCCCGCTCCGCCCTCGCCAGCACGTACGCCGAGTAGCCGCCGTCGTACCGGCGGACCATCCCGTCGCCGACCTCCCACGTCTGCCCGCAGACCTCGTCGAGGAACCAGCGGTCGTGGGTGACGACGACCAGCGCCTCGCGCCGCCCCTGGAGATGCGCGGCCAGCCAGGCGACGCCCTCGACGTCCAGGTGGTTGGTGGGCTCGTCGAGGACGAGCAGATCGCGGCGGGCCACGAGGGCCGCGGCGAGCGCGACCCGGCGCCGCTCCCCGCCGGAGAGCCGGTCGGTAGGCGCGTCCAGCCCGATGCTGGGCAGGCCGAGCCCGTCGAGCACCTCGCGGACCGCCGCGTCCCCGGCCCACTCGTGCACCTGCCCGTACGCGGACAGGACCGCGTCACGGACGGTACCGGCAGGCGGCTCCGTGCGCTGGTCGACGTACCCGATCCGCAGGCCCCCCGCGGTCGCCACCCGGCCGGAGTCGGGCTGCTCGCGGCCGCTGAGCAGGCGCAGCAGGGTGGTCTTGCCGCCGCCGTTGCGGCCGACGACCCCGATCCGCTCGCCGGCAGCCACGCCGAGGGACACCGAGTGCAGCACGACGGTGGTCCCGTAGGCCTTGCCGACCGACTCGAGGGTGACCAGCGGGGTCACAGAACCGCCTCGTCCGCGGCGACGACGCGGGCGCCGGCGACCGGCCCGTACGCGACCTTGACCCGGTTGCACACGCCGGCGCCGGCGAGCGCGGCGGCGAGCCGGACCGCCGCCTCCCGGGACCGGGACAGGAACGCGCAGGTCGGGCCGGAGCCGGACACCACCCCACCTAGTGCGCCGAGGTCGACGCCGACCCGCAGCGTTCCGCGCAGCTCGGGGCGCAGCGACAGCGCCGGGGGCTGCAGGTCGTTGGCGAGCAGCCGGCCGAGGGCGGCCGGGTCGTGGGTGCGCAGCGCGTTCATCAGCCGGTCGGGCTCGCCGGCGGACGGCGGGTCGCCCGCTGCGCGCATCCGGTCCAGCTCGGCGTACACGCCCCGAGTGGCCAGGCCGTCGGCGAAGAGGGCGAACACCCAGTGCCAGCGGCCGGTGGCGAGCACCGGGGTGAGCCGCTCCCCGCGGCCGGTGCCGAGCGCCGTGCCGCCGGTGAGCGCGAAGGCGACGTCGCTGCCGAGCTCGGCGGCGAGCTCGAGCAGGTCGGCCCGGTCCAGGCCGGTGCCCCACAGCGCGTCGCAGGCCACGAGAGTGGCGGCCGCGTCCGCGCTGCCGCCGGCCATACCGCCGGACACCGGGATGCCCTTCACCAGGTCGAGCCGGACCGCCGGCTCGACGCCGGCCTTCGCCGCGAGCAGGACCGCCGCCCGCCAGGCCAGGTTGTCCTCGCCGAGCGGCAACACCCCGGCGCCCTCGCCGCGGATGCCGAGCCCGAGGCTGCGGGCGGGCGTCGCGGTGACCTGGTCGTACAGCGACACTGCCAGGAAGACCGTCACCAGGTCATGGAAGCCGTCGTCCCGGCGCGCACCGACGGTCAGGTGCAGGTTCACCTTCGCGGGAACGCGGACGGTGACCGGCTCCGGCACGCCGAGCAGACGGGGCGGGGGCACCCGGAAAGGGTAGTGCGCGGCCACCCGCCGGCCTGGTCACGCCGCTGCATCGGACGCGCGGTGGAGCAGCTCGCCGGCGCGGGGCGCAGATCGCTCGTTGGGTACGCAGTGGCAACTAACCGCCCGGACGGCGATCTGCGCCACCGGGTTAGGCAGGCGGCTGTCTCCCGATGCGGGGGCCCGCCGCGGCGGCGATACGGGCGAAGGCCTCGACGTCCAGCGCCTCACCGCGCAGCCCCGGGTCGACGCCCGCCGCACGCAGGACCTCCTCGGCCCGGGCGGCACCGCCGGCCCACGGCGCGAGGGCCGCCCGGAGGGTTTTGCGCCGCTGGGCGAAGGCGGCGTCGACGACGGCGAAGACGTCCTCGCGGCCGACGCCGGGCGGCAGCGGCGGCGGGTTCCGGCGGGTGAGCCGGACGAGGCCGGAGTCGACGTTCGGCACCGGCCAGAAGACCGCGCGGGGGACCGCACCCGCCCGCCGGACGTCGGCGTACCAGGCCGCCTTGACGCTGGGAACCCCGTACGCGCGGGAGCCGGGCGCCGCCGCGAGCCGCTCGGCGACCTCGGCCTGCACCATCACCAGCCCGTGCCGGAGGGAGGGGACGGTCTCGAGCAGGTGCAGCACCACCGGCACCGCGACGTTGTAGGGCAGGTTGGCGACCAGCGCGGTCGGCTGTGGGTCCGGGATGCGGTCGAGGCGCATTGCGTCGGCGGTCAACACCGTGAGCCGGTCGGCGCGGTCCGGGCTTCGCTCCGCCACCGTCGCCGCCAGCGCGTCGGCCAGCCGGAGATCGACCTCGACCGCCGTGACGTGTCGCACCGAATCGAGCAGGCCGAGCGTCAGCGAGCCGAGCCCCGGCCCGACCTCGAGCACGACGTCGGCCGGGTCGAGGCCGGCCGCCCGCACGATCCGGCGCACCGTGTTGGGGTCGTGCACGAAGTTCTGCCCGAGCGCCTTGGTGGGCGCGACGCCGAGCCGGTCGGCGAGCCCGCGCACCTCGGCCGGTCCGAGCAGCCTCCCCGCCACCGCCGCACGGTAGCGGGCCGACGCGGCGCCGGCGACGTGTTGCCGGTGGGTTCAGAGGTATTGGCCGCAGACCGGCCAGGGTGCGGCGCCCCGGGCCTGGTAGAGGTTGTAGGCGACGCGGGTCTGCTCGTCGATCGATGCCTCGCTCGGCAGGCCCGAGCCGCCGTTGGCCGTCCAGGTCTGCAGGTCGAACTGGTAGAGCCCGTAGTACGGCCCGGCCGGGTTGTAGGCAGCGGGGTCGAGCCCCGACTCACACTTCGCCAGCCCACACCAGTTGAGGCCGCCCGTCGTCGGGAAGTCGGCGCACTCGGCCGGCTGGCTCGAGCCACCCGTCGGCGGGGCCGACGGCGCCGGCGCGGGCTCGTCCGGGCCGACGACGACGACCTCGTCCACCGGCCGCCTGAGCACGGTCACCTTGGCGACCTTGCGCGACGTCAGCTTGCCGTCCACGTACGTCTCGACGTACGTCACCTGCTGCAGTCCGTCGACGCCCTTCGTAGCGACCTCGCGCGAGCCCGGGACCGCGTCCGGGTCGCTCTTCTCGACGGTCTTGTACTCCAGGACCGTCCGGACGGTCGTCTGCTTCTTCGAGATCCGGGTGATGGTCACGGTCATGCCGGGCACGACGGCCGCGCCGGCGAGCTGGGAGACCTTGTCGTCGCCGTCGACCCGCACGCCAGCGGCGTCGAGCATCTCGCCGACGGTGGGGGCAGTGGTGACCAGCCGCTTCCGGCGGCCGTCCGCGACGATGGTCACCCTCTTCGGCGTACGGAGGGTGAGCTCGTAGCCGTCCAACGGCAGCCGGTTGCGCCGCGAGACGGAGACGAACAGGCCCTTCTGCCGGTAGCCGACCTGGTCGAGCGCCTCCTGCACAGTGGTCGCGGTGACCCAGACCTCGCGGGCCCTGCCGTCGACGATCAGCCGGAGCAGCCGGCCGCGGCGCAGCACGATCTCGGAGCCGTCGGAGACGCGCGCGTCCCGGCCCGGGGCGAGCACGTCATGCTCGCCGACGGCCAGCCCAGCGTCCTCGAGCACGCCGCCTACCGTGCTCGCGTACGTCGACAGCGAGCGGACCTCGCCGTCGACGCTGAGCCGCACGGTCTTGTCCAGCGACATCCAGGCGACGCTGCCGGCGACGAGTCCGAAGAGGACGAGCGCGAAGAGCGTGAGCCGGATCGGGTGCTTGACCGGCCGACGTCTGTCCTCTTCGGACCGCGGCGGCGCCGGTTCCGGCACCGGCTTCGGCGCCGGGGCGACGGCCGGCAACGGCCCGGTCGCCTCGGCAAGGCCCAGATCGCCGAGCCAATCGGCGGGAAAGTCCGGCTGCACGGCCTGGCGGTACGGGCGCTCCGCGAGCGCGGTAGCGGCGCCACCGCCCGTCCACCGGTCCGCGCTGGTCGAGCCGCCAGGCGTAGCTCGGGGCATGGAAGTGGCCGTCCCGCCGGTCCATTGATCGGCGCGCGTGAAGCCTCCGGGCTGGCCCTGATGAGGCTCGGCCGGGAACGTTCCGGTGCCGTCAGCCGAGACGCCGGCGGCGTGCCTCGGCGGTCGATCGCCGGGCGCGGTCGCGCTCCAGGTCCCGCCGGTCCAGACGTCCGAACGGGTCGGGCCGGCGTGCCTGCCCGCGGAGGGCGGGCCGCCTGCGACCGAGGTGTCGGCGGGACGCGGCCAGCTCGCCGCCCCGGTGCCTCGCCACGAGTCGCCCGCCGTAGCCCGGCCGTTGTCGACCGGCCGTCCGGGTGGACCGGTCCACGGAGGCGGGGGCGGTATGTCCTGACGTGGAGCGGGAACCCGATGGGCGTCCTGTGGGAGGGCGGCAAACCAGTCGGTCGACTGGTCGTCGACCGGACGCCTCAGCGCCTCGTGCGCGCGCCGCACCCGCTCGTCCGGGCGGCCGCCGGTGCTCCACACCGGACGGTCGACCCGCGGGGTCCACTGTGGAGCGGATCCCGCTGCTGTCGGCTCGGGTGCGTGCGCGCGGCGCCGGTGGCGACCGCGCGGACTACTGTTGCCGTCCATTGGTCCCGGGACCATAACGGCCGCCGTGGTAAGGACCAAATCGTGTGACGGTGTGTCAGAGCACGTTTACCAAGCGCCGAAGGCCCGCTCGCCCGTTCGGGTGACTTCTTCGCACAACTGTTCGATGTGGACACTCTTGACGCTCGCCAGCGCGCGGACCGTCAGCGGCACCAGGTAGGGCGCGTTCGGCCGCCCCCGGTACGGCGCCGGTGTCAGGAATGGCGCGTCCGTCTCGACGAGCATCTGGTCGAGCGGCACCACGGCCGCCGCCTCCCGCAGAGTCCCCGCGTTCTTGAAGGTCAGCGTGCCGGCGAAGGACAGCACGTAGCCGGCCTTGACGCATTTGCGCGCCATCTCGACTTCACCCGAGAAGCAGTGGAAGACCGTCCACTCGGGAGCTCCCTCCTCGTCGAGCACCCGCAGCACGGCATCGTGCGCATCCCGGTCGTGGATGACCAGCGCCTTGCCGACCTCCTTCGCGAGCGCGATGTGCCGGCGGAACGCCGCCTCCTGCTCGGCGGGTGCGACCCGGTCGCGGTAGAAGTCCAGGCCGGTCTCACCCACCGCCCGGACCTGAGGTAGCGCCGCCAGCTCCGCGAGACCGTCCCAAGTGGACTCGTCGACGCCGCCGACCTCGTTCGGGTGCACCGCGACGGCCGCCATCACCTCGTCGTGGGTGGCGGCGGTCGCCGCGCACCACCGGGACGACTCGAGAGTGTCCCCGACGGTCACCACTCGCACGACGCCGACCGAGCGGGCTGCGGCCAGTGACTGTCCGATGTCGACACCCATCGCATCGAGATGGCAGTGGCTGTCGAAGACCGGCGCGGGGAGCGGATCCGGCAGCGGCGGCGGCTCCCCGTCCCGAAGTGGACGGTGCCGGAGGAGCTCGGTCGGCTCCGATCCGGTCACGTCGCGGCGGGCTGCTCGCCGCGCAGCCGGTCGAGCTCCTCGTCCACGACCGACTCGTCGAGCTTCCGGAACAGCGGTGTGGGCGGGGCCAGCGGGCGGCCGGCCCGCAGCGGCACCGACTCCCAGCGGGCGCCGGTGTCGTAGTCACCCGTGAGCACCTGGTAGTTCGGCGATCCCACCGCGGTCGGCTCGTCGACCTCGACCAGGTCCGGCATCCCGGCCCAGACCCCCTCGCCGCCGAGCATCTGGTGCACGTTGCTCGACGAGAACGGGAGGAACGGCGTGAGCAGCGTCTTGCAGTCGTCGACGACCTGGAGGGCGACGTGCACGATCGTGCCCATGCGCTCCCGGTCCTCCGGGCGGTCGGACGTGCGCAGCTTCCACGGCGCCTGGTCGGACAGGTAGCGGTTTGCGTCGGCGACCACCCGCATCGCCTCGGTGATCGCCGCCTTCTGCCGGGAGCGCTCGAGCAGCCCGCCGACGGTGCCGAAGGCTTCCCGCGAGGTCGCGAGCAGCAAGGCGTCCGCGTCGGTCAGCGGCCCCGCCGGCGGCACCGCGCCGAAGTTGCGAGCGCCGAGCGAGACCGATCGGTTGACCAGGTTGCCCCAGCTGTCGGCGAGCTCGTCGTTGTTCCGCCGCCGGAACTCCGCCCAGGTGAAGTCGGTGTCCTGCGACTCAGGCCCGGCCACCGACAGGTAGTAGCGCAGCGGGTCGGCGTCGTACCGGCTCAGCACGTCCCGGACGTAGATCACGACGCCACGGGAGGACGAGAACTGCCGCCCCTCCATGGTGAGGAACTCGCTGGAGACGACCTCGTACGGCCGGTCGAGCGGGCCGAGCGGACCCGACCGGCCGCCCCGCGCGCCGACGCCAGAGTAGCCGAAGAGGATCGCCGGCCAGATCTCGGCGTGGAAGACGATGTTGTCCTTGCCCATGAAGTAGTACGAGCGGGCGTCGCCCGACTCGGCGCCCTGCCAGAACGGCCGCCACGCGTCCGGGTCGCCGGTGCGCTTCGCCCACTCGATCGAGGCCGAGAGGTAGCCGATCACCGCGTCGAACCAGACGTACAGCCGCTTGTCCGGGCGGTCCCGCCAGCCGGGCAGCGGCACCGGCACGCCCCAGTCCAGGTCGCGGGTGATCCCGCGGGGGCGCAGGTCGTCGAGGAGGTTCAGCGAGAACTTCAGGACATTCGGCCGCCAGTTGTCCTTGGCCTGAAGCCAGGAGCCCAGCACGTCGGCGAACGCCGGGAGGTCGAGGAAGTAGTGCTCGGACTCCACGAACACCGGGGCCTCGCCGTTGATCCGGGATCGGGGGTTGATGAGGTCGGTCGGGTCGAGCTGGTTGCCGCAGTTGTCGCACTGGTCGCCGCGGGCGGCGGGGTAGCCGCAGATCGGGCAGGTGCCCTCGATGTAGCGGTCGGGCAGCGTCCGCCCGGTCGACGGCGAGATCGCCCCGAGCGTGGTCTGCGGAAAGACGTACCCGTTCGCCAGCAGAGTGCGGAAAATCTCCTGGGTGACCTCGTAGTGGTTGCGCGTCGTCGTCCGGGTGAAGAGGTCGTACGACAGGCCGAGGGCCTGCAGGTCCTCGGCGATCACCCGGTTGTAGCGGTCGGCGATCTCGCGCGGGCTCGCGCCCTCCTGGTCGGCGGCGACCAGGATCGGGGTGCCGTGCTCGTCGGTCCCGCTCACCATCAGCACCGTGCGCCCGGCCATCCGCTGATACCGGCTGAAGACGTCCGAGGGCACGCCGAACCCGGCGACGTGTCCGATGTGCCGAGGTCCGTTGGCGTACGGCCACGCCACCGCGGTCAGGACGTGGGTGTGGTCGGGCATGCGTCCAGCCTAGTGATCCGGCGCGAGCAGGATCGTCAGCGGCCGGCGTCGCGCGCGGCCACGACTGCCGCGTAGACGGCCCGCTTGGGCAGGCCGGCCTCGGCGGCCACCTCGGCGATCGCGGTCCTGCGTTCGACGCCGGCCGCTTCTCGCTCGGCGACCGCGGCGGCGAGCTCGTCCGGAGAGAGGTCCGCGGCCCGCCGCGGGGCGCCCTCGACGACGAGGGTGATCTCGCCGCGGACGCCGCCTGCCGCCCAGGCGGCGAGCTCGCCGAGCGTCCCCCGCCGCACCTCCTCGTAGGTCTTCGTCATCTCTCGGCAGGCGACCGCGGACCGGTCGGGACCCAACACCTCCGCGGCGTCGCCGAGGGTGGCGGCGAGCCGGTGCGGCGCCTCGAAGAGGACCAGCGTCCGCCGTTCGTCTCGCAGAGCCTCCAGCGCCCGCCGCCGCTCTCCCGCCCGGCGCGGCAGGAACCCCTCGAAGCAGAAGCGGTCGGACGGCAGCCCGGACAGCGCGAGCGCCGTGGTCACCGCCGACGGGCCCGGGATCGCGGTCACCCGGATCCCCTCGGCCGCCGCCGCGGCGACCAGCCGGTAGCCCGGGTCGGACACGCTGGGCATGCCGCCGTCGGTGATCAGCAGCACCGTCCGCCCCGCTCGCAGCGCGGCGACCAGGCCGGGCGTGCCGGTCTCCTCGGTGGCGTCGTCGTAGCGGACGATCCGGCCACCGACGGCGACGCCCAGGTCGGCGGCGAGCCGGCGCAGCCGGCGGGTGTCCTCGGCGGCCACGACGTCGGCGGTGGCGAGGGCGGACCGAAGTCGGGAGCTGGCGTCGCCCGGGTCCCCCAGCGGGGCGCCGGCCAGCACCAGCGTCCCCGGCTCGGCCACCGGCAAAGCGTACGGCGCGGTGGCCGGGCACCCAGTGGTGCCACATACCATCGCGCGCATGGCCGCCACCCTCGAGGCACCGCCGCTCGACGCCTCGACCCCTTCGGAGGCGGCGAGGCGCGGTGTGCCCCGGCCGCTGGCGACCACACCGATGCCGGACGACCGGGTGCTGTCCTGGGTCGCGACCGGAGTGATCACCTTGATCGCCGCGCTCCTCCGGCTGTGGGGCATCGGCTTCCCGCCCGGCAAGCAGTTCGACGAGGTCTACTACGCGACCGAGGGCGCGGAGATGCTGCGCCAGGGGTACGAGAACAACCCCGGCTACATGTTCATCGTCCATCCGCCGCTCGGAAAGTGGCTGATCGCGGCGGGGATCCGGGTCTTCGGCGACGAGCCGGTCGGATGGCGGGTGCCGGCCGCGATCGCCGGCACGGTCAGCGTGCTGCTGCTGGTCCGGGTGGTCCGCCGGATGACGCGCTCGACGCTGCTCGGCTGCGTGGCCGGGCTGCTGCTCGCCGTCGACGGGCTGTCGGTGGTGCAGAGCCGGTTCGCGCTGCTGGACATCTTCGTCACCGTCTTCGTGGTCGCCGGCTTCGCTTGCCTGGTCGTCGACCGGGATCGGGTGCGGTCCCGGCTCGCCGCCGCCGCGACGGAGGGGTCGGTGGCGGGCCGTTGGGGCCCGCGGCTCGGACCCCGACCGTGGCGGCTCGTGGCCGGCATCTGGTTCGGGCTGGCGTGCGGCGTGAAGTGGAGCGGCATCTGGTTCCTGGTCGGCTTCGCGCTGCTGTCCGTGTTGTGGGACTTCAGCGCGCGGCGGGCGTACGGGCTGGAGCGGCCGGTGCGGGCCACCGCGGTGCGGGACCTGCCCGGCGCGGTCGGCGCCCTCGGCGTGGCGCCCGTCGTCGCGTATCTGGCGACCTGGACGGGGTGGTTCCTCGGCGAGAACGCCTACGGCCGGCACTGGGCGGACGCCAACCACGGCTACTGGTCGTGGTTGCCGGGGCCGCTGCGCTCGCTGCTGCACTACCACTGGGAGATGTGGAGCTTCCACAGTGGGCTGGCCACCCCGCACAGCTACCAGTCCTCGCCGTGGAGCTGGCTCGTCACCGGCCGGCCGGTCCTCTTCTACTACCCGAGCAACCCCTCACCGACCGGCTGCGGCGCGCAGACCTGCGTACGCACCGTGCTGGATGTCGGGACGCCGGCGCTGTGGTGGGCATTCGTCCCCGCCGTGCTCTGGGCGGCCTGGATCGCCGTCGTGCGGCGCGACTGGCGGGGATGGACGGTGCTGGTCGCCTTCGCCGCCGGCTGGCTGTCCTGGTTCTCCGTGCCCGGGCGGACGATGTTCATCTTCTACATGACGCCGCTGGTGCCGTTCCTGGTCATCGGCGTCGCCCTCGGGCTCGGCGCGGTGCTCGGCCCCGCGCGCGCCGGCGAGCAGCGCCGGATTCTCGGGCTGGCCGCGGTGTGCGGGTACGTGGCGCTCGTGGTGGTCAACACCGCCTGGCTGTGGCCGGTCCTGTCCGGCCAGCTCATCACGTACGCCGAATGGAAGGCCCGGATCGCGTTCCCGTCCTGGATCTGACGCCGGTCGATTGTCTTCAGAGGACGCAGGTCAGGGTGAGGCGCGCTCCGGTCTCGTCGTGCGGGAAGACCGCCTCACCGCGCACGCCGGCGAGCTCGCCGGTCCCGCTGCCCGCGACGACGTGACCGAACGCATGCTGCTCCGTGGCGTCGCCGATGCCCCCGTGGACCAGCAGGAACGACCCGGTGCGGCCGGCGAGGGTCCCCTCCACCCGCTCTGCTGCTACATAGGTCCTCGCGTCGGCTTGGCCGCTTGTCGTGACCTCGGCGATCGAGGTTTCCGCTAGGTCGCCGGTGAAGCGCTTGCGGACGGTGGCGCGGGTGACGGACCAGCCCTCGACCGGGCTGGCCGAGTACGAGACCGCCACCAGGCGGCCCGAGCCGGTCATTTCGTGCGTGTAACCGCGGCCGGGCACAACACCCTCAGGAGCCGGTATGTGCCTGAGCCGTGCCTGCGTCGTCATGACCACATCGTCTCTCGCCGCGAGAACACGGCACCCGCCCATCTGGAAGCGCCCGGCGGTATTCGGCGGGGTGGTGGCCAGGGTCGGTCGTGGGTTCGAGCCGCCGGCAGGGGTGACCCATCTCCTGCGACGCTCCCCTCTCGGTGGCCCTTGTGTTCGGCGCGGTCCGGTGCTGATGAAATGTTGACCGGCGGGACGCGAGAGGCGGCGTCCATGGGCCGGACACCGCCTCTGAGCTGGGTGGAGCTGAGGGGATTTGAACCCCTGACCCCCTCGATGCGAACGAGGTGCGCTACCGGACTGCGCCACAGCCCCGGGTCGCGGTAGAGGGTAGCAGGCAGCCGGGCCTACTCGTTGACCGCGCGAGGGCGGTCGACAGCGTCGCCGAGCAGGTCGACGTCGGCGAACCACAGGTCCTCGTCGTCCAACTCGACGAGGCTCTCGGGTCGACGGCGGGCCACGGGCGCGGTGACGTAGGTCGGGGTCGGGACCGGCACTGGGCGCCAGGACGGGTCACCGTCGGCCTGGAAGGAGTCGGCGACGGGGTCTGTGGTTGCGGCCGCCGTGCGGCGCATCCCCCTGGCGGGGCGGGTGTGGGAGGGGGCGCCGCGAGCGCCCGCTGCGGCGGCGGCATAGGGCCGCTCGGAGAAGAGCGCCGACCGACGGGTGCGGCGTTCCTCCTCGCGGCGCACCTGCTGCCGCAGCCAGCCGAGGTAGCCCGCCAGCAGCAGAAGGGCCGGCACCTGCAGCAACCACATCCAGGAGGTAATCAGCAGCGCGGCGGGCACGGCGAGCAGCGCGGTCGTCCCCAGCACGGCGAGCGTCCGGCGCCGGCGGCGGAGCATCTGCGCCCGCGCGGCGCTGGGTACCGGCGAGGCGCCAGCTGCGTACGGCACGGGTGGCGTCGCGTAGCGCCGGCGGACCGCGACGCCGCCCGTGCCCGGCGTCCGGCGGGAGAGCACGCGCATGGCGGTCTGGAAGCGGTCCATCGACCTCGACTCGAGCCGGTCGTCGTGCCGCCGCACGAACATCGGCACCAGGACCACCAGCCACATGACGACGAGCACGATCGCCATGAGGATCGTCGAGCTCACCGCGCCCCTCCCGTCCCACCAATCACAAGGTGATCACACGCTAACGACGGGCAGTCCCGGACCCGAGGAGGCGCGCGGTGTGTCGGGCCGGGCAGTGCGGACGGATCGCCCGAGGTCAGCGCAGCGGCTCGTGCAGCCGACGGACCAGGCCGCCGGGCGCGTCCTCGACCGTCAGCGCGTACGTCAGGTGGTCCCGCCACGCGCCGTCGATGTCGAGGTAGCGGACCAGGTAGCCCTCCTCGCGGAAGCCCAGCTTCTGCACCACCCGGCGGCTGGGCCCGTTCTCGGGGCGGATGTCGATCTCGACGCGGTGCAGGCCGACCGGGCCGAAGCAGTGGTCGGTGACGAGCGCGACGGCGGTCGTGATGATGCCGCGCCCGGCGTGTCCCCGGTCGACCCAGTAGCCAACCTGCCCTGACCGCAGCGCACCGCGGACGATGTTGCTCACCGTGACCTGGCCGACGAGCTCGCCGTCCCAGGTAACCATGAACGGCAGCAGCGCCCCGGCACGGCCGAGCCGGCGGAGCGAGCTCAGCGTGGACGTCCAGCTCGCCGCGGAGTGCCGCGCGGCCCACGACTGGGAGGAGGTGGGCTCCCACGGCGCCAGCCAGGCCTCGTTGGCCATCCGCAGGGTGCTCCACGCGGAGGCGTCCCGCAGGCGCGGCGGGCGCAGCCCGACCCGTCCGTACTCGAGCCTGACCGGCCATCCCGGATGCCGGCTCATCGGGCGCTGTCCCGTCCTCGTCACGACCCTGCTGCCAGGGCTGTCAGGGACTCGCGAGCAGCAGCGGCAGGACGGTGACCTGGTCGCCCTCCGACACCTCGGTGACCTCCTCGTCGATCACGATGAGGCAGTTCGCCTGGGCGAGGCCGGCCAGCAGGTGTGAGCCGGCACCGCCGACCGGCTCGACGGAGTATCCGCCGTCCGCCTCTCGGTGCAGCAGGCCGCGACGGTACTGCCTGCGTCCGGGCGGTGACGACATCTTTCGCAGCGCGACGGCCTGCACGGTCCGGCGCACCAGGCGACGCTTGCCCAGCATCAGCCGGACCGCGGGACGGACGAAGACCTCGAAGCTCACCAGCGCGCTGACCGGGTTGCCCGGCAGGCAGAAGATCGGCGTTCCCTCGGCGCCGAGTGTGCCGAAGCCCTGGGGCATCCCGGGCTGCATTGCCACCCGGACGAACTCCACCGTCCCCAGCTCGCTCAGTGCCTCCTTGACGACATCGAAGGCGCCCGCGCTCACGCCGCCGCTGGTCACGATCAGGTCCGCCCGGAGCACCTGACCCTCCAGGACCGACAGCAGGCGCCCGTGGTCGTCGGGGACGATGCCCGCGCGGTAGACCTCGGCGCCGGCGTCGCGGGCCGCGGCGGCGAGGGCGTAGCTGTTGGAGTCGAGGATCTCTCCGGTGCCCGGGCGACGGCCGACGTCGACCAGCTCGCTTCCGGTCGACAGCACCACGACCCGCGGCCGTGGCCGCACCAGCACCCGCTCGCGGCCGACAGCGGCGAGCAGCCCGACCTGGGCCGGACCGATCGGCGTGCCGCTCCGTACCGCCAGCTCTCCGGTGCGGATGTCCTCGCCCACCCGCCGCACATACGCACCGGGCTGGGCGGGGCGCTTGATGCGCACCCGTGCCATCCCGCCGTCAGTCCACTCCACCGGCACGATCGCGTCAGCCCCCGACGGCACCGGCGCTCCCGTCATGATCCGCAGGCAGATTCCCGGCGAGACGCCCCTCGGCGCCCGCGAGCCGGCCGGAATGTCGCCGACCACCGGCAACATGACGGGGTTCTCCTCCGTGGCCCCCGCCGTGTCGGCCGAGCGCACCGCGTACCCGTCCATCGCCGAGTTGTCGAAGCCCGGCAGGGGCGCGCTGGCGAGCACGTCCTCCGCGCACAGGAGTCCCTGCGCGTCCAGGAGGGCGAGCTCGATGGGCTCGGGCACCCGCAGGTCGGCGAGCACGTTTCGCAGGTGCTCATCGACGGTCCGCAGCCGACTCACCTGCCGCGCCACCCCGCTGTCCCTGCCGCAGCGCGGTCCGCCGAGACCTCCCAGCTCACGCCCGTCCAGCCACGAAGTCCTCCAGCCAGCTGCGGAACTCGGGACCGATGTCGGGTCGCTCGCAGGCCAGCTGGACGATCGCGCGCAGGTAGTCACCGCGGTCGCCCGTGTCGTACCGGCGGCCGCGGAAGACGACTCCGTGCACCGGCTCACCGCGCTCGACGAGGCTGCGGAGGGCGTCGGTGAGCTGGATCTCGTCGCCACGTCCGGGCGGCGTCTGACGCAGGACGGGAAAGACGGAGGGAGCCAGGACATACCGCCCGATGATCGCCAGGTTGCTCGGCGCCTCCTCGGGAGCCGGCTTCTCGACCAAATCGCTGACCCGGACAACGCCTTCCCGCTCCGAAGGCTCGGCCGCGACGCACCCGTAGAGCGAGATGGAATGTCTCGGAACCTCCAAGAGCGCGACCACGGAGCCGCCATGCGCGGCCTGCACGTCGAGCATCGGGCGCAGCAGCTCGTCGCGCTCGTCGAGCATGTCGTCTCCGAGCAGGACCGCGAAGACCTCCTCGGCGACGAACGCCTCCGCACAGAGCACGGCGTGGCCCAGCCCGCGCGGCGTGCCCTGCCGGATGAAGTGCACAGCGGCGAGCTCGGCGGACCGGCGGACCGCGGCCAGTCGCTCGGCGTCGCCCTTCTTCTCCAGCGCCGCTTCGAGCTCCGGTGCGCGGTCGAAGTGGTCGGCAATGGCCTCCTTGCCCCGGCCGGTGACGACGAGGACGTCCGTGAGGCCGACCCGGGCCGCCTCGGCCACGATGTACTCCATCGCGGGGGTGTCCACCACGGGCAGAAGCTCCTTGGGGACCGCCTTGGTCGCGGGCAGGAACCGGGTGCCGAGCCCGGCGGCGGGGATGACAGCCTTGCGTGGCCGCCTCGGGGTCGACATGCCGCGAGACTAGTCGGCGTGACCGAGGCGGCGGGCAAGGCTGGCTGGCGGGCGAGTCTGCTTGCAGCGAGGTCCGCGCTGTCCCCTGCCGACCTCGCCGCCGCGGCGGCGGCCGTCAACCGGCACGTCCTCGAGCGGTTGAAGGGCGCGGCGACGGTCGCCGCATACGTCCCGGTCGGACGCGAGCCCGGCTCGGTGGAGCTGCTCGACCTGCTGAGCGACGCGAGCATGGAGGTCCTCCTTCCCGTGGTCGTCGAGGACGGTCTGGACTGGGCGGCGTACTCCGGCCGGGACGGGCTGCGCAGGGGAACGCTGGGCACGAGGGAGCCGACAGGGCCGCGACTGGGGAAGGCTGCACCTAGCCGCGTCGACGCGGCGCTCGTGCCTGCTCTCGCGGTGGATCTCGCCGGCGTCCGGCTCGGTCGAGGCGGCGGCTACTACGACCGCGTGCTGCCCCTCGTCCGGCCCGGCGTGCCGGTCGTCGCACTTCTACATGACGGGGAGCTCGTCCCCCGACTGCCGGCCGACCCGTGGGATCAGCGCGTCGACGCGGCCATCACGCCAAGGTCCGGGTGGACGCCGCTGCCCACCGTGGAGCACCATGGTGATTAGCAGTCCACCGAGGAGAGTGCCAACAGGGGAGGTCGGAGTGCCGACGTACCAGTACGCCTGCACCGAGTCGGCGTGCGGTCACCGCTTCGACGCGGTCCAGTCCTTCTCGGACGACCCGCTCACCGCGTGCCCCGTGTGCGAGGGCCGGCTCCGCAAGGTCTTCTCCTCCGTTGGCGTGGTCTTCAAGGGCTCCGGCTTCTACCGCACGGACAGCCGCGAAGCGCCGAAGACTGCGGCCACGAAGGACGGGGCGGATCGCGGCTCGGCCACCAAGCAGGATTCGTCCTCCGCATCGGAATCGTCGACCTCCTCATCGTCGGGCACCTCGAGCCCCTCGTCCGGCTCGTCGTCCGGCTCCTCCGGGTCTAGCAGCAAGGCCGCCGCGTCCTGAAACGGCCGTCCACAGGCTCGGCGGTCGTCCACAGACATCGTCCGAGGCCTGGCGCGGAGGCGACTGCCCTCCGAGCGTGGGCGCGTGAGCCAGTACGAGCCGGCTGGTCCGCCGCCGGCATCTCCTCCTGACCTGACCCCGCGAACCCCGCCGGCATTGCCAGACGATCCGGCTCGGGCGGGACGCCTGTCGGTCCCGGCCACCATGGGCGGCCTCGCGACCTGGCTGCCCGAGGGTCACTGGGTGCCGGCCGGAAGCGCGGCG
>Ga0126307_10000921_pt1 | contig 19369 bp, 27 predicted proteins | sample Plot28_FD_89955 | JGI IMG/M metagenome (GOLD analysis project Ga0126307, IMG submission 89955) | Serpentine soil microbial communities from UC McLaughlin Reserve, CA, USA - Plot28 | ecosystem: Environmental > Terrestrial > Soil > Grasslands | place: USA: UC McLaughlin Reserve, Lake County... | reverse complement strand
GGCGAGGCGGCGGCCCTCCACGAGCTCGACCTCCCGGTCGAGGAAGCCGATGTCGAAGCGGGCATTGTGAGCCACAAGCACAGCTCCGGATGCGAAGTCGAGGAAGCGCTGCACGGCCAGCACCGGCGACGGGGCGCCCGCGAGGTCCCGGTCCTCGATCCCCGTCAGCGAGGTGACGACCGGCGGGATCGGAATCCCGGGGTCGACGAGCGTCTGGAACGTGCCCGTGTGCGTGAGGCCCTCGAGCCGCACCGCTCCGATCTCGCAGATCGCGGCGCGGCCGGGCCGAAGGCCGGTCGTCTCGAGGTCGACGACAACGTACCGCGCGGCTTCGAGCGGCAGCTGTTCGGTCGGATCGTTCGCGAGCGCGACCGTCGAGCCCCGCCAGGCAAGGCGCGCGTCACCGCTGACGACGTCGTCGAGCAGGCTGTGCGCGAGGCCAGCCGGCGCGAAGGCGAGGGCAAAGAGAGCCCGCGCCGCCTCCTCCGCTGCGACGGGCGCGCGCCGCTCCTCGACCAGATCGACCAGCCGGTCAGCGGCGTCGAAGGTGAGCTGCGCCTCCATGCGAACATATGTTCGCACAGCCACCGGCCGGAACGAGAGACGGGGGCCCGCGTGGGCCCCCGTCGCAATTTCACCGGAAGGAGGGGTGTTACTGCTTGAGCGCTTGCTTCAACTGGCTACCGGCGGAGAACTTCGGAACACGAGCCGCGGGAATCGTCACCTTCTGGCCGGTGCGGGGGTTCACGCCCTGCCGCTCTTTGCGATGCTGGGGCGAGAATTTGCCGAAGCCCGTGAACGCGACTTGCTCGCCGCCCTTGAGAGCCTCGGTGATCGAATCGAGGAACGCATCGACCGCCTTCGTGGCGTCCCGCTTCGAGAGCCCGCTCTTCGCTGCCACCCTGTCGGTGAACTCGGCCTTTGTCACTGCCCTCTCCTTCCGTCAACGTTCATTGCTTAAGAAACCGCGAGGACCCTAACAGCAACGCCTGATAGCACGCAACCATGCGGGTTTGCGGGTCTTTTCAGCCCGGCAGGATGTCGGAGGCCGTAAAAATCGGCACGAGGCGGACCGCTTTGCGCGCGAGCGCGTCGGCCCCTCCCTCCTCCCGATCGACCACGCAGACCGCAGTCCGGCAGACGAGCCCGGCCTCCCTGAGCGCCTCGACCGCCTGCTCCGCGGCGCCCCCGCTGGTGACCACGTCTTCGACGAGACAGACCTCTTCGCCCGCCTCGAACTCGCCCTCGATCCGCCGCTCGGTCCCGTAGTCCTTCGCCTCTTTGCGGACGATGAGGAACGGGAGGCTTCCGGCGAGCGAGGCCGACGCCGCGAGCGCGACCGCGCCGAGCTCGGGTCCGGCGAGGCGTCGCGCGTCCGGGGCCGACTCCCGCACGCGTGCAGCGATCCGCGCGCCGAGCTCCTTCAGGAGATCGGGCCTTGTCTCGAAGCGGTACTTGTCCAGGTAGTAGCTCGAGCGGCGCCCGGAGCGCAACACGAAGTCCCCCTCCAGAAGCGCGTGCTCACGGAGGAGGCCTGCGAGCTCTGCGTCCGTCATCCCCGCGCCGACGCGAGCGCGCGGCGGGCGAGTGGAAGAAGCCGGTCCCCGTCGGCGGAGCCGGCCTCGAGCGAGACCATCGAGCCGTCGGCGAAGTAGACGTCGACGTGCTCGCGCTCGACCTGCGTCTTCGTCCGGACGAAGACGATCGCGCCGGCAAGCGCAGCGCCCGCTGCGAGGAGCCCGACGGCGCTACGAGCTTTCACTCTCGGCCTCCTCGGTCTTCTTCGTGGTCGTCCGGCGGCGCGTGGCGGTCTTCGTCGCCTTCGCGGCCTTCGCCTCCTCCTCGCGCTCGAGCATCCGCAGGCAGGTCTTCAGGTCGTAGAAGACGAGGCCAACGGTCGGCCTCGGCTTCGTCACCGCTGCGACGAGATGCCGGTCGTCCTTGGCGACGAAGACGGAACCGTCGACCGCCGCGCCCTCGACCTGGACGAGGGGATCCGAGCCTGACTCGGTGCGGACTTCGTCGGCGGCAGCGACAAGCTCGGCGGCGGCTTCCGCGAACGATTTCGCGGCGGCGTCGTCAGGGAGAGTCGAGGCGACTACCGACCCATCGTGGTCGGCGAGAACCGCCGCTTCGATCTGCGCGGAGATCTCGGTGAGATCGGCGAGAGCTTGCGCCGCGTCCATGCGGGAGGAAGCTACCACAGGCCTGACAGGCGGGAGCCCTACACTCCGGGCGGCGTGCATCGCATCGTCTCCAAGTTCCTCGCAGACCGTGGAACGCATCTCGCGGCGATGATCGCCTACTTCGCGCTCCTCTCGTTCGTGCCTCTTCTCTTCCTCGCGCTCTCGCTGACCGCGCTCGCCGGCCAGCAGACGGAGTCGAGCTACCTGGTCGAGGAGCTGCGGCGCGCCTTCCCCGCGAGCTCGGTCGACCGCCTCCTGAGCGTCGTCCGCTCGATCCAGGACCAGGCCACGTCGATCGGGATCATCGGCGGCATCGCGCTCCTCTGGGGCGCGCTCGGCTTCTTCAGCGTGCTTGAGTCCGCGTTCAACATCGTCTACGGGCTCCCGAACCGCTCCTTCGTGCGCCAGAAGCTCCTCGTGCTGTTGCTCGTCGCCGGGTCCCTTGCCGTTCTCTTCGTCGCGCTCGTGGTCGGCTCCGTCGGCGTCGACCTCGTCCACAACGCGGGAGTCGCCAGTGGTGCCCTCTCCTACGTCTACGCGCTCGCCATCTCGACCGCGCTCATCTTCGGGCTCGTCTGGACGCTCTACAACCTGCTCACGAACGCGGCGCTCACGTGGGGTGAGACCTTCCCGGGCGCCGTCTTCGCCACCGTGCTCCTCCAGGCGAGCTTCCAGGCTCTCCCCGCATTCGTCCGCCTGACGAGCGGCGACCTCGTCACGCTGCAGGCCTTCGGCGGCCTTGTGCTCCTGCTCTTCTGGCTCTACCTGATGGCGAACGTGCTCGTGCTGGGAGCCGAGGTCAACTGGTGGTTCCGATACGGGCGCGCGGCGGCGGACGAGCTCGAGACCGCCGGGACGGCCTAGCCGGCCGCGAGCCGCTCTTCGAGCGCGGCCATGACCTTCTCCTCGATCTCCGGCTGGTGCTCGAGGAGGCTGCGGAAGGACTGGCGCGTGAGGACGAAGAAGCGAAGCGGCGAGGCCGCTCTCACGGTCGCCGTGCGACGGGCGTTGTCGTAGATCAGAGCGATCTCGCCGAAGAAGTCGCCCGCGCCGAGGCGCCTGATCTCCTTCCCGTCTTGCGTGACTGAGACGTCGCCCTCGACGATGACGAAGAACTCGCGCCCGAGATCCCCCTCGCGCGTCAGGGCCTTGCCCTCGTCGACCTCGAGATCCTCGGTCGCCTTGGCGAGCTCGCCGAGCTCCTGCCTGGAGAGCGCGGCGAAGAGCGGAGCCTTCGCGAGCGCATCGACCTTCGTGTCGTGCGGGAAGAGCACGCGCGGAATCTACATCTCCCCGGGCGCCTCGCCTACCCCCGCGACCAGAGCGCGTGTCGCGGCGGCTCGGTGGCTGTGCGCCCGCTTCCATTCGTTCCCGAGCTCCGCGACGGTGCGGCTCTCGCCGGTGGGGACGAAGACGGGGTCGTAGCCGAAGCCTTCGGCGCCCTTCGGCTCGGTCGCGATCTCGCCTTCGAGCGTCCCAGTGCCGCGGAGCTCCCGCCCCTCCGGCGTCACGACGACGAGCTCAGAGACGAAGCGAGCGCCGCGGTCTGCGCCCTCCGCGCCGGCGAGCGCCTCCAGGAGCTTGGCGACGTTCTCCTCGTCTGTCGCGTCCTCGCCCGCGTAGCGGGCCGAGCGGATCCCGGGAACCTCGCCGAGCCAGTGGACCTCGAGCCCCGAGTCCTCTCCGATCGTCCAGCGGCCTGGCTCGACGCTCTGAGCGAAGCGAGCCTTCGCGGCCGCATTCTCGTGGAAGGTCGCTCCGGTCTCTTCGGGCATCTCGACGTCCCCGAGCGGCTCGATCTCCCAGTCGGGCAGGAGCGCGCGAAGCTCGCGGAGCTTGCCTTCGTTTCGCGACGCGAAGACAGCGTCTACTCGTCCCAACGAACAGCCAGAACCTCGTCCAACTGAGACAGGTGCTCGACCACCTCGCGCCCGGAAACCGACGCCGGGAGGATGACCTCGAGGCGGAGCTCCCGGCCCTCGTCGCCGGCCTCCTCGAGGTGTATCCGCTCCACCTTGGCGCGCCGCGCCTCCAGCATCGCCAGCACGGGAGCAAGGGGCTGCTCGGGACGCAGGTCGACCTCGAGGCGGCCGGCAGCCCGCCGGCGCGCGACGATGTAGCCCTCTGCCCAGCGGAGGGGGCCAAGCCCGAAGAGAACGACCCCGGTCCCAAGGAGCGCGCCCGCGTAATACCCGGCCCCGACCGCCATCCCGATCGCGGCCACGACCCAGAGCCCGGCGGCGGTCGTGAGCCCCCGGATGTTGAGGCCCTGGCGCATGATCGCGCCGGCGCCGAGGAAGCCGATCCCCGTGACGATCTGTGCCGCGATCCTGGAAGGGTCGGCGCGGACGACGTTCGAGCCGGCGATGAGGAAGTCGTTGAAGCCGTAGGCGGAGATGAGGGTGAAGAGCGCTGAGCCGACGCCGACGAGCATGTGCGTCCGCAGGCCCGCGGCCCGCTCGCGCCATTCGCGCTCCAGGCCGACCAGCCCGCTCAGGGCGGCGGCCACGACGAGCCGGAGCGCGATCTCGCCGATGGAGATGTCGGGGATCATGCGGCCGCCTTCGACTGGATGCCGAAGATCTGTTCGATCCCCGCGGCAGCGAGGTCGATGAGGCGGTCGAGCTCCTCGCGCGTGAACGCGTTCCGCTCGGCGGTGGACTGCACCTCGATGAGCCGGCCGTCGCCCCGCATGACGACGTTCATGTCCACGTCCGCGGTCGAGTCCTCGCCGTAGTCCAGGTCGAGGAGCGGCTCGCCTTCGACGATCCCCACGGAGATCGCGCCGACGCGCTCAACGGGAGCCGGAAGCCCCTTGCGCTTCGCGGCGCGGGCGAGCGCGATCCAGGCGCCGCTGATCGCGGCCGTTCTCGTCCCGCCGTCAGCCTGGATCACGTCGCAATCGAGCCAGATCGTGCGCTCGCCAAGCTTTTCCAGGTCGTAGGCGGCGCGGAGCGAGCGGCCGACGAGGCGCTGGATCTCCACGGTGCGGCCGCCCTGCCGGCCGGAGCGGGCCTCGCGCGCGCTGCGCTCTCCGGTCGAGGCGGGAAGCATCCCGTACTCCGCTGTCATCCAGCCGCGCCCGCTCCCGACGAGCCAGCGCGGCACGCCTTCCTCGATCGACGCGGTACAGAGAACGCGCGTCTTCCCGAAGGAGATCAGTACCGAGCCGTCCGCCTGCTCGACGAAGTCGGGGACGACGTCGATCTGCCGGAGCTCGTCCGGTCGCCGGCCTTCGCGCATCAGGCGGCCGCCAGCTCGAGGTCGCGCACCGCGACCTGCTCCACCTCGGCGAGGGGGAGTTGGAGAAAGCGCTCTCCGAGCGCGCGGAACTCGTCCACGGGCCCCGTCGTCAGGAAGCGCAAGCACCCTTCGCGGGCCGGATCGTTCTCGATCCCTTTGCGCTCGATCGTCTCGGCCACCTCCCGTGCGATCTCGACCGCGGAGAAGATCAGCGTCGTCCTGCGGCCGAAGACGCGCTCGAAGACCGGCTTGATGAGGGGGTAGTGCGTGCAGCCGAGGATGACGGTGTCGATCTCGGCGTCCTTGAGCGGCTTGGCGTACGCGCGCAGGGCGGCGTCGATTTCCTGGTTGGGCGCCGCGGACTCGATCAGCGGCACGAGCCGAGGGCACGCCGTCGAGAAGACCTGGGCGCCCGCGTCGAGCGCGTGCACGGCCTCCTCGTAGCGGCCGCTCGCCACGGTCGCCTCGGTGGCGAGGACGCCGATGCGACGGTTCCTCGTTGCCTGCACCGCGGCGTGGGCCTCGGGGGCGAGCACGCCGATCACAGGGACCTGAAGCTTCTCCTGGAGCTGTGGCAGCGCCGCGGCGGTTGCGGAGTTGCAGGCCGCGACGATCAGCTTGACGCCCGCATCCTCCAGATACGACGCGATCTCGTGGGCGAAGCGGCGGATCTCGTCGCGCGGCCTCGGGCCGTACGGGCAGCGCGCTCCGTCCCCGAGGTAGAGGAAGTCCTCGTGCGGCAGGGTGACGAGGCACTCGTGGAGGACGGTCAGGCCGCCGGCGCCGGAGTCGAAGATGCCGATCGGCCGTGTGTCCATGCCAGGATTCTAGGAGCGCTACCGGGTAGCGTTCGGCACGTGCTGGAACTGCACTCGCCGAGCGGCGCGTTTGCCGCGATCGAGGACCACCTTCGCGCCGCCGGGTTCTTCGGCGGCGGGGCGGAAGACGTCATCGCCGACCTCTATCTCGGCTACGGGCTTTCGAGCACGCTTCGGCGCGGACGGCACCCCGATCCCCCCGAGCCCTGCCCGCTCCCACTCGCCGCGTGCCGTGTCCGGCCGGAAATCGAGTCCGGCCTGACCGCAGGCGCCTTCCGCATCGGCGAGTGGAGCCGGACCTGGGACGGGGACGCGTACGCCGCCGCCGTCGAGGGGGTGAAGGCGGCGATCGAGCGCGGCGACGTTTACCAGGTGAACCTCGTCCAGCACCTGGCGGCGCCTTTCGAAGGCGATCCCGCGGGCCTTGCCGCGGCGCTAGCGCCCCTCAACCCTCTCCATCCCTGGCCTCTCTCCGGGGACGGCTGGACGATCGTCTCCGCCTCGCCCGAGCTCTTCCTCGCCCGGCGAGGAGACCGGGTCTGGACGAAGCCGATCAAGGGCACGCGGCCGCTCTGCGCCTCTGAGGACCTGCAGGAGTCGGAGAAGGACGCCGCCGAACACGTGATGATCGTCGACCTCGAGCGCAACGACCTCTCCCGGGTCTGCGAGCCAGGCTCCATCCGTTGGCCCGACCTGATGGCCGAGCACGAGCTCGCAGGCGTGGCCCACCTCGTCACGACCGTCGAGGGCTGCCTCAGGCCGGAGGTCGGTCTCGCCGAGGTTCTCGAGGCGACCTTCCCCGGCGGCTCGGTCACCGGCGCACCGAAGATCTCCGCCCTCGACCACATCGCGGCGCTGGAGCCGGTCGGCCGCGGGGCGGCGATGGGCGCCCTCGGCCGGGTCTGGCCGAACGGCGACCTCGAGCTCGCACTCACCATCCGCACCTTCGCCGTCGCTGAGGGGCTCATCCACCTCTGGGTCGGCGGTGGGATCGTCTGGGACTCCGATCCGCAGGAGGAGATCGAGGAGTCTTGGGTGAAGGCACGACCATTGCTCAGCGCCGTCGGCGCTCTCGTCGAGGAGCCTGCGGCCACGTGACGCTCATCGCCCTGGCAGTCGGCGGGCGCGGCCTCGTCGATCCCGACGAGCCGATCCTCCACGTCGACGACGAGGCCTTCCTGCGCAGCCGCGCCGCGTTCGAGACGACGAGGGTCTACGGAGGCCGTCCTTTCAAGCTCGACGAGCACCTGACGCGCCTGGCGGGCTCGGCGGCACGGGTGGAGATCGGCCGGATCGACACGGAGGAGCTGACCCGGCTGGCGGGGCTAGCGCTCGAGGCCGCGAGCGCGCCCGACGCGATGCTCCGTCTCTTCGTCACGCCGGGCCGCGACGGTGCGGACAGTCCGACCCAAGTCGCGATGGTGAGCACGCTGCCCGAGGGGTTGGACGACCTGCGCGAGCGCGGAATCAGGCTCGTCTCGATCCAGCTCGGCCTCGACCCGGAGCTCCGCGCGACGTCGCCGTGGCTTCTCGGGGGCGTGAAATCTACGAGCTACGCGGTGAACATGGCGGCCGAGGCGGAAGCCAAGCGCCGGGGCGCCGACGACGCGGTCTTCCTTGGCTCAGGCGACATCGTCCTCGAAGGGCCCGTGACGAACATCTGGTGGCGCTACGACGACGTCCTCTACACCCCGGCGCTCGAGCTCGGGATCCTCGCGGGCGTCACTCGCGCGGCCCTCATGCAGGAAGCCGCCACGGCGGGCCGCGACGTGCGGGAAGGAGTGTTCCCCCTCGCGCACCTCGTCGCAGCGGACGAGGCCTTCACCTCCTCCTCGATACGCGAGGTGATGCCGGTGGTCGAGATCGACAGCCGCCCGATCGGCGCGGGAGCTCCGGGGCCTGCGGCCCAGGAGCTCCAGGAAGCGCTGCGCCGGGCAGCCATGCGCTGAGTTCAGGCGCTGACGAGCTTCTTGCGGCTGACGAGCGCGCCGCCCGCGGCGATAAGGACGAGCCCGAAGGCCGCGCCCGCGCCGATGCCGGCGTTGCTCCAGTCCGTTCCGCCACTCCAAGCCGCGGACTCGGTCTGTCCCGTCAAATAGACCGCCGGCCCCTGCTCCCCGTGCCTGAGCAGAGCCTGGTGACGCGCATCCACCTGCACCTGCTGCGCCTTGTCGACGAGCGCCTGGTGCCTCGCGTCAGTATCGATCGACGCCTGGGTCGCCGCGGCGGCGACGGCCGCAACCGCGAGCGCCGCTGCGAGCGCCTTGAGCTTCCTGTTTCGTCCGGGATGCATCGTCTTCTCCTTCCGCCTGCTGATGCGAACAGGGACGGCTCTGCGGCCGGCCGTCTTCCCTAGACTCGCGCCATGCGTGTCCTCTGCTTGACCCACGAGCACGACGGCCCGGCCGGGCTTTTCGCGGACGTCGTCCGCGAGCGCGGCGACGAAGTTCTCGAATGGAACGTCTCCCAGGGGCCGCCGCCCGAGGCGCCCAAGGGCTTCGATGCGCTCGTCGTCTTCGGCGGCTCGATGCACGTCGACCAGGAGGACAGGCACCCATGGCTCACCGGCCAGCACGACCTAATGCAGGAGGCGATGGACCGCGGCCAGCCGCTCCTGGGCGTGTGCCTCGGCGGCCAGCTCCTCGCCCGGGTCGCCGGAGCTCACGTCGGCCCCGCCTCGCGCCCGGAGATCGGCTGGTTCGAGATCGAGCTCACGCCCGAAGGCGCATCCGACCCCGTGGTCGGAGCCCTACCCGAGAGCTTCGAGGCCTTCGAGTGGCACAGCTACGCGTTCGACGTCCCGCCGGGCGGGGTGCTCCTGGCGGAGAGCCCGGCCTGCGCGCAGGCATTCCGCGTCGGCGATGCCGCCTGGGGCGTTCAGTTCCATCCCGAGGTGACGCTGGAGATGCTCGAGGCTTGGAGGGCCGGAGCGGACGGCTCAGCGCCGCCGATCCCGCTGGAGCCCGTCGGCCGCTGGAACGAGCTCGGTCGCGCTCTCGCGAACGCGTTCTTCGATCAGGCCTCCCGCTGAGACCACTCGTGCCACGAGCCGGCGTAGTTCGTGGCGTCGTGACCCGCCGCGCGTAACAAGGCGGCGGCGATCTCGGATCGCTGGCCCGAGTGGCAGTAGGCCACGAACGGCTTCGACGTGTCGACGCCCGCGAGCGCTGCCTCGACGTCGTAGTGGAGCACCTCGAGCGGGACGTTCACCGCACCCTCGATGTGGCCCTGCCGCGGGTCGCACGGATAGCCGGCCTCGCCCGAGAACTCCTCCGGCGTACGCACGTCCAGGAGCGTCACCGAGCCCTCGTCGAGCAGGCGCGCGAGCTCGTCCCCAGTCACGCCAGCACCTCGTGCAGGAAGAGGAGGAGCTCCTCGTTGAACTCGGCAGGCCGCTCGACAGGGGACACATGGCCCGCGCCGGAGAGCTCCACGTAGCGCCCCTCGACCAGACCGGAGACGATCTCCCTGGCGGCAAGCGGAGGAGTGAGGACGTCGTGCTCTCCGACGACGACGAGTGCGGGCGCGTCGACGTCCGCGAGAGTCGACGTCGAGTCCAAGCGGTCTCGCATCGCCTCGACGCTGGCGACCAGGCTTTCGATGGGCTGCTCGACGGCGATCGCCCGAGTGCGCTCGACGACATCCTCCGAGGCGCCGTCCGAGAAGAGCTTCGGCACAAGGCCCTCCCAGAAGGCATCGAAGCCGTCTTCACGAAGGCGGCGGATGGTCTCGTTCCGCGCCGACCGGCCCTCTTCGTCGTCGGCGTTCGCCCGCGTGTCGGCGAGGACGAGCGCCGGAATCCGCTTCGGCGCTTGGCGCCAGAGCTCGAAGGCGAGGTAGCCGCCCATCGAGATGCCCACGGGGATGAAGTCGCCTGGGAGAAGCTCGAGGATCCGCCCCGCCCAGCTCGGGAGGCTCGCGTCCGGTTCGGTCCCCGGCAGGTTCGGGGCGATCACCTCGTACCCGGCCTGTTCGAGCACGCGCACCTGTCCCTCCCACATGCGCGCGTCGAGCGGGAAGGCGTGCAGAAGAAGGAGGACGTTCACTCGCGCGGGATGTCGACCGCGTCGGGGATCTCCCCCGCACGCTCGTACCCATGGTCTCCGCCCTCGACCCCGAGCAACGAGCCCACTGCCGCGACGAGCTCCTCGGCGGGCGGGAGCTCGTCCGGGCTCCTCCCCGTGACGATGACGCTCCGCACCTCGCCCGCATTCGCTCCGGTCAGCCGGGCGACCACGGTGGGATTCGCGGCGAGCGAGATGACGTCGCCTGGAGCGACCTCGCCGTAATACTCCGGCACGGAGAGGTATTCGTCCATGGTCCGCCCGCGTTCGAGGAGGACGAACCGGACGACCTGCCCCTCTTCCACGCCGAGCTGGAATACGACCGCGCCCATCCGGTCGGAGAGCTCACGGGCCAGCCGGCGGAGCATCTCGGGGTTCCGGTCGGTGAGCTCGTCGTACACGCCGATCCAGCCGTTCCTCGGCGGGGCGACCACGCTCCCCTTCGAGCCGCCCGGCAGTCGCGGGACGAACTGCCGCACCGCGCGCACGACGCCGTCCAGGTCGTCGGTCTGCACGTGCACGGAGCCATAGGACGGCCCCTTGTGGCTCGAGAGGCGCTGCTCGAGCGATGCGACGGACGCTTCGAGGACGCGCGCCTGCTCGCTGAACCCCGCGCGCACCCAGGCGTCGCCGGACTCGCTCGTGGCCTCGACCGTGACCGTCTCCTCGCCGCGGCCGCGAGCCTCGTCGATCAATATACGGAGGGTCTCCTCGCTCGGCGGCTCGTCGAATCTCATCCGGCGAGAACCCTATGGCCGGTGAGGAGGTAGTGCGCCGTCAGGTTGCGGAAGCCGGGAAACAGATCGCCGGCCGCACGCGTGTCCTCCTCGCCGTAGAAGTGGAGGACCGCCTTGCGCAGCCCAAGATCGCCCGCCGGCCAGGCGTCGGGCCTGGCTAGGTGTCGGCCCAGAAACCAGTCGGCCGTCCACTCGCCGATCCCGGGCAACGCGGTGAGCGCCGCCTTCACCTCGTCGTCGGGAAGCGCGGCGAGCCCGACGAGGTCGAGGTCGCTTCGCGCGATCCCGAGCGTGTATTCGGCCTTCCGCCTGGAGAAGCCGAGCGCGACGATCTCCTCGGGCTCGGCGAGCGCGACCCGCTCCCGGGTCGGGAACGCGTATGCGACCTTCGCCTTGACGCCGAAGGCTTGAATGAAGCGGTTGCGGACGGCGAAGGCCGCGCGCAGCGAGATCTGCTGCGCAGTGATCGCGGAGACGAGGGTCTCGTAGGGATCCGGCGAGAGCGGCGGCCGGAACCCACGGAGCTTGGGGACGATGCGAGCGAGCACGGGCTCGGTCTCCGCGAAGGCGTAGAAGGCGTCGAGGTCGAATGGGCCGCCGAGGTAGTGGCGCACCTCGCCCACGAGGTCGGCGCGACCAGGAGTAATGCGGACTCCGCCTCTCCCCTCCTCGATCCGCACCTCCGTGCCGTCGAAGACGCGGTGCACGCCGCCCTCGTGCCAGAGGTTGGCGAGATCGGCGCCGAAGGCCCGGAACCGCTCGGTCGAGAGCGCGAAGTCGAACGGCTCAGGAAGCGAGACCGCGGACGACGTCGTGGAAGTCGTCGAAGGGCTCGTAAGAAACTCCTCGCTCGTCGAGGTAGTCGGCCAGCCCGCGCGTCGCGAAGACGAGGCTCGAAGCCTCGGCCGCGCATCGGTCGGAGTAGCCGTCGCCGATATAGACGAGCTCGTCGTCGCCCGCGAGCCCCTGCACGATCGAACGCTTGCACGACTCGCCGCAGGAATCGCAGGTCTCGTCGTAGCGCCACTCGACCCGCCAGCCCTCAGTGCTCGGGTCGACACGGTTGGCGTGCAGCTCCACCTCGACCCCCTCGCGTTCGAGAATCGGCTCGATCAGCTCGTGAAAGCCGCTCGAGACGATGACGACGCGCCAGCCCTGCACACGCGCGAAGTCGACGAATTCGCGGAAGCCGTCGCGCACGCGCACGTGGTCGAGCTCCCACTGAACCACCTCGTCGAGCGGCGTCGTGACCGGCTCGAACTCGCGCGTGATCACATCACGGAGCGGAAGGTTTCCTTCGTCAAGCCCGCGGTCGACCTCCGCGTACACTTCGGGATTCCCGAAGTCGCGCGCGATCGTGTCCAGCAGGTCCATCTCCGTGACGGTGCCGTCGAAGTCGACGGCGATCGTGCGGCCGCTCAAAAGTGCGAGGTCACTCCGGCGGGGTCCTCGTCGGCGTTCTTCGCGTCCTTGACGGCGTCCGGCTCCTCGTACCAGGAGTACGCGTAGGACGGGTCCTCCGTGCCCTTGGCGAGCGCCGTGAGCTTGAGCGGATGGAATGTGTCGCACATGACGGCGAGCTCGTGGGTCTCCGTCATTCCGATCGACTTCTCCGCGAGACCCGGCTGCGGCCCGTGCGGAATAGCCGACGGGTGCAGCGTGACCGATCCGATCTCGATGCCCTTGCGGGAGCCGAAGTTCCCGGAGACGTAATAGATCATCTCCTCCGAGTTCAGGTTCGAGTGGTGGTACGGGATCGGGATGGCGAGCGGGTCGAAGTCGAGTTTGCGCGGGCAGAAGGAGCAGATGACGAAGTTCCGCCCCTGGAAGGTCTGGTGCGCGGGGGGCGGCATGTGGATCCGGCCGGTGATCGGCTCGAAGTCGTTGATGTTGAACGTCCACGGATAGACGTAGCCGTCCCAGCCCACGACGTCGAACGGGTGGTAGTCCAGGACGTAGGTCTGGTAGCCGTCCTTGACCCGGAACTTGACGAGGTGCTCGCCGCGGTCCGAGTGCGTCTTCAGCTCCATGGGTGGATGGATGTCGCGGTGGTAGTAGGGCGCGTGCTCAAGCAGTTGGCCGTACTCGTTGCGGTAACGGCGCGGGATCTCGATCAGGCCGGGCGAGGTGAAGACGAGGTAGCGCTGCTCGCCCTCGGGGACGAACCGGTAGGTCGTCCCGCGGGGGATGATGATGTAGTCGCCTTCGCGGTACGGCAGGTCGCCGAAGATCGTCTCGAGCGTGCCCTTGCCCTCGTGGACGAAGACGACCTCGTCGCCTTCACCGTTTCGATAGTGGTGCTCCATCGCGGCGCTCGGCCGGCAGAGCGCGATCTCGACGTCGTCGTTCCACATCAGGAGCTTGCGGCCGCTGACCGCATCGCCGTCGGGCTCGACGCCCATCGTCCGGAAATGCCGATGCTGGTGCGCGCCGGGATCCCACTCCTTGCGCTCGATCCGCTCGAAGGAGCCGATCTCCTTCACGCGGCAGGGCGAGTGAAGGTGGTACAGGATCGACTCGTTCCCGGAGAACCCCTCGAGGCCCATGACTTCCTCGGTCAGGAGCGTGCCGTTCTCACGGAACTGGATGTGGCGCTTGCGCGGAACGCGGCCGAGTCGCTGGTAGGTCGGCATGTGGGCAGAATACCGAGGGCTTGCGGGCTCTCAACGCGCTCAACCTCGCGATTCGCTTCTTCGTCGTCGAGCTGGGCGGCTTGGCGGCCGCCGCCTACTGGGGCTGGGAAGTGACGTCCGGGCCGGGCCGGTGGTACCTCGCCGTCCTGGCGCCGGCCGCGTTCATCGCCGTCTGGGGACTCATCATCGCGCCGAAAGCGCGGATCCGCGTCTCGAAAGAGGCTGCGCTCGCCATCGAGCTCGTCCTGCTCGCGCTGGTCGCGGTCGGGCTCGCCGTCACAGGGCCCGTCTGGCTCGGGGTCGCCTACAGCGCCGTCGCGCTGGTGAGCGGCCTCGTGAACTACGCGTTCAAGCCGTAGCGACGTGGTTCCGGAGGACGCCGATTCCCTCGACCTCGAGCTCGACCTCGTCGCCGGGCCGAAGCCAGCGCCCGTCTCCCTGCTCGAGGATGCAGCCCGTCCCGACGGTGCCCGAGCCGAGCACGTCTCCAGGCAATAGGCGCGTGCTTTCGGCGGCGTGAGCGGCTAGCTCTTCGAAGGGCCAGTGGATGTCGCCGAGATTCCCCCGGGAGCGGTCCTCGCCGTTCACGCGGGCGGTCATCTCGAGCCGAAGGTTGCCGAGCTCATCCGGAGTGACCAGCACCGGCCCGATGGAGGTCGCGAAGTCCTTCCCCTTCGCCGGGCCGAGCCCGACGGTCATCTCCGCGCGCTGGAGATCGCGGGCCGACCAGTCGTTCAGAACCGTGAAGCCGGCGATCCGGCCGTCGGCCCCGATCACCGCGGCGACCTCGAGCTCGTAGTCCCACTCCGAGCTTTCGGCGGGAAAGAAGATCTCGTCGTCGGGCCCGTAGATCGCGGCCGGGTTCGAGAAGTAGAAGACGGGGCGGCCGTACCACTCCGGCGGGACCTCGAGCCCGCGCGACGCACGCGCGGTCCGGACGTGCTGCTCGAAGGCATAAAAGTCGCGAACCGAGGGTGGCTGCGGAATCGGCGCCCGCAGCTGGACGTCGGCGAGCGCATGATCGGCGACGTCGTCGCCGCCGGACCGGAGCCACTCGGCCAGCGAGGGCGCACCGAGTTCGACCACGCGGTCGTCCTCGATCCTCCCCGGCGCGAGGCGACCGGCCGCCTCGAAGGTGCAGAGCCTCAAAGGTTGCCGCGCAGGGCCTGCTCGCGCTCGATCGCCTCGAAGAGCGCCTTGAAATTCCCGTCGCCGAACCCGCGCGCCCCGTGGCGCTCGATCACCTCGAAGAAGAGCGTGGGCCGGTCCTGTGCCGTCTTCGTGAAAATCTGCAGCAGATAGCCGTCGTCGTCGCGGTCGACGAGGATCTTGTGCTCGCGAAGCACGGCGTAGTCCTCGTCGATCTCGCCGACACGCTCTGGTGCGTCCTCGTAGTAGGTGTCCGGCGTGTCGAGGAAGAGGAGACCGCGGCCCTTGAGGTTCTCGACGGTGGCGACGATGTCGCTCGACGCGAGCGCGATGTGCTGTGCGCCGGCACCGTTGTAGAACTCGATGTACTCGTCGATCTGGCTCTTGCGCTTGCCCTCGGCCGGCTCGTTGATCGGGAACTTGATCTTCCCCTCGCCGTCCGACATGACCTTGGACATGAGCGCCGAGTACTCCGTCTGGATCTGGTCGTCGCCGAAGTGGAGGATGTTCGTCATCCCGAAGACGCTCTCGTAGAACTCGACCCAGTCGTCCATCCGGCCCAGCTCGACGTTGCCGACGACATGGTCGATGTTCGTCAGGCCGGCGTCGCTTCCGGTCTGGCCGTTGGCCGAGACCGAAACGAAACCCGGGACAAAGGCGCCCTCGTAACCCGATCGCTCGACGAAGGTGTGGATCGTGTCACCGTACGTCGCGATTGATGCGAGCTGGACGGCGCCCTGGTCGTCCTCGAGCCTCGTCGGCTCCCTCACGCCGCGTGCCCCGCGCTGCACGGCCTGGCGGTAGGCCTCGGTCGCGTCGGGAACGGTCAGCGCGATGTCGCGGACGCCGTCGCCGTGGCGCCCGTGGTGCCGGGTGATCTCGTGCTCCTCGCGGAGCGCGGTCGTCAGGACGAGGCGGATCTCGCCCTGCTCGAGCACATAGGAGGCGCGGTCGCGAAGCCCGGTCTCGGGCCCCGCGTAGGCCGTACGGGTGAAGCCGAGGACGCGCTCATAGAAGTAGGCCGACTGCTTCGCGTTGCCGACCCAGAGCTCGACGTGGTCCCAACCGAGCAGCGGCATGAAGTCCTGCATCGGGACCTCAGTTTAGTCCTGGTTAGTCCTGGCTGGGCGCCGGCGGCCGCGTGCTGCGGGCGATCAGGATCCCCGCGCCGATCACGAGCCCGCCGACGATCTGCAGAGTGCCCATCTCCTCCGAGAGGACGACCAGCGCGAAGAACGCGCCGAGAAAGGGCTGGAGGTTGGCGTAGAGCGATGCGCGGGCCGCACCGACCTTGTCGATGGCCGTGAACCACATGATGTTCGTGAAGACGAGGCTGAAGAAAAGGCTGTAGAAGAAGCACGCCCAGGCAAGGCCTGAGAGCGCATCCCAGTCCTGCTCGCCGATCTGGACGATGGCCGTGAGGATGAGCGGCACCGAGCCGACGAGGCCCATGAACGCGCTGATCCGGTAGGGCGAGTAGCGCCGCATGAGCGGGCCCATGGCGGCCGAGTAGAGCGCCCACGTGGCCGAGGCGGCCAGGCCGAGGAGGATCCCACCCAGGTCGCCGGAGAGGCCGCTCGTGGCGCCGGCCGCGACGAGGGCGACGCCGGAGAACGAGATCACCGTCGCGGTCCAGTGGCGGAGGCGCAGGCGCTCGAGCCCGAAGGCCCAGGAGATGAGCGCCACGAAGATCGGAAGCGTCCCGAACATGAGCGCAACGGTCGCGGCCGTCGTCAGCTTCACCGCGAAGACGAACGAGAGCTGGTTCAGCCAGATACCGGAGAGCGCCGCGCCGGTCATGAAGGCGACATCGCGCCGCCGGACGGCCAGGCTCCCCTCGCGCGCGTAGGTGTAACCGGAGAAGAGAAGTGCGCCGATCGCGAAGCGCACGGACGAATAGGCGAGCGGTTCCCACCCGTGCGTGAGCGCGTACTTGACCACACTAAAATTAAAACTCCAGAAAACGACCGTCAGGAGCAGGAGCACATCTGGCGGAACCCGGTGTCTCATGCGGGTTTGGAGACTATGGGAGCGCTCGGCGGATGTCGGTTTTGTTGTCAGGTCTGAACACGGCGTTAAGTTCAAGCACCACCGTTGGAGGGTCGCTTTTCCGGCCTCTCTCCTCCGCGGGCAGAGGCGTGCCAGAATGGGCTGCATGAGCACTCCCGAAGCAGAAGAGCGGCCCGAAGACGAGCGACTGCACTACGACATATTCGTGTTACGCCCCAACGGCCCGATCAGCCACAACAGCGACTGGGTGATCGAGGACGGCGAGAGCATCCTCATCGACGGTCAGCGTCTAGAGATCATCAGCACGACCGCCGGTATAAGCGACGGCGCGGACAAGTCGCTTCTCTGCATCGCCCGCCCGGCCGAATAGATCGACTAGGCCGGAGGCCGTAAACGCGGCCCCATGAGGCCGCGCGTTAGGCCGCTTTAGGGGTTGTCAGATTCGGCAACACGGGCAAATTTAGGCTAGGCGCTCGCGTGTGCGGGCGGAAGCGTGGACCGAGAAGGACGCATGGGCATACGTATACGACGAAAGCTGGGTTATGGCCTCACCGATGTGCAGTACGACAAGGAGGCGTGGAAGTTCAGCGACCCGCGAATCAACGCGAGTAGCTTCCTGCTGGACTACGAAACCGACAAGCCGGACATGGCGGATTACCGTGAATGGCTGGAGACAAACGCTGAGGACACCTTCGTAGAGGGTTGGTACTTCTCCGATCTGGACGAAGAGAAATGCCGGCGCTGCCGCCCCGAGGATCGTCTGGATGAGCTAGTGACGCACGACCCAGAGTTCGGAGAGCCGGGAGTGCTGCTTATCCGCCCTCTGGGCTATCGGGACTGGCAGCGGTACGACGACAGCATCGACTACTACGACGCGAACATGGGCGTAGGCGCGGAACCTTGCGTCAAGCTGATCGACGGCGGGCTCTACCCGTTCATGGGCGGCTACGTAGACGTGAGGAGCGGCGAGAAGCTGGGCGACAAAATCATGTGGTGGGTACGCGCCAAGAACGGCGGCAACGTCGACCCGACAAAGCTAGACATCCTCGCGCAGACGTGCGGCTTTCGCGACCATGCGGAGGCGCTGGAGTTCGTCCATCCAGAGGTTCCCGCACCGATTGCGAACCTGTGTCGGTTTGGGCAGCTCTTCACCTCGGACGAAGTCATCCGGCAACTTCGGCCCATGCTCTACACGTACTGGAGCTAACCCGAGCGCGTCACTTTTGGACGACCTCGAAATCCACGCGGAAGGGCTTTCGAAGTTTCTCCGAGTCAATCTCAAGCCACACGTTAAAGCGGCGCGGTTCTGGAACGATCAGGACGAAGCTGCTAAGACCGGATCCCCTGCGGAAGTCGATCCGGTCGAACCACTGCTCGTAAAACGTGTTCGTGACCGGGTCGAGCAAGGGAAGCATTAGCCGCCCTTTCTCACTGTCCAGCCCCTCGCTCGTGGCGTTCCTGAAGTCGATGCCTTGGGGGACATGGAAGCGAAGGACGCCATCATCCAAACGAGTTGACACGTTTACCTCGATATGCAGAAACACCTCCCCGTCATTTAGGGCAGCAGAGCTTTGCAGCGGCTCCTGCTCAAACCCAGCCCAAACAGACGGAGCGCCCACGCCCGGCAACCGCTCTAGAAGCGGAAGTTTGTTCGCGAAGGTCGCGATAAGCACCAGCCCCATAAAGACGAGCATCGAAATGCGAAGTGCTCCGCCACTCAGCGCCGCTATCGCTAGGGACAGGGCGGCAACAGTGGCACCTGTCTGGATTCGTGTCTGCACTCGCGTGGGGAGGCTACCGCGTGTCCTGAGCCGCGAGACTCGGGTAAAGGAGTCTCAGCTAATGAAGAAGCTGCGGGACTACTACAGGTCAGTGACTGACGAGGAGCTTCGGGCGATAGCCCGCCACGCTCACCGACGAGAGGAAACCGCGCCTTACGCTAAGGGCCGTCGCGCATGGAAGTCGGCTTGGCAGGCCGCAGAGGAAGAGCTACGGCGACGGGGCGTTGAGGTGCCATAGCGTTTAAATCCCCTCCGGCTCGGGCAGCTCAAGGGCACGGCTGACACCATCCTCATCGAGTGCCCTCGCTGCCGCGTCCACAAGGCCCGTTGGCTGGCGGACAAACCCATGCCGATCTGCGGGGATTGCGCAATCCGGTCAGGCGTGAGTGTCTACATGCAGCGCATGCTCGAGGAGAGCACGATCAACGTTCCAAGCGAGCCGGACCCGGACGGCCTACCCGAAGGACTACGGCCGTTCGAGCGGCAGGTGATACGAGGAATGAGACGCGCTGCGGCAAGGACAGCCGCGAAGGAGCGCGCTTTGATCGTGGCCTGGATCCGTAAGCAGAAGGCGGCATCGTGGCCCGATTTACGGGATCTGGCAGAGGCCGTTATAAGCGGCGAGCACCGTCAAAATAGTGTATTTGCAGGAATTTCCTAGAGGGCTGTACCTCAAATGCTCAACCGTGAAGTTGAAGCTCCAGAAGAGCACCGTGACGAGCAGAAGCACGTCGGGCGGGACGCGGTG
>Ga0126307_10000920_pt1 | contig 19382 bp, 15 predicted proteins | sample Plot28_FD_89955 | JGI IMG/M metagenome (GOLD analysis project Ga0126307, IMG submission 89955) | Serpentine soil microbial communities from UC McLaughlin Reserve, CA, USA - Plot28 | ecosystem: Environmental > Terrestrial > Soil > Grasslands | place: USA: UC McLaughlin Reserve, Lake County... | reverse complement strand
TGCGCGTCGCGGCAGCGCGTCATGCGGCCGATGTGATCCACGCGAATTCACTGCGGTCGGGACTGAGTGCAGTGATCGCCGCGAGGCTCGGCGCGCCGCCGGTGGTCGTCCAGGTCCACGAGCACCTGCCCGACTCCCGGCTCGGTCGGGCTACCCGCAAGGCGATCGCCAGGTCGGCCGCAGGAGTCGTGGCCGTGACCCGGTACACCGCCGAGAACTTCAACGACGGCCTGCCGGGCGCTCCCGCCCAGCCCCTCTACATCTCGATCGACCACTCCCGATTCGATCCGGACAAGGTCGAGGCCGCTCAATTGCGGCAGGAGCTCGGGTTGCCCGAGGACTCTGTGCTGATCGGCGAGGTCGCGCAGATCACCCCTTGGAAGGGGCAGGACACGGCCATCCGGATGCTCGCAGCCATACGCCGTGTCCGGCCCGACGTTCACCTCGTGCTCGTCGGCGACGTGGCGTTCAAGACACGGTTCACGCGCTTCGACAACGAGCGCTACCTGGCCGATCTGCACTCGTTGATCGCCGATCTCGGCCTGCGCGATGCCGTGCACTTCCTGGGCCACCGTCGTGACGTGCCTGCGGTTCTGCGCGCGCTCCACCTCAGCGTCCTGCCGTCGTGGAGCGAGCCCTTCGGAACGGCCGCGGCGGAGAGCATGGCGATGGGGACTCCGCCGATCGTCGGCTCGGTCGGAGGCGTGCCCGAATACGTCGAGGATGGCCGCAGCGGCCTGGTGCGCCCTCCGGACGACCCCGAGGCCTGGGCGAACGGCGCGCTCGAGCTTCTCGCGGATCCCCAGCGACTCGCCGAGATGGGCCGCCGCGCCCGGCAGACGGCGGCCGGCTTCACGGATGCCGTGTACGCGGAGCTCATGCTGGAGGCCTACGAGCGCGCGATCGGGTAGCGCTCCGCGCGGACACGATCTCGCCGCCTCCGGATCGCGTCGGCCCAGACGTGTTCGTAGCGGTCGACGACCGGCTCCCAGCCCAGGTTGGCGAGGGCCCAGCGGCGCGCTTCGCCGGCGATTCGGACACGTCGCTCGGCATCCCGCACGAGCTCCACGACCGCGAGCGCGAACTCGGTCGGGCTCCCCGCGATGACGACGTGCCGGCCTGGGACCAGCGCGAGCCCCTCCACGGCGAGGGGCGTGGCCACGAGGGCCTTGCCCGCCGCGATCGCCTCGAGCACCTTGACGCGCATCCCGCCCCCCGACCACATGGGCGCGACCACGACAGTCGCGCGAGCCAGGTAGGGATCAACGGCCGGAACGGCTCCCGTCACGACCGTACGCTCGTCCGCGAGTCGGAGCAGGCGCACCGGCGGCCGCGGGCCGACGACGTAGGCGCGCAGGTCCGGGACGGCGCGACGCGCGAGCGGCAGGATCTCGCTCATCAGCGTCGTGGCCGCTTCGATGTTCGGCGGGTGTGTGAAGTTCCCCACGAAGAGCACGTTCGGCGGGTCGGCGCCCAAGGGGTCGACGGCCTGCGCCGGCAGCGCCGCGCCGAGCGGCACGGTGGCCGCCGGCGCGCCGGGCGCGACCTCGGCGAGGCTGCGCCGGTCGCGCTCGGTGAACACGACCGTCGCGTCGACGGCCTCCAGCGCAGCGCGTTCCCACGCCCGCCACGCCCGGAGCTCGAGCCGGCGCAGGACGCGCCGAGCCCCAGTCGCCGACCGCCAGCGCTCGCGCGCGGCGGCGGCCGCCGGCTCATGAACCACGAGCACGCGTGCAGCATCCGACCCCGCGAGCGGCCGGAGGTACTGCGTCATCACCTCGTTCTCGAGCTGGACGACCTCGGGACGGAAGTCATGCGCGACCTCAGCGAGCCGTCGCGCGAAGCGCTCGGAGCGCAGCAGGAGCGCCCACGCGGGCACCCCCGACAGCGCGGCTCGTGCCTCCCGCGCGCGCTGCTGCGCGCCGGCGGTACGCGAGCCTCCCGGTTCGGGCCGCTCGAGCTCCTCCGCGCGCTGGCAGCGCTCGGCCACGTCTGGGTCGATTGGCGCCTCGGCCTCGCCACGCAGCGACAGGAGCGCCAGGCGGTGGCGCTCGCCGAGCGCATGGATCATCTGGGCCATGGCCCGGCTTCCCCCGTGCGCGCCGTCGAGCCGTGGCGGGAACGGCGTCAGCACCAGCACCCGCCGGGCGGCGGAACCGGCGCTCAGGGCCGCCCCTCCGGGACGGCGATGCGCCCGGCGGCCCGGACCAGCTCGAGGAACGGTCGCGGGCCCGAGGGGTCGGCACCGGCCTCGTTGACGGCGTGGTGCAGGAAGCAGGCGTGAAACGCAGCGGTGGCGAGATCCGGCTCGAGCGGGAGCGCTCGCAGCAGCCGATCGCGGAGGCCGTCAACGGCTGGGCGGTAGGCGCCCCCGCGCGTGAAGGCGCCCTGGAACGCTCGTATCCGGGTCCCTCCGTATGCCGCGTGCAAGGCGTCGGTCGTGGCGTAGAAGAAGTCCATCAGGGGCAGTCCGGAGCCGTCGGCGCCCGCCCAGTCCACGACGCCGAGCCCGTCGCGCTCCGTGAAGAGGACATTGGCCATCGTGAGGTCGTTGTGGACGGCGACGAGCGGCGCGGTGCGGCCTTGGAGGCGGGTCGCGAGGCTCGTGAGCCAAGCCTGGTAGGGCTCGACGAGCAGCCCGTCGAGCGCGACGAGGGGTTGCAGGATGAGCTCGGTGAGGCGAGCCGCCGTGAGCGGCTGCGCGACGGCGGTCAGACGGTGCCAGCGCGCCAACCAGCCTGTCAGCTCGCTGAGGATGGGCAGCGTCTGCGCGGCGTCGCGTCGCAGCACATCGCTGACCCGCCGGCCGCGAACATGTCCCTCGACCAGGGCTTCCCAGGGGCCTACCCTCCGCCGTCCGCGAACGTCCGGCACGGCTGCGCCCGCCTCCCGCGCGACGGGGCCCAGCCGGACCAGGGCGGCATGCTCGGCGTCCAGCCCGCCCGCAGAGCCCAGCGTCACCTTGGCCACGGCCATGCCGGCTGCTGGACCCGGCGACGACGCCGTCACCGTCGCGCCGGCGGCAACGCCGCGCCAGCTGACGTCGATGCTGACGGCGAGGCCGGCTGCCGATAGCCCGCCGGCATCGCACAGCCACGCGAGGCATGAGCGTGCACCGCGCCTGCGGATCACCAAGCCGACTCCGGGAAGACAGAGGATCAGGGCGGCGCGACACGGGCGCAGGCTCAGCGCGCGCGCCAGCTGCCGGCGCCTCCAAGACGGCGGACCGGGGATCTCCGCTCGGCCGAAAGGGTCATCGGGCCCGCCGAGCGAGACGAGGCGCTCCGTCCGCGCGGCCCGCGGAGTATGGAGCAGCGCATCGGTGCAGCGCAGGTCGTGCGCCGTGAGCGCGCGCCGGATGAGCGCCCGCCCCACGGGTCCCGCGAGGACGTAGGCGACACCGTCTGGCGCGAGCCGCCACTCGACGGCTCGGGCGGCGCGCCGCCGCCAGGCCGGCCACAGTGCCTGGAGCCCGCGTGCGCGGATCAGCACCAGGTCGGCCGGCGCGGCGCGGGAGCGGGACGGCTGCGCGGCGGCGGGGAAGCGTCCGTCGACGACGTCACAGGTTCGGGCGCCGTCGGGCGGCAGGAGGGCCAGGAGGGCGGTCAGGGCATCGCCCCAGGGGGGACTGCCGTTCACGGCGACCAGGGACGCCAGCCGGCACGCGGAGTCTGGAGATCCTCGTCGGGCGCGAACCCGGCCTCCGCCCGCAGCCGGTCCTCGAGCTCGCGGGCCGCGTTCCACGAATAGCCCGAGGCGTTGACGCGTTGGCGATGGACGATGGTCACGGCATCGACGATGCCCAGCCGCAGTCCGCGTCGTTCCTCCCGGCTCCACAGGAACTCGATGCCCCAGCCCGGCCATGGGATCGACGGAAACGGCAGCAGGCGCTCGCGCGCAGCCGGGCCGAACAGGACGACGGGTCCCTGCTCCACCCAGCCGGAGCGGCGGGCCAGCATGAGCGCCCGCCGACGGGTGACGCGATGGCTGACCTCGCTGTTCCATGCGTGGACCGGCTGGCAGAGATCGAACCCGAAGGCGAGCGCGGCTCGCAGCAGATCGCCGGGAGCTCCTCGCTTGAAGAGCACGTCGTCGTCCATCACGAGCACCCAAGCCCCGGGCTCGAGGTCGAGGCCCGCCAGCAGGCGGTTGAGGAGCACGAAGCGCTCGCCGGGACCGGTGCCGAGCGTGTCGTCGCCCAGCGGCCTGTCGACCCCGTCGAGCCCCCAGAGCGCGACCCGAGCGCCGTCGGGGAGCTGCGAGCGAACGCGCAGCAGGTGCTTCGCGAAGCGACGTCGATAGACGCTTATGACAGCCAGCGGCGGAAGCGGTGTCCGGCGTGTGCGACGGCGCAGCACGCGCGGGGAGGGGTCGAGCAGCTCCACCGGCGACTGGACGAGGCCTCGCGCGGCGCGCACGACGAGGCGTCGCACCGGCGAGTCCCGAAATGGCGAGCGCTCCTCGGCGGCTCCGACGCTCATGCGGTTGATCGGCGCGTCCCGGTGTCGAGGATGAGCGCCCCGGTCATCACGGTCGGTTCCGCGCCGAGCCGCCGGGGGCCGGAGCGGACGGGCGAGTATACTGCCGCCGCCCGTCGGCGACGCCATTTCTGGATGGGAGCGGTCGAGGGAAATGGACAGCGTCGACCTCCACGGACAGGTCATCGATGAGCCGGAGCCGCCGGTCTCGGCGGCGCCCGACGCCCGCTCGCGCGCGGGAGGACGAGCCGAGCGCTGGACGGTCAACAGGGCGCCGTCAGGGCGCTTCGGCGGCGTCGACCTGGCGGAGGCGTGGGCACACCGCGGTCTGGCGCTGTTCCTGGCGCAGCGAACGCTGACGCTGCGCTATCGCCAGACGTTCTTCGGTGTCGCCTGGGCCGTACTTCAGCCGCTCGTTGCGCTCGCCATCTTCTCCGTGGTGTTCGGGCGATTCGCCCGCCTGCCGGCGGACGGCATACCCTACGCCGTCTTCGTGTACCCGGCGCTGTGCCTGTGGACGTATGTCTCCACGTCCGTGGCCGCCTCGGCGCTCGAGCTGGTGGAGCACCAGGAGCTCGTCACGAAGGTGTACTTCCCGCGCGTCCTCGCGCCGGTTGCGGCCTTGCTGCCCGGCCTGGTCGACCTCGGGATCTCGCTTGTCCTCGTCGGTGCGATGATGGCCATCACCGGCGTCGCCCCGGGCCCCGCGATCCTGCTGCTCCCGGTGTGGCTCGTCGCTGCGATTGTCGTGGCCCTGGGCACCGGACTCTGGCTCGCAGCGCTGAACATCCGCTTCCGCGACGTCCGCCACACGCTTCCCTTCATGCTCCAGACGTGGTTCTTCGTGAGCCCGATCGTCTACTCCAGCCGTGTGGTGGATGACGAGACCATCCGCCTGCTCTTCGCGATCAACCCGATGGTGATGGTGATCGACGGCGTCCGCTGGTCGCTCCTGGATGCGCCCGCCCCGCCGGTCGCGGACGTCGTCTCGGCCGTCGCCGCTCTGGCGGTGCTCGTCTCCGGGCTGGTCTACTTCCGCGCCGCGGAACGGCGCTTCGCGGACGTCATCTGATGGCGCGGCTCGCCGTGGAGGTCGCGCAGCTCGGCAAGCGCTACCAGCTTGGCGTCGGCGGGGGGTACACGACGCTGCGCGAGCACCTCGGCCGCGCGCTTCGTTCGCGCCGGGCGGGCACGGTCCCCGCTCGCGAGGTATGGGCCCTCCGCGACGTGAGCTTCAGCATGGACGAAGGCGACGTGTTGGGCGTGATCGGCCGCAACGGAGCCGGGAAGAGCACGCTGCTGAAGGTGCTCACCCGGATCATCGAGCCGACCACCGGCGAAACGCGCATACGCGGCCGCGTCGGGTCCCTGCTCGAGGTCGGGACCGGGTTCCACGAGGAGCTCACGGGCCGTGAGAACGTCTTTCTCAATGGCGCCGTGCTGGGGATGACGCGGACCGAGATTCGCGAGCGCTTCGACGAGATCGTGGAGTTCTCGGGTGTGAGTCGCTTCCTCGACGTCCCGATCAAGCGCTACTCCTCGGGCATGAAGCTCCGGCTCGCGTTCTCCGTGGCGGCGCACCTAGAGCCCGAGGTCATCCTCGTAGACGAGGTGCTGGCGGTGGGGGACGCGGAGTTCCAGCGGCGCTGTCTCGGCAAGATGTCGGACCTTCGGGGATCGGGACGCACGGTCATCTTCGTCTCGCACGATCTCGGAGCGATCGGTCAGCTGTGCCCGCGGACCGTCTGGATGGACGGGGGATCGCTGAGGGCGGACGGCCCATCGGCCGACGTGATCAGCGCCTACCAGCAGTCGTTCGGAGCGCCCGCCGCGGAGAGCCACTTCAGCGGCGCAGCGGCCGGTCCCGTCCAGCTCGCGTCCGTCGCCGTGCGCGACTCGCTCGGCCACGCCAGCGCGCACATCCGGCGTGACGAGCCGTTCGAGGTCGAGCTGAGGTTCGAGGTCGCGGAGGCGATGCCCGGCCTGGACCTGTCCATCTACGCGGTGAACGCTCGCGGGACCCGCGTGATCGACGAGGCGCTCAGCGACGACGCCGGCATGTCCGCCCGCCTCAGCCGGCCCGGGCACTTCCGTGCCTGCTTCCGGATGCCCCCACTGCTGGCAGTCGGCGAGTACGCGCTCTGCGTCTGGGTCGGCACGTCCCGTGAGGACTTCTTCGACGAGCAGGTGCATCGCTTCGAGATCCGGTCGCTGCCCGACGACCGCCAGTCCCAGCTGCGCCGGCCGCGCGTCGTGGCGGGAATGGGCGCCTGGAGCGTGGACGCGGACGGGATCGGATAGCGCGCACGTGCCGGCCGAACTGGCCCAGCGCCTCGCCGATCGCTCGGGACGACTCCTCGAAGCCGCGCAAAGGCGCGTGCTCGGGCGTTTTCCCGGGGCCGTCGTCCTGCTCTATCACCGCGTCGCGGCGCTGGAGACGGACCCGTTCGCGATGGCGCTGCCGCCCGAGCACTTCGACGAGCATCTCGGCGTCATCCGCTCGAGCTACGAGCCGCTTGGGCTGGCGGAGCTCGCCCGGGCGGTACGACGCCGGCGCGTTCCGCGTCGCGGGGTCGTGATCACATTCGACGACGGCTACGCCGACAATCTCCATGCGGCCAGGCCGGTGCTGGAGCGTCACGGCATCCCGGCCACGGTCTTCGTCGCCAGCGGCTACGTCGGTGCGCAGCGCGAGTTCTGGTGGGACGAGCTCGAGCGGCTCCTGCGCCGTGCCGCCGGCGCGCGGGCCGAGCTGAGGCTGCGACTCCGCGAGCGGGCGCTCGTCTACGCCCGGCTGGCGGACGATGGAGGCGCAGCCGCGCTCACGGAGCTCCAGTTCGCGCTGCGGACGTCGACCGCAGGCGAGATCGACAGCGTCCTCGCGCAGCTCCGCGCGAGCGTCGGCGAGCCGGCCGGACCGCAGGTGCGGGAGGCGCATCGTCCACTCCGCGTCGACGAGCTCGGGCTGCTCGCGCGCGACGCGCTCGTGGACATCGGAGCGCACACTCGCTCGCACGCCAACCTCGCGCGGGCCTCGAGGGACGAGCAGCAGCGCGAGCTCGAGGGGAGCAAGCGCGACCTCGAGCAGTGGCTCGGCAGTGCGGTGGCGGGCTTCTCGTTTCCCTTCGGGCGCCGGCGCCGCGACTACACGCGCTCGACGGTCCGGCTCGCGCGGAAGGTAGGTTTCGAGCTCGCCGCCGTGCGGTTCCCCACACGCGTGACCGCCGCGAGCAGCACGATGCAGATCCCCCGCCTGGTTGCCCCGGCCGTGGCCGGCGGCGACTTCGAACGCTGGCTCGCTGAGCGCTTCGGACGTTGAGCGAATCCGCGCAACCGCCCGCCGTGTCCGTCGTCATCCCGACCCTCGGTCGCCCGGAGGCCCTCCGGCGCTGCGTGACCGAGCTCATCGCCGGCGACCGGTCACCGGCCGAGATCGTCGTCGTCGACCAGAGCTCCGGCACGGCGACCCGCGAGCTCGTCGCGGGCGCCGGCGGCGCGCCGGTGCCCCTCGTGCACGTCGCGGACGAACGCCGGGGGCTGTCCGCGGCGCGCAACCTTGGGCTGAGCCGCGCCGTCAGTCCGATCGTGGCCTTCATCGATGACGACTGCGTGCCGACTCGCCGGTGGGTCACAGCGATCGCGGACGCGTTCAGCGCGTGGCCCGCCGTCGCCTGCGTGACCGGCCCCGTGCTCCCGCTCGGCGAGGAGCAATCCGGGCGCTACGCCGTCTCGTCCCGTACCAACACCGTCGGCCAGGCCTTCAACGGCGACGTCGCGCCGTGGCTGGTCGGCACCGGCGGCAACATGGCCGTCCGCCGTGAGATCGTCGGCGGTGGCGCGCTGTTCGACCTCCGCCTGGGGAGCGGGTCGGCGGGCCGCGCCGGCGAGGACATCGACGTGCTGCGGCGGATCTTGCGGAGCGGCCACGGCATCCGTTACTGCGGTGACGCCGTCGTGCTGCACGAGCGGCAATCGCTGCGACGTCGCCTCAGGAGCCGCTTCGGCTACGGGCACGGGGTCGGGAGCGCGGGCGGCATCTGGCTGCGTCGCGGCGATCGCTACGCCATCCGGATGCTCGCGCAGTGGCTCAAGCTGCGGGGCGCGATCGCACTCGGCGCGCTGCGCGGGCGCCGGCCGCGCGGATGCCTGGAGGAGGCGCTGATCCTCGCCGGAACGGCTCGCGGCCTCGTCTACGGCGCCGTGGCGGGGCGGCGGGCGGCACGCTGAGCGGCATGCCGAGGGAGGGCCATCTGCTCGACCGGGGGCGCCACTGGCTGCGAGGCCGCCGGTCCCTGCTCCGCCGCGTCAGGCGACTGCGCCGCCCGGCTCGGCTCGGCGCCTTCTCGCAGCTGACGCCCGCCAGCGAGATCTGGGGGTTCGACCGGGGGACGCCGGTCGATCGCTACTACATCGAGCGGTTCCTCGCTCAGCACGACCGAGACATCCGAGGCTCGGTCCTGGAGGTCAAGGACGACACCTACACCCGCCGCTTCCTTGAAGGCGTGCAGAGCATCGACGTCGTCGACATCGACGTCGCGAACCCGCGGGCGACGGTCCTTGCCGATCTGGCCGCCGCGGGCTCGATCGCCGACGAGTCGTTCGACTGCTTCATCCTCACGCAGACGCTCCACGTCATCTACGACATCGAGGCGGTCGTCCGGCACGCGCACCGGATCCTGCGGCGGGACGGGGTCCTACTGGCCACGGTCCCGGTGATCAGCCGCTTGCGCGCAGCGGGGAGCGAGTCGCCGGACTACTGGCGGCTGACTCCGATGGCGTGCCAGCGGCTCTTCGGCGACGTGTTCGGCCGGGCTCACGTCGAGGTCCAAGGCCACGGGAACGTTCTTTCGGCCATGGCTTTCTTGAGGGGACTCGCGTGCGAAGAGCTCGGCGAGGCGCGCCTCGATCACCGTGATCCCCTGTTCCCGGTCCTCGTCACCGTGCGGGCGCGGAGGTCCAGTTCGTGACCGGGTCCGGGCGCAGCGTCGAGGCCGACGTCTCGTTGATCATCCCGTCGCGCGGCCGCCCGAGGCTGCTCCTCGACACCGTCCGTTCCGTGCTCGCAGGCGACGCCGTGCCGGCGGAGATCGTGGTCGTCGATCAGAGCGCCGCGCCGAATACCGAGGTCGCCGGGCTTCACGGCGTGGTCTACCAGCACTCGAACTCGGTCGGTCTCAGCGCTGCGCGGAACATCGGCATCCGCGCCGCCCGCCACGAAATCCTCGTCTTCCTCGACGACGACATGCTTGTCGACCCGGGGTGGCTCGAGGCGATCGTGGCGGACTTACGACGCCGAGGGCCGGGCTGGGCCGTCACCGGCCAGGTCCGAGAGGGCGCTCCTGAGCAACCGGGCGCCTTCCAGATGTCGGTGCTGGCGGACACGACGCCGCGCGAGTTCGCCGGCAGGCAGGCGCAGGACGTGCTCTACACCGGCAACATGGCGATCGGCCGTGAGCTCTTGGAGCGCGTGGGCGAGTTCGACGAGCGACTCGGCGCTGGTAGCTCCTTCCCCGGCGCCGAGGACAACGACTTCGGGTACCGGTTGCTCGGGATCGGCGCGCGGATCGCCTACGTGCCGGCGGGCGTCCAGCACCGGGCGTGGCGTCCCCCGGAGGAGTACGTCCGCATGCGGTGGCGCTACGGGGTCGGCCAGGGTGGGTTCTACGCCAAGCACGCGATCGCGGGAGATCGCTTCGTGCTCCGGCGCGCGGCCCGGCACGTAGCCCACTACATCCGACGTCTCCCCGGTCGGTCCAGGCACGAGCCGCTCCGTGCCCGCGGCGACGTGGCGTTCGTCGCCGGCATGGCCGTCGGCGCCGGTCGCTGGGCTCTCGCCGGCCGCGGTCAGGACAGGGCGCCTGCCGCCGGCGAGACCCATGTGTTCGTGATCTGGTCGCGGGCACGGCATGCCGAGGACGCCATCGTCGCCGATGTCGCGGCACGGTTCCGGCTCGTCGACAGCGTGCAGGTGGCGTGGTCCGAGGAGCACTTCGCGCAGAGCCTCACACGCCTCTACGGGACCGCCCTCCCGTCCGGCTCGGAGAAGGAGCGACACGGGGGAACCGGCCCGTTCCTCCTGCTGGTGGTGGAGGTGACGAGACCGCGGTACGCGCGAAGGCGGACCGGCGCGGGGCGAACGCTCGTCGAGACGAGCATGCTCGAGGCCCGGACGCGCTACCGAAGCTGGACCGGCGGTGGCTATCGGGTCCACGCCAGCCTGACCCGCGAGGAGGCCGAGCGGGACCTCTACCTGCTCCTCGGGCGACGGGGCGGCGCGTTCGGCGACGAGCGAACGCTGGGCGATCTGACACGGCCGAGACGGCTGGAGGCGGATCCGATTGGAACGCGCGGGTGGCGGAGCCTGGAGGAGCTGATGACCGCGCTCGACGTCACGGTGCGCCGGAACGTCGTTGCCGCCCGTCCTCCCGCCGATGTCGCGGTAGAGGTCGACGACGTCTGGTGGGCGACGCAGATCATCGCGGGGCGCGCCCTCGGAGATTCGCTGCATGAGGTCGACGTTGGGGGCGCGCCGCGCGTCGTCGAGCTGCGGCAGGCACCGGAGGCCGCGGAGGCGCCGCCCGGCCGGTGGCGGTCATGGCGGCGCCGCGTCGGATCTGGAGTCATACGACGGTGATACGCCTGGAGGGTCGATGACGGGCGCGCCCCCGAAGCCGAGCCGCCGCTCACGCAGACGCGCGTGATGGCGTACTCGAGAATCGGGTGAACATCCCCTGGGGCCAGCGGGTTCAGCTCAGTAGCTCGTCCCGGGCGCCCGCGGGCAGTAGTAGGTGCACAAGCCAGGCGCGCACGCCTTGCGCGCCCAGCCAGTAGACGTGGGCGAGGCGGTTGGCGTTCTGGTAGAGCGGCCCCGTCCAGGCAGTTACGTCAAGCCGGATGCCCAGTCTGCCTGAGTCCAAGCGAGCGCCTTCTCCATGGTCGCCTTCGACGTCGGGTCGACGGCGCCGGCAGCCGAGCCCCTTGAGCATCTCGTCCGGGTAGCTCTTGCCTCGGCCACAAGCCCGCCCGAGCCCGACACCCCGGGCGCGGATTATGATGGTCCGAGTTTTGGCTCTGCTGGGGCGATTCGGACGTGTCGGGGTCACGAAAGGGGACACGTCCGCGCGCTTGGTGTCAAGGGTTCGTGGCCTCAGAGCGTGCCGCGAGCGGCGAGCCAGACGCTGTCGAACTCGAGGTCGGTCTTCTCGGCGATCAGGTCGTAATCGTGGTCGTAGTGCAGCACGCCGATGTCGTGCCGGTCGGCGAGCGCGGCGACGAGCAAGTCGACGGGCGGAAGGCGATGATGCCCGACGCGGGCCAGCTGCGCCTGCGCGTCGAGGGCACGTTGCTCGGCAGCGTCGTCGAGGTGGTAGCGGGGGAGGGACAGCAGCTCGGCGAGGAGCTGGTCGTGCTCGCGAGCGTCGCGGGCTGAGTACACGGCCTCGAGCAGGAACGGAAGGCACGTAGCGATGCTCCCAGACTCGAGCGCTTCGGCGATCTGGTCGGCACGTTTCGTCGGCAACGCCGCGTCCGCGAGCCGGAGCCACGCGGAGTTGTCGACGAGAAGCGTCGTCGTCACGGCCGTGCCGAGCCGGCACGACGCACCTCGTCGGCGGCGGCGCGGTCGGCCGGGATGTCGCGCCGGCGGATCCGATCAGCAAGGCTGCGGCGCAGTGCGACGGTGTCGTCTCGCTCTGCGCGCACGCGCGCGAGCTTCTCCCGAGCGCCGAGGATCACGAGCTCGCCCATCTCGACGCGATCGTCACCGAGCGCCTCGCGCAGCTCGTCGAGCGCCGCCTGGACGGGCGGGGTCTCCGTGACTGCATGGCGACGGCGTCGAGTAGGCACGATCATCAGTGTAACACTGGTGTCGCACCAGGCGCGAGTTCCGGGGACGGGCAACGTCTTCTGCCCGTCGCCAACGGCGAGGCGAGCCGCGCGATGCTCACGGAGGTCGTATTGAGGCGCGGGACGCGCTGCCGGGCTGGGAATTCGATCGAGCGCGTCGACTGACGTCGCATAGGGTTGAGACCATGCTGCAGCAGGCTCGGCTGCTCGAGCGCGCCGCCGAGTTGGACGCACTGGTCGGGCGGCTCGACCGCCTGGCGGCGTCCGGTCGGGGTGGGGCGGTCCTCGTCGAAGGGGTCCCGGGGATCGGCAAGAGCTCGCTGCTGCGCGCGCTCGTCGTCACGGCGCGCGAGCGCGCCGGGCTGCGGGTGTTGACCGCGCGCGGAACGGAGCTCGAGCTCGAGCTGGCCTTCGGCGCGGTCCGGCAGCTCTTCGCGCCCGTGGTGACGCTGACCGAGGCCGAGCGCGAGCGCGCCCTGTCGGGCCCGGCGTCGCTCGCCGCCGCCGTCCTCGGCCTGCGCGAGATGCCGCACGACGACCTCGCGGACCCGCTCTACGCGCTGTCCTGGCTGGCTATGAACCTGGCGGAGAGCGCGCCGCTGGTGATGGCGATCGACGACATGCACTGGCTCGACGCCGAGTCCGGCCGCTTCGTGGCCTATCTGGCCCAGCGTCTGGACGGCCTGCCGGTGCTGCTCGTCGGCAGCGCTCGGCCGCGCGAGCGCGGCGCGACGGCGAGCCCGCTCGACACGTTCCGCGAGACCGCGTCGATCGTCTCCCCGCAGCCGCTCAGCGCGGCGGCGACTGCGGCGGTCCTCGGGGACGCCGTCAGCCCGGCGGACGCCCACCGCGTGACCGGCGGCAATCCGTTCCTGCTCGCGGAGCTGTCGCGAGCGCTCGAGCGCGCGCCCGAAGCGCCGCTCAACGAGCTCGGAACGCGCGCCGTCGCCCAGTCTGTCCTGCGGCGCGTCAACCGCATCTCCCCGGACGCCCTTGCGCTGGCGAACGCCGTCGCGCTGTTCCCGGCCGGTGCCGAGTTGGTCGATGCGGCGCGCGTCGCCGCCCTCCACACGACGACGGCGGCGAGCGCGGCGGACGCGCTGATCGACGCCCAGGTCCTCGTCGCCGACGGGACGCGAGTCGAGTTCCTGCACCCGCTGATGCGCTCCGCCGTCTATGACGAGCTCGGCACGTTCGCGCGCCGGCAGGGCCATGCGGTCGCCGCTGAGGCGCTCAAGGAGCGCCGCGCTCCCGCCGAGCAGATCGCGGCGCACCTGCTCGCCGGAGAGCCCGCCGGCGAGCCGGACAACCTGCGCATCCTGCGCGCCGCCGCCGACCAGGCGCTGGCGGCTGTCGCGCCCCGGGCGGCTGTTCGCTACCTCGAGCTCGCCGTCGCGGAGGGCGCCGCGGAGCCGGACGAGCGGCGAGAGCTCCTGCTCGAGCTCGGCCGCTGGCAGCGGATCACCGGCCACGAGGCGGCGCAGGCCACGCTGGCGCGCGCCTTCGAGGAGAGCGCCGGGACGCCGCAGCATGTGCGGGCCGCGATCGAGCTCGCCGCCACGGCGTACTCGCAGGCCGAGAACGCCCTGGTCCAACAGACCGTCGAGGCGGTCCGCGGAGTCGAGATGACGGCGGATGAGCGCCTGATCCTCGACATGCTGCATGCCGAGGCCCTGTGGGGGGAGATGCAGTTCGAGGCCTCCCTGCGCATGATCGAGCGCGTCCCGCGCGACCTGCCCGGCGACACGCCGGCCCAGCGCATGGCGCTCGGGATGGCCGGCGCCGCGCACTTCATGCAGGGCGCCCCCGCGGACGAGGTCATGGACATGCTGCGACGCAGCGTGGGGGAGGACGGCAGGGCGCCGGGGCCGGTCCCCGGCCTGGACCTCGGCGACCCGCTGCAATGGATGATCCAGGCGGGCGAGCTCGACGAGGCGCAGGCGCTCGCCGAGGAGCGAACGGAGTACGCGCGCGCGACCGGCGACGAGGCGCTGTTCGCGGCGACGCAGAACGCGATGGGCTGGGTGCTGGCGCTGCGCGGGGACCTGCGGGAGTCGGAGGCCGCGTACCGCGTCGGGCTCAGCCACCCCGCCGTGTCGCGGTTCATGCGCACGCACATGGTCGTCAACGTGGCGGAGACGCTGATCGAGCTTGGGGAGCTCGCCGCGGCGGAGGCCGAGCTGGACGCGCTCGCGGAAGCCGGCTTCGCGCACGCGGGGCACCTCATCGCGCTGCGGCGCGCGCAGGTAGCGCGCTGGCGCGGCGACTTCGCGGCCGCGCTGCCGGTCCTGGAGGCCGACTGGGCGCAGAACCAGCTCGGCGACATCGAGCCCAACCCGCAGCTCGTCTGGCTCGCGAGCGACTACGTCGACTGCCTCGCCGCGGCCGGCAGGCGCGACGAGGCGCTGGCGATCGCGCGCGCGCTCGCCGAGCGCAGCGACGAGCTCGGCCTGCGCTTCGGCTCGGGAGTGCACCGTTGCGCGCTCGCCCGGGTCACGCACGACCTGGCCGACCATGAGCGCGCCGTCGCGGTGCTCGCAGCTTCCCCGTACCGCTGGTACGAGGCGCGGGCCCGGCTCGAGTACGGAGCGGCGCTGCGGCGCGCCGGCCAACGAGTAGAGGCGCGCGAACAACTGCGGCTCGCGCTCGACTACTTCGAGGGCAGCGGCGTCAAGCACCTGGCCGCGCGGGCGCGCGAGGAGCTGAGGGTCTCGGGCGCCCGCCTGCGCGACGTGTCCGTGCTCTCGGGCGTGGACGCGCTCACGCCGGCCGAGGGCCGGATCGCGCGCCTGGCCGCCGGCGGCATGAGCAACAGGGACATCGCGCAGCACCTCTTCGTCACCGTCGGCACCGTGCAGACGACGCTCGTGCACGTCTACCGCAAGCTCGGCATCCGAGGCCGTAAGGAGATCGCCACCGCCATAGGTGCCTAAGAGCTATGGCGGCCATAGTCGCGATATGTGCCCGGCTCGGACGAGCATGCCGCCACCAAGCTTCGAGGAGGCACTCATGAGCCGGGCACGCATCACCACCAGGATCGTCTCCATCGCCGCGGCGCTCGCCGCGGTCAACGCCGCGCCGGCGAGCGCCGGCCAGTGGATGTGCATCCCGGATACGGCGGGCGCCGCCGTCACCTCCGGCGGGACGACCGGCACCTGCACCGGCGCGACCCCGGTGAAGCTGCCGGCGTCGGCCGTGGATCAGCAGACCCTGATCAGCCTGCTGCCCTACGTGAAGTTCAAGTCGTTGGGGATCGGCGGCAAGCCGACGGTCGTCTTCAAGGGCATCAACGTGCACGTCGTCAAGCGCGACGCCACCGACCTCAACGGGAAGGACGGCACGGGCAACCTCGTCGTCGGCCGCGACTACAACCCGTTTGCGTACCAGCGCACGGGCTCGGAGAACCTGATCGTCGGCGTCGGCCACGGCTGGAACGGCAACGGCAACCTGCTCGCCGGCTCGTACAACTACGCGGAGGGCGGCGCATTCGGTTTCGCCGCCGGCGGCAGCAACCGGCTCTTCGAGGGCACCGCCGCATCGATCCTCGGCGGCTTCAACAACTACACCAAGGCCAACTACAGCACGGTGGTCGGCGGACGCAACCGCACGGTCACAGGGCAATACGAGTACCTGGCCGACGACGTCCACTGGGCGCGCTACGACTCCACCGGCAAGCTCGTCGCGGCGAGCGACCCGACGAGCTCGATGTACACATACGGGAGCCCGTACTACTCGCTCACCTCGTGGGGAAACCGGGACCTCACCAAGTGCTCCATCACCGTCCAGGCGGAGGGGCCCGACGCCCAGCTGACGACCGCCGTGGTGTCCGCGTACTACACCAACTACGCGTACGTGCGGTTCTACAAGCCGAGCTCGGCGACCTCGACGACCACCAGCGCCGCGACGAACGTCCCGCACACCGTGACCGTCAACTGCGGCAAGAACGGCTGAGCCCGGCGCGACGCCCTCGCCGCCTCCGCGAGGCAGAGCGGCCCGCTCCGATCGCGGGGCGGGCCGCTTGCGCTGATGCCGGAGGAGGGACTCGAACCCCCGACACGCGGATTATGATTCCGCTGCTCTAACCGACTGAGCTACTCCGGCGGGGAGGCCGGAGTCTAGCCGGGCGAGGACCGCGTGCTGAGGCTGAGGACACCCGCGACGGGGCTGGCGCGCGCGGCGGTCGCGGGGCTCGCCGGCGTGGTCGTGCTGGGCGCCGCGGGCGGCGGTGGGGCGGCGCAGTCGCGCGGCGTCGGCGGCGCCGTGGCGGTGCTCGAGCTGGGCGACAGCCTCGGCTCGGTGACGGCCGGGTGGGGCGACGCCTGGGTCAATGATCGGTGGACGCGGCGCGTGCTGCGCGTGGACGGTCGCGCCGGCCGCGTGGAGGCGCGCGTGCCGGTCGGTGGGCGTGTCTCGCTGGGCCGTGGGGCGGGCGCGATGTGGGCCGTCGCGTCGGGTGGCGGGTATGGGCGCGCGCTGAACGGGCCGCTGCTCGAGATCGAGCCGGTGACCAATCGCGTGACGGCGCGGATCGCGCTGCGCACCCCGGGCGGTGAGCCGGTCGTAGCCTTCGGCGTCACCGGCGCGGCCGGCGCCGTGTGGGCGTGGGGTCCCCAGGACCTGCTGCGGATCGATCCGCGGCGCGACCGCGTCGACCGTGCGGTGGGCGTATACGAGGAGTTCGGCGAGCTGACAGGCGTGGTCGCGGCCGATGGTTGGCTGCTCGCCACGACCGCCGGCGGGCAGCTCGTCCGCTACGACGCGCACACCGGCGCGGAGCTCGGATCGGTCACGCTCGCCAGGGAGGACTTGCGCTCGGCCAGGCGCGCCGGAACGCAGCCCGTCGTCCGCGGGCGCAGCGGCGTTCGCGCGCTCGTGGCGGCGGGGGAGGATCTCCTCGCGGTCGACGTCGCGAGCGGGCGCGTCGCGTGGCGCCGAGAGCTCGGCTTCCGCGTCGGGACGGTGCTCGAGCGCGGCGGCGCGCTCTGGGTGCAGGGCGCGCGGACCGAGGACGCCGGCGACCGCGTGTGGGTGCTCGATCCCGCGACGGGCGCCGTCCGGGGCAGCGCGCAGCTGCCTGCGTTCGGGACGAACGGCATGGCGGCGATCGGCGATGCGCTGTGGGTCAGCGCGGCAAATGGGCGGCTGCTCGTGCTGCCGGCGTGGCTACCGCGCTGGCTGGGCGCGGTCTAGGCGACCGCCACCCTCGGCGAGGCGGGACTCCTGGCGCTCCGGGGAGATCCGGACGACGTTCCAGGCGAGCCCGAGGCGCTCCATCAGGGCGATAACGGCGCCGGATGGGTCGAGCGCGCGCTCCCACGGGCGCAGGCCGTGCGCGGCGGCGCGGGGGAAGGCGTGGTGGTTGTGGTGCCACGCCTCGCCGAGCGTCGGCAGGGCGAGCCAGGCGACGTTCGTGGACTGGTCTTCGAGCGCGAAGCGCCGGCGCCCGAAGTAGTGGCAGACGGAGTTGATCGACCACGTGACGTGATGCAGGAAGAACGCGCGCACGAGGCCACCCCAGATGAGCCCGCGCAGCGCGCCCTCGCCCGTGAAGCCGTGCAGGACGAAGCCGAGCACGGTCGGGATGCCGAGCGACGCGAGCGCCAGCCACGGGAACGCGCGGCCGATGCGGCGCATGCCCGGGTCCTCGTAGAGCTCCTTGGCGTACTTGCGCCAGTCGGCCTGCCCGTGCGTCTCGAACAGCCAGCCGGTGTGGGCGTGCCACAGCCCGCGCAGACCGGACCCGTGGCCGACGTGGGGCGAGTGCGGGTCGCCCTCCTGGTCGGTGTGGGCGTGGTGCTTGCGGTGGTCGGCGACCCAGTCCATCACCGAGCCCTGGAGCGCCATGGAGCCGAGGACGGCGAACGTGTACTCGAGCGGCTTGTGGGTCTTGAAGCCGCGGTGCGTCAGGAGCCGGTGGTAGCCGATCGTGATGCCGAAGCCGAACGCGAGGTAGGTCGTCAGCAGGATGCCGAGATCGATCCAGTCGACCGCGCGGTTCCAGAGCAGGATCACGGCGGCCACGAGGCCCATGAAGGGGAGGGCGACCCCGATGAGGTTGGCGATGCGCTCGGCTCGGGACATGACCATCACGTAAGCGCGGAACGCCGCGGCCGTCTTGTGTCTTTACCCGCCGGATGGATCGCGGTTTCGTAGGCTTCCTACAAGAGGGCGCGCCGGTGCCAGAAGGCCTGCGCGCCGGCGGCGGCCACCAGCGCGGCCCCCGCGCCGAGCACCATGCCGGTGCGCGGCCCGAGCTCCTCGGCCACCCAGCCGACGAGCGGCGCGCCGATCGGCGTCGAGCCCAGGAACACGACCGAGTAGAGCGCCATCACCCGGCCGCGCAGCGCGGGCTCGACGGCCAGCTGTAGAGCCGAGTTCACGCCCGCCGCGAACGTGACGCTGACCGCCCCGAGCGGGACCAGCGCCGCGAGCTGGAGCTCGAGCGTCGGCGCCGCCGCCGCGAGCAGCTCGAAGACGCCGAACCCGGCCGCGGCGCCGACGAGCAGCCGGGCGCTCACGCGCCCGCGCGTGCCCGCGGCGAGGGCGCCGAGGATCGAGCCGACGCCCATGCAGGCGGTGAGCGTGGCGTAGGTCGTGGCCGTGCCCTTCCACGTCGACTCCGCGAACAGCGGCAGCAGGATCTGGAAGTTGAACGACAGCGTCCCGACCAGCGCCATCATCGCCAGCGGCACGAGGAGCGCCGGGGTCGCCACGACGTAGCGCAGCGCGCTGCGCACGCGGCCCGGGCCGTCGGCCTGGCCGCTCGCCGCCGGCGCGAGCCCGCGCGGGTCCATGCCGCGCAGGGCGAGGAACATCACGCCGAACGTGAACGCGTTCACCAGGAAGCACGGCGCGATGCCGAACAGCGCGATCACGGCGCCGGCGCTGGCCGGGCCGACGATGCGCCCGGCGTGGATCACGACGGAGTTCAGCGCCACGGCGTTGACCACGCGCTCCGGCCCGACCATCTCGACGGCGAACGACTGCCGAGCCGGGTTGTCGACCGCGTTCACCGCCCCGCGGGCGAACACCAGCGCGTAGACGAGCCACACCTCGATC
>Ga0126307_10000919_pt1 | contig 19409 bp, 18 predicted proteins | sample Plot28_FD_89955 | JGI IMG/M metagenome (GOLD analysis project Ga0126307, IMG submission 89955) | Serpentine soil microbial communities from UC McLaughlin Reserve, CA, USA - Plot28 | ecosystem: Environmental > Terrestrial > Soil > Grasslands | place: USA: UC McLaughlin Reserve, Lake County... | reverse complement strand
GCGGGCAACAGTGCTCGTCTCCAGTGGATGCCCCGCCGGGTGCTTGTCCCCGAGTCGTCCTGCGCCATCGTTCCGCCCTTCTCGCGTCCTGCCGTCCGCCCTGCCATGACTACCGGCTGGTCTGACCCGGCGGACGCCCTCGCTTCATCGGTCGGGGCACCGCCGGCGCCGCCAGCAGGCGCATGAGTCTGCCGTGGCACAGTGACAGGCGTGCTGCGGGTCGCCGTCGTCGGAGCCGGGCCGGCCGGGGTCTACGCGACGGAGGCCCTGCTGCGGTACGCCGACGACGTACTCGTGGACGTCCTCGACGGGCTGCCCGCGCCGTACGGCCTGGTCCGGTACGGCGTCGCCCCCGACCACCCGCGCACCCAGTCGATCGCCGACGCCCTCGGCGCCGTGCTGTCCCGGCCCGGAGCTCGTTTCCTCGGCAACGTCCACATCGGCGCCGACCTGACGCCCGAGGAGCTGCGGGCACACTACGACGCGGTGCTCGTCGCGACCGGTGCGGCGGCGGACCGGCGGATGGAGGTGCCGGGGGAGGACCTGCCCGGCTGCATCTCGGCGACCGAGCTGGTCGCCTGGTACAACGGCCACCCCGACGTCGCGCCGGACCGGTTCCGGCTCGATGCGGAGACGGTGGTCGTCGTCGGGGCGGGCAACGTGGCCGGCGACGTCGCGCGGATGCTGGCCCGCACGCCGGACGAGCTGCGGGCGACCGACGTGCCCGAGCGGGTGCTGGCGACCTTCGCCGCGAGTGCGGTCCGCGACGTGCACCTGGTGGCCCGGCGCGGCCCGGTGCAGGCAAGGTTTACCACCCGTGAGCTGCGCGAGCTCGGCGAGCTCGGCGGCGCCGACGTCCTGGTCGACCCGGCCGACCTCGAGCCCGACGACCTGAGCCGCGAGCAGCTCGTCACCAGCCCCGCGGCGCGGCGCAACCTCGAGGTCTTGCAGGGCTGGGCGCGGCGACCGGCCGCCGGTCGGGCCCGCCGGGTGCAGCTGCGCTTCCACACCGCCCCGGTCGCAGTGCTGGGGGCCGCTGCCGTGCCCCGGGTGACCGGCATCCGGCTGGAGCGCACCCGGGTCGAGCCCGACGGGTCACCCGTCGGGACCGGCGAGACGCTCGACATCGCCGCGCAGCTGGTGGTGCGTGCCGTCGGCTACCGCAGCCTGCCGCTGCCCGGACTGCCGTTCGACACGGTGGCGGGGGTCGTGCCCAACGAGGAGGGGCGGGTCGTCGGCGAGGGTGGCGCCGTCACCGGCTGGTACGTCGCCGGGTGGGCCAAGCGCGGTCCGTCCGGGGTGATCGGCACCAACAAGCACGATGCCCGCGAGACTGTGCGGACGCTGCTGGCCGACCTGCCCGCCTTGCCCGCGGCCGCGGAGCCGGACCCGGCCGCGATCGACGCCCTGCTGGCCCGTCGCGGCGTGCAGGTCGTTGACTGGGCCGGCTGGTGCGCGGTCGACGCGGCCGAGCGGGCGGCCGGCGCGGCCCAGGGACGGACGCGCGCCAAGGTCGCCGACCGCGCCGAGCTGCTCCGGCTCGCGTCGCACCGCTGAGCGCCGACGGGCTGTCAACGCCGCTTCAGCTGCCGGTGACGACGAGGTCGAAGGACTCGGGTGGGCGGACGACCGTGAAGTAGACCTGCTCAGCCACGTCCCACCGGGCGTTCCACCCGTCGTCGTCGCCACGCTCGGCGAGGCGTTGCGCTCGGAGTGACCGGGGCGTGTCGACGAGAACAGACAGGTCGACGAAGGCCGCCAGCTCCGGTCGCGCGGAGTAGACGCCGTCGACCACGACGCCTGGCGCCGGCGGGATCTGCACGGTCCGTCGCGCCAGGCGTCCGCCCGTCGCCCAGTCGTACGGCCGGTATCGCGCCCGCAGCCCTGAGCGGAGCGGGGCCAGGGCCTCGTCCCGGAGACGTTCCCAGTCGAAGTACCGCGCAACAGCCTCCTCCGGAGCCAGCTCGCGGCGTACGGCGTCATCCATCACGCGGTAGAAGTCGTCCGCGGTCACGACTGTTGCTCCGCCGTACGGAGCCAGCCGGCCCGCCAAGGTGCTTTTGCCCGATCCGCTGTAGCCGTCGATGGCCACCGTGACGACACCACGCGAGGCGAGGCGACGTACGTGCGCACCGACGTGTGCCGGCGACGACCGGATCATGAAGGCGACGATGCCCTCACCTCAGTCCCCACGCCACTCTCGGTGTCAGGGCATCGGCCTTGGTTCGATGACGACGACCGCGGTCTCCGCGGACCGCAGCGCCGCGTAGCCGTCCAGGTTGGTGTCGACCTGCTGCCACCGCGCCCACAGGCGGGCCCGCTCGTCCCCCTCTGCGGCGTGCACCCGGGCCGGCCGCGGCCCGTCACCGGTGTCGATCGTGACGTCAGGGTCGGCCTGGACGTTGAGCCACCACGCCGGCTCGGCCTCGGCCCAGCCGTTCATCGCCAGGGTGACCAGCCGGGGGCCGTCCTCGACGTAGCCGAGCAGCACTGTGCGCTGCGTCCGCGACCGGCGCCCGGTGGCGGTCAGGCGCAGGGTGCCCCACCGGTCGCCCCGGGGACGCCAGAGGCCGACGTGGCCCCGCGTCACCCGGTAGACGCCGCGGTGGGCGTGCCAGAAGAGCCGGACGAACCAGCGCGGCGGCAGCCACGGAGCCTTGTCATGGGCCTCTGTCATGGCAGTCTCCCCGCCGTCGGTGCGGGCTTACGAGGGAGCATCAGCGCGGCCACCAGGCCGATGACGCCGGTGACGGCCAGGGAGGTCATCGCCAGTCCGTACGACCAGTCGACCAGCTCGGCGACGAGGATCGTGCCGGCGACCGCCGTGCCGAGCGACGAGCCCAGGTTGGACACGCTGCGCGACAAGCCGGAGATCTCGCCCTGCTGCTCGTCGGGGAAGCTCGACTGCACGACGTTCACCGACGGAGTCAGCATGACGCCGACCCCCAGGCCGATGAGCAGCAGCCCGGGCGCGAACGCCCAGGCGCTCGGTGACCCCTTGACCATGGCGAGCAGCAGGAAGATCCCGCCCAGCGTGACGACGAAGCCGGCCACGATCAGGCTGCGCTGCGGGTGCCTCGTCGCCAGTCGTTCCGCAGCGAGCGACGAGACGAGGATGCCGACCGTGGCGGCGGTGAAGATCACACCCGTCTCGATGGCGTTGTAGCCGCGGACGACCTGGAGGTACGTCGCCACGACGAACGACGTCCCGATCAGCATCAGCCACTGGATGTTCTGCGTGACGAGGCCAAGGTTCGACGTCCGGTTGGCGAAGAGCGCGGTGGAGAGCAGCGGCTCCGCGCCCCTGCGCTCCATGGCGCGGACGTGACCGAAGAACCACAGCAGCAGCAAGGCGCCGGCGGCCATCAGGCCCGCCATCAGCCAGGCGTTGTTGTCCGCCTGGAGGATCCCCATGACCAGGGCGACCAGGCCGGCTGCCGAGAGGACTGCTCCCAGGGTGTCGAAGGGTCGGGTCGGATCGGGCGGGACCGGGTCCTGGATCTTGCGGCTGAGGACGACGATGGTCGCAACGATCACGGCCTGGAAGACGAACGCGGCCCGCCAGCTGATGGCGGTGGTGATGAGGCCGCCCAGCAGCGGCCCGGCGGCGGCCCCGATGCCGCCCATCCCGCTGATGACGCCGAACGCCCTGGCCCGGGACGTGGTGTCGTGGAACAGCATCGTCGTCAGGATGTAGACGGGCGGGATCAGCAGGGCGGTCCCGACGCCCTCGAGGATGGAGTTGCCCAGGATCAGCACCCCGAGCGTGGGCGACACGGCGCTGATCAGGGCACCCGCGCCGTACAGCGTGAGACCGAGCAGGAAGCACCGCTTCCGCCCCCAGCGGTCGGTGAGCTTCCCACCGGGGATCATCAGGGCAGCCATCACCAGCAGGAACACCGTGATCGCCGTCTGGACGCCCTGGACTGTCGTGTCCAGGTCCTCGCTGATGTCGTTGATCATCACGTTCATGTTGGACCCGGCGAAGCTGCAGATGAACTGCGCCAGGGCCAGTGGGACCAGCACAGCACGCAGCGACCCGCCCGGCCGCCCGGAGACTCCGGAGACGACACCTTCTGCCATGGCGCGGTACCCCCCTCGTTGGCGCTTCCTCGCCACAGATGACTGCACGGGGCGATACGGCGCATCCCACCCTCCGGGTGAGACCGGCCGAACGGGCGGTTCCGAGGTGTTGTGGCCAGTACCCTAGGGGGGTACAGTAGAGCAACACGCAGCGAGTACCCCTACGGGGTAAGCAGGAGGACGAGATGACCGAGCCCGCCCCGCCGCACGGCTACACCCCGCGCAAGGACAGTCACCTCAAGCGCCTGCGCCGTGTCGAGGGCCAGGTCCGCGGCCTGCAACGGATGGTCGAGGAGGACAAGTACTGCATCGACATCCTCACCCAGGTCTCGGCTGCCACCAAGGCGCTGCAGGCCTTCTCCCTCGAGCTGCTCGAGGAGCACCTCGCCCACTGCGTGGTCGAGGCGGCCCAGCGCGGCGGCGCGGAGGCCGACGAGAAGGTCCGCGAGGCCTCCGAGGCCATCGCCCGGCTGGTCCGCAGCTGACCGCCCCACCAGCTGACCACGCCGACAAGGGCACCACTGAACCCGAGGAGACACCATGAGCACCACCGCCACCTACCGCGTCACCGGCATGACCTGCGAGCACTGCGTGCGCGCGGTCACCGACGAGGTGTCGGCCATCCCGGGCGTCCGTGACGTCGAGGTCGACCTGGTCGCAGGCGGCGAGTCGACGGTGCGCGTTGTCAGCGAGGACGCCCTGCCCGAGGACACCGTCCGTGAGGCGGTCGACGAGGCGGGCTACCAGCTCGCCGGTGCCACGCCGTGAACGCGGCAGCACGGCTCACCGTCTTCGCCGCGGTCCTGCTGGCGGCCTTCGGCTCCGCCTGGGCGGTCGGCGCCGCGGTGGGCCCCGCTGACGCCCCGGAGACCGACACCCATGCCGAGGCGGACCGCACGCACAGCGACGGCGGGGGCGACGGCGGCCACGGCGACGATTCCGCGACTCTCACGGCAGACGACGGCGCCCTGCCGGGGCTGGCCTCGACCGTCGACGGCTACACGCTGGTCCCGCTGCGGCCCACTCTTCCGTCGGGCGACGCCGTCCGGTTCGCCTTCCGGGTCACCGGCCCGGACGGGTCGCCGGTCACCGACTACACCGAGGCGCACGAGAAGGACCTGCACCTGATCGTCGTGCGACGCGACCTGTCGCAGTTCCAGCACGTGCACCCGGTCCTGTCGGGAGACGGCGTCTGGTCGGTCGACCTCGACCTGACCCGGGCGGGCAGCTACCGGGCCTACGCCGACGTCGTCCCCGCCGACCTCGGCCGCAACCTCGTGCTCGGCACCGACCTCGACGTGGCAGGTGAATACCGCCCGGTGGCACTGCCCGCCGCCGCGACGTCCATCTCGGTCGACGGCTTCGACGTGCGGATGACCGGGCACCCGGAGGCCGGGGTCGACACCGACCTGACCTTCACGGTCAGCCGCGACGGTGAGCCGGTGGACGACCTGCAGCCGTACCTGGGGGCGTACGGCCACCTGGTGACCCTGCGCGCCGGCGATCTCGCCTACCTGCACACGCACCCGGGCGAGGACGCCGAGCCGGGCGTCGCCGGCGGCCCGGACGTCGAGTTCATGACGACGTTCCCGTCGCCGGGGACCTACCGGCTGTTCCTGGACTTCCAGGTCAACGGCGAGGTGCGCACCGCAGAGCTCACCGTGGACGTCGGTGAGCACCTATGACACTCCAGACGCCCACTGGTGGCCGCACCGTCGAGCTGGCCATCGGCGGCATGACCTGCAGCTCGTGCTCGGCCCGGATCGAGAAGAAGCTCAACCGGATGCCAGGTGTCGAGGCGACGGTGAACTTCGCCACCGAGAAGGCGAAGGTCACATTCGCCGACGACGTGACGGTCGACGACCTGGTCGCCACCGTGGAGGCCACCGGCTACACCGCGGCACCGCCTGCCGCGCGGCCCGCTCCAGGGGCTGCCTCCAATGCCGGGTCCGCGGCCGGTGTCACGGGCAGCGACGCGGTGGCCCAGGCCGCCGGTGACCCGCGGGCCGTCGACGCCCTGCGCCAGCGGGTCGTCGGGACGGCGGCGCTGACCGTGCCGGTGATCCTGCTGGCGATGGTGCCGGCCCTGCAGTTCGACTACTGGCAGTGGCTGTCGCTGACGCTCGCGGCCCCCGTGGTCACCTGGGGTGCCTGGCCGTTCCACCGGGCGACCTGGGTCAACCTGCGCCACGGTGCCGCGACGATGGACACCCTCGTCTCCCTCGGCGTGCTCGCCGCCTTCGGCTGGTCGCTGTACGCCCTCTTCCTGGGCGGGGCGGGCGAGCCCGGGATGACGATGCCGTTCACGCTCGTCCCGGAGCGCGGGTCCGGCGCCGACGAGGTCTACCTCGAGGTGGCCTCCGGGCTGACGCTGTTCCTGCTCACCGGCAAGTGGCTGGAGGCCAGGGCCAAGCGCAGCTCGGGCGCCGCGCTGCGCGCCCTGCTCGAGATGGGGGCGAAGGACGTCGCGGTCGTGCGGGACGGTGTGGAGCGACGTGTCCCCGTCGACGAGCTCGTGGTCGGCGACGTGTTCGTCGTCCGGCCGGGGGAGAAGGTCGCGACCGACGGCGTGGTCGTCGAGGGGACCTCCGCGGTCGACGCCTCGATGCTGACCGGCGAGCCGGTGCCAGTCGAGGTCGGGCCTGGTGACGGCGTCGTCGGCGCCACGGTCAACGCCGGGGGGCGGCTGGTGGTCCGCGCCACCAGGGTCGGTGGCGACACCCAGCTGGCCCAGATGGCCCGGCTGGTCGAGGACGCGCAGAACGGCAAGGCGCCGGTGCAGCGGCTGGCCGACCGGATCTCCGCCGTCTTCGTGCCGACGGTCCTCGTGCTCGCGCTGGCCACGCTCGGCTTCTGGCTCGGCCGCGGGGACAGCGCGGAGCTGGCGTTCGCCGCAGCCGTCGCCGTCCTGGTCATCGCCTGCCCGTGCGCCCTCGGGCTCGCGACGCCGACCGCCCTGCTCGTCGGCACCGGTCGCGGGGCACAGCTCGGCATCCTGATCAAGGGCCCGGAGGTTCTGGAGTCCACCCGACGTGTGGACACCGTCGTGCTGGACAAGACCGGCACCGTGACCACCGGCACCATGACGCTCGTCGACGTCGTCGTCGACGACGGCGTCGACCGTGCGGAGGCGCTGCGCCTGGCCGGCGCGCTCGAGTCGGCCTCGGAGCACCCGGTCGCCCGCGCCGTCGCGTCGGCCGCGGCGGCCGAGGTCGGTCCGCTGCCTGCGGTGGAGGGCTTCGCCAACGTCGCGGGTCTCGGGGTCCAGGGAGTGGTGCCCGCACCCGATGGCGGCGGCACCCACGCGGTGGTCGTCGGCCGGCCGCGGCTGCTGGCCGAGTGGTCGCAGCACCTCTCGCCGGCGCTGGAGCGGGCGCGCGCGGCCGCAGAGGCCGAGGGACGCACGGTCGTCGCCGCCGGGTGGGACGGCCGCGCCCGCGCGGTGCTCGTGGTGTCGGACGTGGTCAAGCCCACCTCGGGCCGCGCCGTCGCTGGCCTTCGCGACCTGGGGCTCCGGCCGGTGCTGCTGACCGGCGACAACGCGGCGGCCGCGGCCACGGTCGCCGCCGAGGTCGGCATCGACCCGGCCGACGTCGTGGCCGAGGTGCTGCCCCAGGACAAGGTCGACGTCGTCCGCCGGCTGCAGACCGAGGGACGGGTCGTCGCGATGGTCGGCGACGGGGTCAACGACGCAGCCGCCCTCGCCCAGGCCGACCTGGGGCTGGCGATGGGCACCGGCACCGACGTGGCGATCGAGGCGTCCGACCTCACGCTGGTGCGCGGCGACCTGACGGCGACCGCCGACGCGATCCGGCTGTCGCGGCGCACCCTGTCGACCATCCGCGGGAACCTGTTCTGGGCCTTCGCCTACAACCTCGCCGGCATCCCGCTGGCCGCCGCGGGGCTGCTGAACCCGCTCATCGCCGGCGCCGCGATGGCCGCGAGCTCGCTGTTCGTCGTGACCAACAGCCTGCGCCTGCGACGATTCCAGCCGCTGGCCGAGGCCTGAGGAGAGGACCAGGGGTGCGCGGGACGATCGCGGAGCGGACCGAGGACGCCGAGCTGCCCGACGGGCTGCGCGCGCACTGGCGCTCCTGGCTCGGCGCGACCGACGACGAGCTGGCCGTCCTGGGTGCCGTCCACGACGGGCCGCCCCCGGTCGTCGTGGTGGGGGCGGAGGGACGTACCCGCCCTGGATGGGACGGCGCGGTCCACGCGGTCACGGGCGTCGTCGACGGCGCCGGTGCGGCCGTGGTGTCCGTGCCGCCGGCGCACCTCGGGTGGGCGCGGTCGTACGTCGCGCAGGCCCGTGACGACGAGGCGGCGGGTGGCGCGGGTGCCCTCGACGCGCTGCGGGCCGCCCTGCCGGAGCGGCTCGACCTGCCCGGCCACGTCGTCTACCGCGGCGTCTTCCGCTGGAGCGACACCGCGCCGGCGGCCGACCGGCTCCCCGACGCGGGGCTCTGGCTGCCGCACGAGGACCCGAGGGTGCCGGGGTGGCTGCGGCCGTTCGGAGGCGACGTCCTGGTCGCGCTCGACGACGACGACCGCTACCTGGCCGGCGTCGGCCTCAAGCGGCACGACCGGCACGGGCACGAGATCTCCGTCGGCACCGACGAGGGCGCCCGCGGCAAGGGGCTGGCGCGTCGGCTGGTCGCCCAGGCGTCCAGGACCCTGCACGCACAGGGCATCGTCGCGACCTACCTGCACGACCCCGCCAACGTCGCGTCCGCCCGGGTGGCCGACGCGGCGGGCTTCCCGGACCGCGGCTGGGGGGTCCTCGGCATCTTCCAGGCTGCGCCCTGACGGTACGCGCGGCCCACTGGGGGTAGGCGCGGCCCCATGGAGCGGATCGCCCTCGTCGACGTCGACGGGACCCTGGTCGACACGAACTACCAGCACGCGCTCGCGTGGTACCGCGCGTTCCGACGCATCGGTCTGACGCTGCCGCTCTGGCGCATCCACCGGCACATCGGCATGGGCGGCGACCAGCTGGTGCCGGCCCTCACCGACGAGGCGGTCGACGCCCGGCACGGTGACGAGCTGCGCGCCGCCTGGGCCGAGGAGTTCGCCCCCTTGCTGCCGGAGGTGTCAGCGGTCGAGGGGGCCCACGAGCTGCTGGCCGGCCTGCGTTCCGACGGGGTCCGGGTGGTGCTGGCCAGCTCGGGCAAGCCGGAGCACGTCGACGCCTTCCTCGACCTGGTCGACGGCCGGTCGGTCGCTAACGCGTGGACGACCTCCGAGGACGTCGAGCACACCAAGCCCGCCCCGGACCTCCTTCAGGTGGCCCTGGACAAGGCGACCGACCGGCCGGGCGACGCCGACGTCGTCGTGGTGGGGGACTCGACGTGGGACTTCGTCGCGGCCGGCCGGTTCGGCGCCCGCGGGGTCGCCCTCCTGACCGGAGGGTTCTCCCGCGAGGAGCTCACCGAGGCGGGTGCGGTCGAGGTGGCCGACACCCTTCCCGAGGTCGGTCGGCTGCTGCACCGCGGCTGGCGCTGACCGCACGACGAAGGGGCCGGCCCTCCGGGCCGACCCCTCCTACTGCTGGGGAGCGGTTGCTGCTACTTCAGGAACCCGTAGCGCGCCACCAGGGGGATCCGCTCCCACACCCGGCCGAGGCCGAGCGTCTTGTTGGCGCTCGCGAGAGCAAGGACGCCCAGGACCAGCGCGTACACGATGTGGTCGTCGATCACCGGGTTGTTCTCCGGGGGCAGGACGGCGCTCCACATCATGAGCAGCAGAAGCGCGCCGCTGACGGCGGCGATGCGCATCGCGAAGCCGAGCACCAGCGCGATGCCGATGCCGCCGAGGCCGAGCATGAACAGCCAGTCCGCCCAGCTGGCGCCGGCGATGTCCTTGTAGAAGTCGGCGAAGGGGCCGGTCGGCGCGTTGGCGAGGAAGCCCTCGGTGGGGCTGCCGCCGTTGATCCAGGCGCCGTCCGTGGGGGTCTCGTGGCCGAGACCGAAGGTCTTGTCGAGGAACGCCCAGAGGAAGACCCAGCCGAGGGCGAGCCGGGTGGCCGCCATCATGAAGCGGTACGCCATGTGCCGCGGGGTCTCTTCGTGGACGGGTTCGGCGATGAAGGTGGTGTCCGAGGTCAGGACGGGGACCTTCGCCGGGGTGTGGGTGGTCATGGTGTCCTCCTGGTGACTACTGGGTCCTTGTGAGACACCTCGATCGTCACCCGGTTCACGCCGAGCCCCCAGGGACCAAGGACCCGGATCGGCACGACTCAAGGCCCCCACCGTCAGAGTGCTCCGGTCAGTCGACCCGGCCCCAGGCCAGGCCCAGGGCGACGGCCTCCTCGCGCAGCTCCTCCCGCACCCGCGGGTGGGCGGCCTGCTCGATGAGGTTGCGCGCCTGGCTCTGCTCGTCCTGGCCGAACATCTCCGCGACGCCCTGCTCGGTGACGACCGCGGTGTGCTGGAACGACGTGACCGGCTCGTCGACCATCGCGACGATCGAGGACGTGTCCGCCTTGGGGTGCCAGGACCGCAGCGCCATGACTGCCTGGCCGCCGGGCGAGTGCAGCGCTCCCACGATGAAGTCGGTCTGGCCGCCGAAGCCGGAGTGGATGCGGCCGTTGACGCGCGACGCGTTGGCCTGGCCGAACAGGTCGACCTGCAGCGCCGTGTTGATGCTCGTCATCGCGCGCTGCTTGGAGATCTTCGTCGGGTTGTTGGTGCGCTCGGTGCGCAGCAGCTGCACCCGCGGGTTGCGGTCGGCCCACCGCAGCAGCTCCGGTGAGCCGAGGAGGAACGACGCGGTGATCGGTGCGACGGCGTCCAGCGCCCCCGCGCGGTCCAGCCTCAGCACCCCGTCGGAGAACATCTCGCTCCACACGACCAGACCCGTGCGTCGGGACAGCCCGGGCAGGGTCGCGTCGGGCACCAGCCCGATGCCGAGCTGGATGGTCGCGCCGTCACCGACCCGGGCCGCCACCAGCTCGCCGATGCGGCGCGATGCGTCGTCGGGCTCGGCGTGGTGCGGCGGCAGCAGCGGCTCGTCCACCTCGACCAGGTAGTCGACGTCCTCCGGCCAGAGCAGCCCGTCGCCGTACGTCCACGGCATCGCCGCGTTGACCTGCGCGACGACGATGCCGCCCCGCGCCCGGCAGGCCTCGACGGCCGCCGGCAGGATGTTGACCTCGGCCCCCATCGAGTAGCTGCCGTCGTGCGGCGGCGCCACGTTGAGGCAGACGACGTCGGGCGGCATCGTGGTCGCGAACAGCCTCGGCACCAGAGACAGCCGGGCCGGCACGTAGCGCAGCCGCGGGCTGCGCCGCACCCCCGGCCCGACGAAACAGGTCTCGTGCACCACCTCGGGTCGCTGCGGCACCGCGGGACCCGCGTTGAGCGTGAACAGGTGGTACGTCGCCAGGCTGCTGTCCACGACCGAGAGCAGGGTCAGCGGGAGGGCGCCGTTGCCGCTGACAACCACCCTCGGGGTGCCGGGCAGGGCGGACAGGACGGTGCCGAGCTGCTCGGCGGTGACCGTGGGCACGTCAGGACAGCAGCTCGTCGACCGGGCGGCGAGGGGTCTCCGGCCCGGGTTCGGCGTAGCCGAGGCGCAGCACCATCTGCGGGTGGCCCACCACACCGAGCTCGCCGGCCAGCCGGCGCCGGGCCCACGGCTGGTCGAGGACCTGCCCCAGCGGGGAGGCCTGCACGCCGCCGGCCGTGGCCCGGACCAGCAGCGCCGACAGCGCCTGCCCGGCGACCAGCCAGTCGTGCGGGGTGTCGGCGGTGGTGCCGAGGACGGCGACCAGCGGGTGCTCGGCGACCGGCGGGTCCGCGTCGTCCACCGGGTCGCCCACTGCCTCGGTGCCGCCGGCGGGGCCGAACCGACGGAGGGTCAGGTCGCTCGCGCGGACCTCCTCCGCCGGCGCGGTGGCGGCCGCGGGGAGGCCGTCCGCTGAGCCGGCCGGTCTGTCGGCCCACCTGGCCAGCTCGGCCTGGTAGTCCGGGTCGTCGCGCTCAAGCTCGTCCGCCTTGGCGAGCAGCACGGCCAGCGGCACCTGGTCCTCGGAGTCGGCCAGGAACCGCACCCAGGCACCCTCGGCCTCGGCGGCGAGCCGCATCTCGCGCACGACGTCGTCCGCGACCGGCCGGGCATGGAACCGTCCGCGCTGGGTGTGCCGCTCGCGGGCGGCGGTCACCAGCCCCAGCTCTGCCTCGGCCGGCGGGTCCCCAGGTGCGGCGGCGATGCGGACCTCGATGCCGTGGCTGTCGGCCCGGACCACCTCCGTCGTCGGGTCGAGCCCCTGGGCCCGCAGGCCCAGCCGGGCGAGGTGCACGGCAGCGCCGCAGCTGATCGTGACCTGGCGGGAGTCGGGGTCGAGCACCGGCAGCCGGCGTGCCTCGTCGCGCCGGAGGGTGAGCACCCCCGCGGTCACCGAGAACTGCCACGGCTGGCTGTTGTGCACCGAGGGCGCGTGGCGCGCCAGGTCGACGACGGCGGCGAGGTCGGGCTGGGCCGGGCTCTGGGCTGTCACCGGCCCAGTGTCGGCGCAGCAGGCGCCTGCGGCCAAGGCCGAAGGGCACGGCATTCGGGACTTTCGTACCTGTCGTGCCTCGGTGCGGAAGCGGATGGTGGGTCGACAGCCAGGGAGGTGCACCATGCTCGAGACCCGTACCGCGAGACTCCTCGACGGCGACGTCGCGACCGCGCTCGTCGAGGCGGCCTCGGCTGCCCCGTCGGTGCACAACAGCCAGCCGTGGATCTTCACGCTGGGCGAGCGCACGGTCGACCTCCACGCCGACCCGGCCCGCCACCTGGCGGTGTCGGACGGCTCCGGCCGGTCCCTGCTGATCAGCTGCGGCGCCGCCCTGTTCAACCTGCGGGTGGCCGCTGACCACCTGGGCTTCCACCCCCGCGTCCGGATCCTCCCGACCAAGGCCGACCCGACCCACGTGGCCCGGCTCGAGGTCGACCACCGGCACGGCTCGCCCGGCTTCCTGGAGGACCTGTTCCCGGCCGTCTGGTCGCGACGTACCAACCGCTTCCCGTTCTGGAACCGCCGGATCCCGCGGTCGGTGCTCAGCCGGCTCCAGGACGCCGTCAGCCTCGAGAACTCCCTGCTGCGGATCGTCGACCAGCCAGCCGAGATCGACCGGATCGTGGGCCTGCTGCACGACGGCGAGCGGGCCGACCTGCCGGAGGCCAAGCTCGAGCGGGCGGCCTGGCTGGGCCGCGACGGCGCGTCCGACGGCATCCCCTCCCATGCGCTCGGCCCCCGCCCCCGGGACCGCTCCACGCCCTTCCGCGACCTCGGGGCCGACGTCCCGGCATCCGGCGGCCGGGCCCGCAGGTCCTCCGGGAGTGAGCTGCCGACCGTGCCGTTCGAGGCGACGCCGACTGTCGCGATCCTGTCCACGCTCAAGGACACCCCGGCCGACTGGGTGCGGGCCGGTCAGGCGCTGGAGCGCGCCCTGCTGGTCGCCACGGCCGAGGGGCTGTCCGCCTCGTTCATGAACCAGCCGCTGGAGCACCACGACCTGCGCTGGCAGGTGCGCTCACCGCTCACCGGTGTGGGCGTCACCCAGATGATCATGCGGATCGGCTACGGCATCCCGGTGCCGGCGACGCCCCGCCGCCCGGTTGCCGAGGTCATCCGGCTGTCCGTCTGAGTCGATCCGGGGGACGTCGTCAGCCGACCCGGCGGAGCAGGCCGGTGCGCAGGTCGTAGACGAAGCCGTCCACCGCCAGCTCCTGCAGGTACGGCCACGAGCGCACCCGCTGGACGTCCTGGCGCACCGCGTCGTCCTGGTCGGCTGTGGTGAGGAACGAGATGCTGCGGGTGTCCGGACCGCCGGCCGCGCGGATCGCCTCGTGCACCTGCTCCTCGCCGCCCGCGCTCATCCGGCAGTCGGTGTGCGCGACGACCATCACCCGCTCGACGCCGAGCAGGTACGACGCCAGCACCAACGTCCGCAGCACGTCGTCGGTCACCCGGGCACCCGCGTTGCGAAGGATCTTGGCGTCGCCGGGCTCGAGCCCGAGCATCCGCAACGGGTCGATGCGCGAGTCCATGCAGGTCAGCACGGCCAACCCGCGGGCGGCGGTGCCGGGCAGCGCGGAGAGCGCGAACCCGTCGGCGAACCGCTCGTTGGCCGCGAGCACGTCCGCGAAGGCGTCGTCGGTCGGCACGCACCGGAGACTACGATCCAGGTCAGCCGGCCCGTGCACCGGCTGCTGTCCCGCCCCGCGCTTTCAAGCGGGCGCGCCCCGGTGCGGATGCCAGGTTGGTCAGGCGGCGGGGGAGACGCCGGCGGCTTCACGCAGGGCGACGTCGAGCTGATCACCGCGCAGGTCGGGAAGGCGGTGCCCGGCGGCGTTGAGCAGGTTGGCGGCCCACCCGGTCAGGAGGTGGTCGAGGTCGAGGTGCTCGCCGCCCCAGGTGGGCTGCAGCGAGGGCGGGTCGGTGCGGGACCGTCGGTGACCGGACGGCGCGCGCTGGGAGCCCTCGAAACCGGCGCCCGCGCCTACCTCCGGGACAGTGGGGATCTCGGTGCCGTCGGGCTGGCGCCACGCGAACCTGCCGCGGCCCAAGGCGCGGACGATGTAGCCGAGCTCGTGGACCGCGAGGTGGTGGGCGGGGCAGAGGGACACCAGCAGGTCCAGGTCAGTACGCCCCCCGCGGGACCACCAGTGGGTGTGGTGCGGGACCAGCCGGGCCTTGCTGGTGCAGCCGGGGAACCGGCAGCGGCCACCGTCGCGCAGCCGAAGCACCCGGCGCTGTCGGCGGTCGGCGTGGCGGCGGGTGCGGCCCAGGTCCAAGGTGTGCCCGTCGGTGGCGCGCACTAGCAGCTGGGCCGGAGCCCCGCACAGCAGCCGGAGCACGGTGCTGGGCGAGATCGGCTGGCCGCCGCCAGTGCCGTTGGCCGCGTCGACCCAGGCGGTAGGGCCGCGACGGGGCACAGCTGCCTGGTGGACCGGTTCCCCCGGGCGCAGCGGCCCACCGCAGGAGTCGGCGCCCCGGGATGCGGGCGTTTCCGCGGAAACGCTCGCGTCGGTGGCGGCGGCATGCGTTTCCGCGGAATCGTCGGTGCCGCTGGCCATTGGCAGCGCAGGGCGCTGACCGGCGGCGCGGTCGGCGCGAGCCGTCTCGTCGGCCGCTGCGGTGGCGACGGCCTCCAGGTCGGCGTGGACGACCACGAGGTGTCGGTCACCGGCCTCGCCTCGGGGTGCGGCAGCCAGGAAGGACTCCGCGAGGAGGACCACGGCGTCGGCCTCGGCGCGCACGGCAGGCGGGTCGTCGGTGAGCTCGTCGGCGAGCAGCTGCTCCTCGGGGGTCTCGACGAGGTTGCCGTTCTCGTCCAGCAGGATTCGGCAACCCAGGTCCATCGCGCTGTCGAGGAGCGGTGCCTCGGTGGCTGTGAGTCGGATCGTGAAGACGACAGAGCCATCCTCTTCGACCCGGCGCCGCACGCGCCGGGTGGCGTGCGAGGCGGCGCCGCTCTCGCCGAGGAGGGTGCGCCGCCAGGTGCGGACCACGGTCTCGAGCTGGGCGCCGGTCGCGCCCAGCGCGATCTGGACCAGCTCGGTCTCGGTCTCCGCCGTGGCGACCCGGGAGACCGCGCGCACCTTGCAGTAGGACAGCCGGCCCTGAGCGAACGTCGCCCGCAGCAGCGGCAGTCGGCGCAGCGCCCTGGCCACCCGCACCTTCTCCCGTGCCACCCCGAGCCGGTATCCGACCCGCCAGGACAGCCAGTGCGCCGTGGACCGCAGACCACCCGACTCGGCCCAGCCCTCTCGGGCGTCGAACTCGCCCAGCAGGTCCAGGAACTCACACTCCGCCACCGCCACGGTGGCCGCGACCGTGCTCAGCCGGTCGGCCAGCTCTGCGCTCTCCACGCCCGCGAACGGGTCGTCGGCTGACGAATCGTCGGGTGGCGGCTGGACGGGAGATCGGTCCGCGGGTGGTCCGTCAAGGTCGGGGTCGTCCATGTCGGAAACGCTAGAACTCACCCTGGACACAAACCCGGACAGCAGCGCGGACGATCAGCCGATGGGAGAACCCGCCGCGTCAGACCTCGACGGGTGCGGTGAGCGCGTCGGCGATCTCCTCGCCCCAGTGCCGGATGTCCAGCCAGTCGCGGTAGTCGCCCTCGGGCGCGTTGACCAGGCGGACGGCGAGGCGCTCGCCGCGGCCCAGCTCGGCGCGACGCAGGCTGCCGGCGAAAGTGCGGTGCGCGCGGGCGCCGAGCTTCTCGGCCAGGTCGGTCGCGTCGGCCGCGTCCTGGGCGGGCACCGCCGGCTCGCCCAGCGGGCCGCTCGAGAACAGCCAGACCGGGCGGCCGCGCAGGGCCTTCTCGTTGCGGCGCACCAGGCAGCGGGCGGTCTCCATCCACCGGCCCATGTAGACCGCGCTGCCGATGACGACCGCGTCGTAGTCCTCGACGCCGGCGACCTCGTCGACCGGGAAGACGTCGACGTCCAGCCCGTGGTCGCTCTCCTCGCGCAGCACGGTGCCGAGCGCCTTGGCGATGCCCGCGGTGGCGGCGTGCTTGGACGCGTACGTCACCAGAACCCTCATGTCGTCCTCCAACCGGTCCCCCTCAGCCTTAGGCCGCGACGGCACCCTGAGCAGGGTCGAACGGCCGGTCCGGCGCGGGTCCGAAGGCCTCTGTCCGGCCCGCGTCGGCAGCTCAGCTGCGACCGGAGAGCGCAGCGCGGACCCCGCGGGCGATCTCGACGTCCTCGCGGGCCGCGATGACCAGCACGCGGGCCCGGGAGCCCGCGCCGGTGATCTCGGCGCCGCCGCCGTCGAGGGCGGCGAGCCGCTCGTTGGCGCCGCCGTCGATGTCGATCGCGAGGAAGGCGAGCCCGGCGACCGCCCGGCGCCGCAGCTCCGCGGACCGCTCGCCGATGCCGCCGGTGAACACCAGGGCGTCGATGCCGCCGAGCGCGGCGGTCATGGCCGCGAGACCGGCGACCAGGCGGTACAGGTAGACCTCGAGGGCGAGGACGGCGCGCGGGTCGCCGGCCGACGACTGTTCGAGCACCTCGCGCATGTCCTTCGTGCCCGCGAGCGCGAGCAGGCCGCCCTCGCGGTCGATGCCGTCGAGCACCTCGTCCGCGCTCAGGTGACCCTGGCCGACCAGCCAGAGCAGGACGCCCGGGTCGACGCTGCCGGACCGGGTGGCCATCACGATGCCCTCCAGCGGCGTCCAGCCCATCGTCGTGTCGACCGGGTCGCTGCCGTGGATGGCTGCGAGCGACGCCCCGGAGCCCAGGTGCGCGACGACGAGCCGGGCGTCGTCCCGCCCGAGCAGCTCTGCGGCCCGGCGGCTCGCCCCGGCGTACGACAGGCCGTGGAAGCCGTAGCGGCGCAGCCCGAAGCGGTCCCGCCAGTCCTGTGGGACGGCGTACGTCCGGGCGCTCTCCGGCAGGCCGGCGTGGAACGCCGTGTCGAAGCAGGCGACGGCCGTCAGGTCGGGCCGGACGGCGCGGACGGCCTCGATCGCCGCGACGGCCACCGGCTGGTGCAGCCGGGACAGCGGCACCAGCTCGCGCAGGTCGGCCAGCAGCGCGTCGTCCACGACCTCCGGGTCGACGTGGTGCGGGCCGCCGTGGACCACGCGGTGACCCACCGCGTCGACCGGCTGGTCTCCGAGCATCGCGGTCACCGCCGGGCCGACGTCGTCGGGCACGGTGTCGACCGTGGCGAGCGGGGTGTCGTCGGCGTCGAGGACACGGAGCTTGACGCTGCTCGAGCCGGTGTTGACCGTGAGGACGCGCACCCGCCTACCCTGGCGAAGACCAACGGCCGGGGGAACCCCGCGCCCCGCGTGGCGGAAAGGTGTCAGGTGCCGGGAGAAGACCTCGACGAGCTCCTCCAGACGGTCCTCGGGCGGGTCGGCGAGGTCGTGGACGCCCGCGACCGCCTGCAGGGGCTGCTCGAGGCGGTCGTCGCGCTGGCGGGCGACCTCTCGCTGCCCAGCGTCCTGGAGCGGATCGTGCGTACGGCGAGCGAGCTCGTCGGGGCACGGTACGCCGCCCTGGGGGTGCTCGCGACGACGGACCTCGGGGTGGAGCGGCGGCTGCGCGAGTTCGTGACCTGGGGCCTGACCGACGACGAGCGGCGGGCCATCGGCGACCTGCCGCGCGGGCACGGGCTGCTGGGCGCCATCATCGACGACCCGCAGCCCGTGCGCCTCAACGTCATCGGGGACGACTCGCGCAGCCACGGCTTCCCGCCGCACCACCCGCCGATGAGCACCTTCCTCGGGGTCCCGGTGCGGATCCGGGACACCGTGTTCGGCAACCTCTACCTGACCGAGAAGCAGGGCGGCTTCACCGAGCAGGACGAGCGGGTGGCCGTCGCGCTCGCCGCCGCGGCCGGCGTGGTCATCGAGAACGCCCGGCTCTACGAGGAGGCGGCCAGGCGCCAGCGCTGGCTCGAGGCGGCAGCCGAGATCACCACCGCCCTGCTCGGCGACATCAGCCGTGAGGAGGTGCTGCAGCTGGTGGCCGACCGGGCGCGTGAGGTCTCCCGAGCCCACCTGTCGATGGTGGCGCTGGTCGACGAGGACGCGGACCGGCTGGTCGTCGAGGTCGTGTCGGGCGAGGTGGACGGCGGCTGCCTCGGGGCGATCCTGCCGGCCGACTCCGGTGTGGCTGCGGCAGTCATGCGCACGGGCGAGGAGGTGGTCCTCGACGACCCGTCGGCGGTGCCCGACCGCGAGCCCCCGCTGGACCGCGACGACCTCACCCGGGTGATAGCGCTTCCCCTCTGCGCCGAGGCGTCCCTGACCGGCGTGCTCACCCTGGCCTGGACCAGGGGCGACGAGTCCACGCTGTCCGGCGACGTCCTGCTGCCGGCGACCTTCGCCGAGCAGGCGGCCCTGGCGCTGCAGGTGGCCAGCGCGCGCCAGGACCGGGCCCGGCTCGCGGTCTACGAGGACCGCGACCGGATCGGCCGCGACCTGCACGACCTCGTCATCCAGCGGCTGTTCGCGATCGGACTGACCTTGGAGAACGCGGCCCGGATGGCCACCAAGCCCGAGGTCGCCACCCGGATCACCACGGCGGTCGACGACATCGACGTCACCATCCGCGAGATCCGGCACACCATCTTCGAGCTGGGCAGCGGCCGAGGCAAGATGGTGGACCTGCGCACCGAGCTCGGCAGCATCCTCGAGGAGCACGCGGTCGTGCTCGGCTTCAGGCCGACCTGGCACACCGAGGGCCCGGTGGACAGCGCCGTGCCGGACGAGGTGCGCCCCCACCTGCTGGCCGTGCTGAGGGAGGCGCTGTCCAACGCGGCCCGGCACGCGAAGGCGTCGTCGGTCGACGTCAGCCTCGCGGTCGGCGACGAG
>Ga0126307_10000918_pt1 | contig 19424 bp, 22 predicted proteins | sample Plot28_FD_89955 | JGI IMG/M metagenome (GOLD analysis project Ga0126307, IMG submission 89955) | Serpentine soil microbial communities from UC McLaughlin Reserve, CA, USA - Plot28 | ecosystem: Environmental > Terrestrial > Soil > Grasslands | place: USA: UC McLaughlin Reserve, Lake County... | reverse complement strand
CGTATGCAGCGCCTTGAATAGACCCACGTAGACCTACGTCGCAACACACGATTAACACCCAATCTCAACCGTAGGGACCGAGGCCTCGACCACACTATCTAGGGGTACTGCATAAATATTCTCCCCGCCGCATAGTAAGGGTCGACGGGGAGGATGGGGGGCCTAGGAAGCGAAGTGCGGCTGAGACTAGTCGCGCATCCTCTCAAGCCCGCTCCAAACCGCGTCGAGGTATCTGTGCTCCGGGTGACAGAAAAGGCACCACATCGGTTGGTCCTTACCCCTGGCGTTCTTAAGGCCCATGAGCGCCCTGCCCCCCTCCGAAGGCTTGCCAGAAGGCTCTCCGCACCCCTCGCAGCGCTTACGGGGTCTGTAGCCCGACCCGTCGCAGCGGGGGCAATCCTCATCCTCGTGCCGGGGGCACTCAACCAGCTCCGAGGACTCTTGGGCAGAACGCGCTAAACTCAACTCGATCACAGAAGGTCCTTTCTGTGGTCCGGGCCTCGGGGTGTTACCAGCACCGCCGGGGCCATTTCTTTATCGATGCTTATATTCTACCACCTTTGTCTTTTAACGTCAACTTATGTTGTATAATATTCGCGTAAAATTCTCAGCTGTGGAGGTGGATGTGGACAAGCTTCAGGAACTGCGGATAAACCAGGGCCTCAGTCAGAGGCGCTTGGCGGGTCTAGCAGGGGTATCTAATACAAGCGTCTGGAAGATCGAGCAAGGTGGGGGCGCTAACCCGGCCACACTCAAGAAGTTGGCCGACGTTCTGGGAGTGCGCCCTGTAGACCTTCTAAAGGAGAGGCGCTAGAGATGCCCAACACCAACGGTCACGGCCCCAAGCAGGTCGTCCTCTACGCCCGGGTCTCCACCGACGAGCAAGCCCACAGCGGCTACTCTTTGCGCCAACAGATAGAGCGGCTGCGGAAGCATGCGTCCGACGAGGGTTACGAGATCCTGGAGGAAGTGACCGACGCCGGATACAGTGGGGCGAGCCTCCAACGGCCGGGCATGGATCGGGTACGGAACCTGGTGCAGAATAGCGAAGCTGGCGGTGTCTCCGTAGTTTTAGCGCAGGACCGAGATAGGTTCGCCAGGGAGCCGGCTTACGTGTATTTGCTGCGGGAAGAGTTCGCGGAACGCGGCTGCAAGCTACGCTCCCTCAACGACCGCGGCGACGACTCGCCGGAGGGGGAGCTTACGAACGGCATCCTAGACCAGCTCGCCAAGTTCGAGCGGGCGAAGATGATGGAGCGCACCAGGCGGGGCAAGAGGCGCAAGGCGCGGGAGGGCAGGATCACAACTACCCGCGCCGCGTTCGGGTTCGACTACAACGCTACGAGGGACGGTTATGTTGTCAACCCGGACCAGATGGAGGTCGTGCGGCGCATCTTCTACATGGCCGGCGTCGAGAAGACGACTATCTACGCGATAAAACAGGACCTGGAGCGCAGGGGCCTGAGAACGCCGTCGGGCAAGACAGGTTGGGACCACAACTTCATCCGCGGGTTCTTGTTAAACGACCTGTACAAGGCCCACACCTTTGAGGAAATACGCCGGATCGTGTCCCCCGAACTCGCCAGCTCGTTTGGACCCGGAGGCGCGATACGGCGTGTGGTGGTTTGAAACGAAGGCCTTCGAGCGCAAGCTGGTATCCAAGAACGGACCCGAAGGGCGCCGCTACAAGTACAGCTACAAGGTCAAAGAGCGCGCACCCGAAAACAGGATAGGTGTCCCGGTACCCGACCCGGGTATACCCCGCGGGTGGGTAGACGTCGCGAGGAAGGCTCTTAAGAACAACCGGAGGCCCGCCCGCGCTGGAGACCGGAAGTGGGAGCTTTCCGGCGGCTTGCTGCGCTGCGCGGAGTGCGACCGGGTCATGAGCGCCCGCACGTCCTCCAAGCCCAAGATCGGGCGCACCTACCTCTACTACGTCTGCGTTGCTGGGGCCTACCACAAGCGCGACACCTGCTCCGCCCGAAAGCACCACAAGGCGGAAGAGGTGGAGACGAGGGTGTGGGATGCGGTGTCGAGGGTGCTCAAAGACCCGGAGCGGCTGCGCGCCGGCCTAGACCACATGCTTGAGCAGGAAAGTCGCGGCACGTGCAGCGATCCCGCAACCGAGACGGAGAGATGGTTGGAGGAGATCTCGGAAGTGGGCCGTAAACGCGCCCGTTATCAGGAGATGGCCGCCGAAAGGCTGATAGACTTTGAGGAGTTGAGGACGCGGCTAGCGGCCCTCGAAGACACCCGCAAAGCGGCCGAGAGGGAACTGCGCACCATGCAACGTCGTACAGCGCGCCTGGCGCAACTGGAGCGCGACAGAGACAGCCTACTGGAAAGCTACGCCGGTCTTCTGCCCGAAGCGATCGACGCTCTGGGATCAGAAGAACGTCACCGAGTGTATAGGATGATCGGGCTGGAGGCGCATCTGGCGTCCGACGGTTCTTTCGAGATCAGCGGAGACGTAATGAGCTTCTCTAAGATGAGAATTTCATCGGCATGAAGGTTCTTATAGCAAGGGATTTAGTTAAGTACCATGGGGGGGATCTAAAGATCCTCTCGGGGGCTTCGCTGGCGATCGAAGCTGGAGAGAAGATAGGCCTCGTAGGACGCAACGGCGTCGGGAAGACGACCTTGCTGAACGTTCTTAGTGGCAGCTCAGAGCCGGACGGAGGGGTAGTCGAGCATGTCGGCGGGGCGAAGGTTGCGATGACCTCCCAGAGCCTCTACGCGGGCGCGGGCGAAAAGGGCTCTGTGGAAGAAGAGATGCTCTCCGCTTTTGAGGACTTGATCCGTCGCGAAAAAGAGCTTAAGTCTCTAGAGGCGGAGCTCTCTGGAAATCCTTCGCCTGTACTCCTGGAGCGCTACGGCCGGATGCAGGCCGAGTTCGACCGGGACGGAGGCTACGAGTACCGGGCTCGGGCGGCCTCCGCCCTCTCGTCTTTGGGATTCGATCCCGAGGACTGGAAGCGCCCTGTGAACTCCTTCTCTGGTGGCGAACAGAGCCGCATCGCCCTGGCCCGTCTCCTCCTCTCGGAACCGGCCCTCGTTTTCCTCGACGAGCCGACGAACCACCTAGACCTGCGAGCCATCGAGTGGCTGGAGAACTTCGTTAAGAACGCCAAATCCGCCATCCTCGTCGTCTCGCACGACCGTTACTTTCTGGACGCGGTCGCCGGGAGCATTTTGGAGCTCGAAGGCGGCAAGCTCACCCGCTACCCCGGAAACTACACCAAATACGTTGTCGAGAAAAAGGCTCGCGACGAACAGCTAACTCGCAAGGCCAAGGCCAACCTCGAGCGCCGCGAACAGCTCGAACGTTTTATCGAGAAGAACCGCGCGAAGGCAACAAAGGCGAAGCAAGCCAAGAGCAAGCAGAAACTCCTCGACCGCATGGAGAAGATTGAGGGTCCAAAAAACGGCAAAAAGAACATGAAGATGGATCTCGGCGGCGAGACCTCGCGTGCCGGCAGGGTTGTTCTGGAGCTCGACGGCGTCTCCTACGGCTACGAAGTAGACGGGGAGCTGCTCCTCAAGGAGCTCGAGCTCGTTGTCGAGCGCGGGGAGAGGGTGGCCCTTTTAGGCCCTAACGGCGCCGGCAAGAGCACTATCATGCGTTTGGCAACAGGAGATCTTGAACCACAAAAAGGCCTCGTCCGTCTCGGCAACAACGTCGTCTCCGCCTACCAGGACCAACAACTCGCCCGGCTGGACGAGGAGAAGACGGTCCTCGAGGAGACTATGGAGGCCACTGACCTCGATGCCCCGGAGGCCCGAGACCTCCTGGGAACCTTCCTCTTCTCCGGCGACGACGTCTTCAAAAAGGTCTCCGCCCTCTCGGGAGGCGAGAAGAACCGACTCTCTCTGGCGGAGATAGTGGTCAGCGGCGCTAACTTACTCCTCTTTGACGAGCCGACGAACAATCTCGACATCCCCGCCCTCGAGGCTCTGGAGAACGCCCTTCTAGAGTACCGGGGGACGCTGTTCTTCATCTCCCACGACCGCTACTTCTTACGCAAGCTCGCCACCCGCGTCGTCGAACTTAAAGAAGGGAGGCTCCAAAACTACCTTGGCGGCTACGACTATTACCGCTCGCACCGGTACCTCGACGCCAGACAAGGCGGAGCTAAGAGTGGGGGCCGCAGCAAGCCGCGTCACAGAATCAGGCCCGGTCTCGACAAGCGCCAGAACGTTGTAGCCACCCGCCTAGTCGCGGTGGAAGGCGAGATAGACGCGACCGAGCGCAGGATCGCCCGTCTCGAAAAAGAGCTCGCCAACTCCTCCCTCTACGTCGACGGCGAACGTTCCCGCAAAGTCGTAACAGAGCACCGCCACCTCAAGGGCATCCTCGAAGGGCTCTACGAAGATTGGAGTAAGCTTATGGAAGAGGCCGAAGAGGCCGGTCTATAGAAACCCATCATCGGATGGTGCGGAGCTATAACAGGACAATGGACTGGTTCTCTACTAGTACCTCGTATTGGCTCTCTCCTATCTCATGCAGCTCTCCCGTGGCTGTAGTTGTATCCTGTCGAAACCTCGCCATTAGGGATGTACTTGAAGTCAATCGCCAATTAGACAGTAGGCACACAAATACTGTGCGAGGGCTGCGGAGCCGTTCCGTATCCTCATCGCGGGTCCCAATGAGGTAGGGCCGCCCGGAATTGAAGAGAAAGCGGCCCTACGGATGAGAGACGGGGGGCACTGTTGCCGCATTACACGAGGTGGGATACTAACTGCTCCGAAACCACCACGAGAAGATGTAGAGGAGGGCCAGGGTTTAGTACCCTGGCCCTTGCACCTACCGACCTTAAAGGCTAAAAGTCTTGCCAGCCTTATCTTCGCTTTTACTACTTGGCTGGGCCGCTGCTGGCAGCAGCCTGCTAGACCTCCTGCGCGCACTCCATGGCATTACTTAGGCGCGAAGCTAATTTCCAGACCCTCGAACTCGAGGTCCTCAACCTTAGAGGTGTACTGCAGAGCGCCCTGCTGGTTGGTGAAGTTGCCGGTATTACCGAATTGCAACTGCCCCAGACACGCGTTGGTATTGTTACTCGCGATGTCAAACTCGAAAGATCAGTATTCGCAACTGAAGCTCGAAGAGCGTAATGAATACCTCCAAGAGGAGCTAACGGTGTGCCGAAAGAAGATAGAAGAGCTGAAAGCTGACATGATTCGCCTTGCAGGCGAGTTGAGAATAGCTGAGAAATATGAGCTTATGGCTAGCCGAGAAGCAAGAGAGTTTCGTAATTACCTCGCGCAATTTTAAGCCAACGTTAGAGAGCTTTTAGGGAACGACGTGAGTTGACCCCTACCTGACCCCTACGCAATGACGTTTGTCTAGTCGTGTTAGTCTGGTCTAGTTGACTATTTGGTCAGGCGTCGCGGCGAACAAATCGTAGCTGCTCTGGAGTAACAATGCTGAAGCCGGGGAATACCCCCGAACCAGTCGGGACGAGAGGATTTGAACCTCCGACCTCCTCGTCCCGAACGAGGCGCGCTACCAGGCTGCGCTACGTCCCGACTGCGAGGGCTTCATTATATCGAAGATGCAGACCTTGACCAACCTACCAACGCCGCGCCCCTGGCGCTAAACGGCTATAAAAGCAGCGTCCCTACCCGCGTAGAGCTCTAGGGCGCCTGCTATAGCTTCGGCCACGGTGACAGGATAGTAGAGATCGGAGGCGATCTCGAGCTCGCGGGGATTGGTAAGGTATAAAGGCTCTAGCACGACGGCCGGCATGTTGGTCTCGCGCAGGATGTCGTAGGAACGGCCGAACTCACCAATGTCGCACGTCCCCAAAGCCTGGCTAACGCCTTTCTGGGTGTAGATCGCCGCCATGCAACCCCGGTGCGACTGGTAGCCGAGGCGGCTAAAGTAAAAGGAAGCCGTACCCTCAGCAAGAGGCGTCTTGTGGTGGGCGTGGTGGATGGAAATCACCATCTTGGCTTTCGAAGAGTTAGCGAGGTAAGCCCGGTCGGAGTTTGACATTTCTTCGTCTCCGCTGCGGGTGAGGAGGACTTCACGGGCCGGCAGTATCTGGGCAAGCTCCCCTGCCACAGCCAAGTTCAGGTCCGCCTCCGTAAGGCCAGGGCTCCCCGGGTAGACGTACCCTTTGTCTCTCCCGCCGTGAGCGGCGTCAACGATGATGGTACCGGAGAAGAGGTCCTCGGGGAAGTAGCCGCCGTTTTTGTCCGGTAGCTGGTGGGTACCCAGGGTTTGGGTAGCATACGTCTGTAAGACCTTGAACACCCCATCGTCTACGACGCCGTCTGTTATTAGACCGGCGTTACGTTGAAACTCCCTCGTAGCGCGGGCGGTCCGCTCGTCGAAGAGGCCATTCACGGCGCCGGGATCGAAGCCTAAGTCGTTGAGCATGCGCTGGAGTTCTAGGACGTCGGCACCCCGGAAAGGGGGCTGACGCAGATAGACCAGGCGCCCCCCCGGCTTGTAGTCAGCCTCGACGATCTCGTTCCAGGTGATCTCACCAACCACCCCGTCGGCCAGGATTCCCATAGTTTGCTGAAAGGCCTTTACGGCGACCTCGGTTGTAGACCCGAAGACACCATCTATCCCCCGGTTGCCGAGGTCGAGTCCCAGGCTGAGCAGGCGGGTCTGCAGGTCCACAACCTCCCGGCCCCTATCTCGCCTACGTAGCGCGCGCACGGCTTAAACGGACCCCACGAGCGGTTTAATCGAATAAAAGTAAATGACGAGCAACAAAAGCTCCGGGCGGTCGCCTAAAAAGTACGCGCCAGGCGTTCCCACGAAGGAGGACGCCCGGCGCGGAGGGCCATAGTCGAGGAGAGTATCCGGCTTACTCCTCGACCACCCCGAGGATGTCATCAGCGTCGAGGATCATGTAGTCCTCACCGTCGAGTGTGATCTCGGTTCCCGAGTACTTGGCGAAGACGATGATGTCGCCCTGGCTGACCTTGACGTCATCGTCTTCCCCGACCGCAATGACCTCAGCCGTTTGCGGCTTCTCCTTGGCCGTGTCCGGGAGCACTATGCCCGTCGGCGTCGTCTCCTCGCGCTCCATTATCCTCACCAACGCCCTCTCGCCGAGCGGCCTAAATTTCATCCGCTACCTCCTAGTAACTCTTCCGAATTTACACGCCTTCTGGTCTGCCCGCTGGGAATTACTTAGGCGCGCCAGATACTTAGACTTACGCCGAGATTGTAACCGCCCGGGTTACGAGACGCAATCGTAAAAGCCACAAGCGCGAGAAACGATCCTACAGCCCGAGCTGCGAGGCGAGCTGGTTTCTGGGCAGGGCGCCGACGGCCTGATTGGTAACCTGACCACCCTCGAAACGGGCGATGGTCGGGATGCTCGTTATCTGGTAGCTCATCGCGGTCTGAGGATTATCATCCACGTTCAGCTTGACGAAGCGTACGTCGTCGTGTTCCTCGCTCATCTCGTCTAAAATTGGGGAGACACGTCGGCACGGCACGCACCACGGCGCCCAAAAATCTACTACAACCGGCTTCTCCGATTTGAGAACCTCGTCCTCGAACGAGGTGTCTGTGACCTCGGCGACAGCCATAAACCGCACCTCCAAAGTCTTAATGGCAGATCCTGAGCGCCTATTCTAGCACGCTAGAGCCCCACTTCCTTAGACGCTGAAATGGACGTCCAAAGACTTCGCTATGCTCTGTCCTGGATGGAGCTACCCGTGAGAACCTCTGCCTGGACCGCTTCGGCGAGCTCTTCGGCCCTGCGGGCCTCGAAGACGCCGGCCCCCAAAGTTTCGGCGTTCGCCGCGGCGCAGCCGGCGGCCAGACGCACAGCCTCGACCTGCGAGAGCTTGCGGTGCAAGAGGCCCGCCAGTAGCCCCGCAAGATAGGCGTCGCCGCTACCGATGGTCGAGAGGGCCTCCACCTTGGGCGCCTGGGCTGATATCGCCCTGTCTTCCACGGTCAGGTAAGAGTAGCCCTCGGACGTTGTTATGCACGCCTCTTTTGCCCCGAGCTCGACGAGCCTGTGGATTCCCCACAGGTAATCCCCCTCCTCAATAAAGTCGAAGCCTACGGCGCTCTCGGCCTCGTGCTGGTTGGGGCTCACCAGGGAGGGGTTTGCCTTCAGGGCCGCCTTCAAGACCGTGGGTGGCGCATCGACTACCGTGTACAGGTTCTCTTCACGGACCTTGCGGACCAGGTTCGTAAGGTAATTCTCGTCCAGGTTCGTCGGCAGGCTCCCGGCAAACACGACCGCCGTCGCGTACTCCATGAGGAAAGAGAGGCGCCTGGAAAACTCCTGGGCCTCCTCGGGCGAGACATCCGGACCGTGTTCGTTAATCTCCGTCTGCGTACCCGTGGTCGGATCAACAAGCGCGGTAGAGGTCCTCGAAGGGCTCGAGATCTCGACAAAATCAAAGGGAATAGCCGCATGCGCAAGCCCGTCCCGGATGCTATCTCCATTTCGCCCACCCACTAAGCCGGTCGCTAAAACAGGCACGTCCAGCACACGCAAAGCCCGGGCGACGTTTATACCCTTGCCGCCCGCGAGTGCTATTCCCTCCGGCGCCCGGTGCCGGTGCCCAAGTGTCAGGCTCGGGACGACGAGGGTTCGATCCACGGCGGAGTTAAGGGTAACTGTCAGAATCACTCGTATGCACCTCTCCTCCTCTTCCCCGGAATCTTCTCCTCACTATGTACCCCTTTTCCTCTAAAAGGAAGCCTTCTCGTGCTCAAGATAGATGATGGCATGCTCGGCAGCCGGACCCTGGTTCGGGCGCAGTAGAAGCCTGCCAGGCAGGACAAGGCCCCTGCAGAACGCTAAAATGGGCGCGTATGCGCACCGCGGCCCACCCTTTTAGCTCATGAAACGCCTCCTCGTCGTTATGGTTCTCGTGCTAGCTGCCTCTGCAGGTTACCGACTCTACGGTTCGCCTGAGACTGGGACGGGTAGCCTCACGCTTCCCCAACCGGCCCCGAACCCAGGCGAGCGGGCGCCGAGCTTCGAGGCCGCCCGCCAGAACAGCGAGGAGGAATTTGAGCTCTCTAAGGAGGGCGTATACGTGCTCACCTTCTGGAGCATACTGAACAAAGACACCGAAGACGCCCGTACCAAGTTCGACCAGCTGGCCCGCAACTATGAGGACAAAGGGGTTTACTTCGCGGCTATTTACGTACACAACGCTCCCAAAAGCGATAAAGACCTCCCCTACGCGGTCCTGCAGGACGGTTCCGGGGAGCTTACCGCCCGGTACAACGTAAAAAGAGTACCGAGGTTGTTCCTGATAAACGATGGCACGATAGAGCTCGTTCAGAACGGCTTCTACCCGGAGAGCACAGAGCAGTTGAAAGAAGAACTCGACCGGGTGCTGCAAGAGGACAATATTTAGAGCAAACGTAAGCGGAAAACGAAAGGGAGAGGATGAAAGAAGTCATAGTACAGACAATAGGGGTGCTGGTCGTTATAGCAACGGTGGCGCTCGCGGTTGTCGCCGTGTTTCAAGAGTTCATCGCTTGATTTAGAGGGCCTCCGCCCTCAAGGCGCCCTGACTCCCGCGGCTGCCAGATCCTCGCGCATCCTCTGGGCCGCATACCGGGCGGCACTTTTGTAGTCGCTACCGAAGGATGCCGGCTCCTCAAAAGCGCGCAAGATGCCTCGGCTGCTGTTGACCAGCACGCCCGACCCACCGGCATCGAGCAGCGATCGCACCCCCGAAGCCTCCCCCTTCTGCGCTCCGTAGCCAGGAGCCAGAAATAGCACACGGGGGAGGAGCTCTCGCACCCGCCGCCCCAGCTCTGGCCGGGTAACCCCTACGACCGCTCCCGCATCGAGATAGCCCGATGCCCCGGTTTCGCCCAAGTCAGCCGCGAGCTGCGCTGCCACCTCGTAGAGCGGCGGCGTCGAGTAAGTCTGGAGGTCTTCGGCGGATGGATTGGAGGTGACGACGAGAACGAAGACGCCACCACCCTGACCTAAGCGACGCGTCTCGTCGAGAAAGGGGGTTACCGCGTCAGCACCCATGTAGGGGTTAACGGTGACGCTCGTGGCACCGTAAACCGAAAGGTGAGCCTCGGCGTAAGCGGCAGCCACAGGCCCTATATCGCCGCGCTTCACGTCCGCTATGGTCGGCAGTTCCAAAGCGCTGGCCGTGCGGAGCAGTTCAGCATACACCTCCATTCCTTTGGGCCCTAGGCGCTCGAAGTAAGCTGATTGTAGCTTGACGGCCGCCACCTCCGGCCCGACCGCCTCGAGGACGCCTAAAGAGAACTCTCGGACGGCCTCGGCCTCCGTAAGCACGTGCTCGCGCATGCGCCTTAGAATCTCCGGCGGCAGATAACTAGGGTCCGGGTCGAGACCCACGACGACGGCGCTTTCCTTGTGGTGGGCAGAGTAGACGAGGGCGTCCACTAAAATCCTCCCGGTAGACATCCCTCAGGGGTGAGCACGAAAAAGCCGCGGGAGAGCTCCCGCGGCGCGAAAACGTTGATTTTCAGCTTACTTGATAGCGTCTTTGAGGGCGTTGCCGGCAGTAAATTTCGGCACCTTCGAGGCAGCGATGTTCATCTTTTCTTTTGTCTGAGGGTTGATGCCCTCGCGGGCCTCACGTTTTTGCACGTAAAACTTGCCGAAACCCGTAATCTGTACGACCTCGTCCTCCTTGAGGGCCGATTCTACGACGCTCGTGAACGCCTTAAAAAAACCTTCGGCGTCGCTCTTGGAGACCTCGGCCTCCTCAGCTATCCTCTGGATCAATTCGGTTTTGTTTACCGACTTTTCCGGCATCTGTGCGTTGCCTCCCTTGTTGCTTCTATTAGCTCCTCCCCCCGCAACTGCCTGCGACTATACCAGAGGGCTAGATATGCCTCAATCCCCGCTAGCCTACTCCTAAATTCTCCATCCTGAGCAACGCGCTAAACGGGTAACAACCGAGGTGGGCAGAGTACTCCTCCCTCCTGTCGAGGACAGCTAAAATCCCTAGCACCTTTGCCCCTGCCCCCTCTAGGGTAGCCGCTGCCTTTAAGACCTGGGTGCCCGTAGTCACCACGTCCTCGATAAGGGCGACCTTCTCCCCGGCCTCTAAGGAACGCCCCTCGATCCTGTTGCCGGTTCCATAACCTTTAGCGCTCTTGCGGACTATGATGTAAGAGAGACCGCTCGCGAGAGCTGCCGCCGCTACCAGCGGCACAGCCCCGAGCTCGACTCCCGCGAGCCTCTCTGCGCCAACAGGGAGCTTAGCCGAGATCTCGTGCGCCAGGTCCCGCAAAAGAGCAGGCTCCGTCGAGAAAAGATACTTGTCCACGTAAAACCGGCTCTTCTTGCCGCTTGACAGTACAAAATCACCCTCAAGGAGGGCCGCCTGTCTCACGCGGGAGGCGAGATCGCGCTTAGCCTCCACCCGGCCCGCCTGGCGGCCGTTCCAGCTCCTTCAGGGCCGCGTCAAACAACCCGAAGTCCGCCTTCTTCAAAAGATCGTCGAGCTGTTGCGCTTCGCCCTCTGACTCAAGTAGCCCGGCCTCTATATGCGCGTTGACATCCTTTAGGAGTGCCACCGCCTGGTCTAGGACATCCACTACTCCTGAACCCGAAACGTCCTCCAACTCCTCCACGAGCTTTTCGAGCTCCGCGAGCCGCTCCGCAAGACTCTCGATGTTGTTCACCCCTCGCCCGCCGTCCATAAGCCCAGGACTATACCTCATCCCCTGGGGGCCGGTCGTCCCTAACGCGCGGATCTTTATCCGCCGAGCCCTCGCGCAGCTTTTCCCCGGCGCCGTCGGAATGCTCAGCGCCCCTCAGGGACCCACCTGAGGCCCACAAGAGGACCACGCCGAGGCCGATAGCAACCAAAAGCAGCGCAAGAGGCGGCAACAACCCCCACACTACAAAGCCGTACCCCGCGCGGAACAGGAGAAAAGCAGCCACCCCCGCAACGCTACCCAAGAGCCCCAAGAACAGAACCGCCCCGCTCAAGACAAAGACCAGGACACGCGGGTTGATGCCCCTCACTATCGGCTCACCTCGCAGCCCACCCTACTTCGCCACCCGGTCTATGGCCTTCACCAGGTCTCTGACCATCTCCTCTGATGCCCCTTCCTTTTCGGCGCGTTCCTCGACGAAGTCCTTCAAAAGAACGTGGTTGATGCGCCGGATCGCCGAGAAGATGGCGTTCGTCTGCTGGACGACATCCGCGTAGGTGACGTCCCCACCCTCGACCATCTTCGCGACGCCCCGGACATGCCCCTCGACGCTTTTTAGACGCTGGAGCACCTCACTCTTGGCCCCGTCTTGCAAATCATCCACCTTCCCTTTGAAGCTCTTTCAAAAGCTCCCGCGCGACGCTCGCGTCATGGAAGTGTACATCCCCCTCCGGGAGATGCTGGACCCTCTCATGGCCCTTGCCTGCCAAGACGACAACGTCCCCGGATTTAGCTGCCCTCAAAGCTTGCTCGATCGCCGCCCGCCGGTTCAACACGACCTCGTACCGTCCTGGTCCATCTTTGGCGCCCGCCGCGACTTCGCGGGCTATCTTCCCCGGGTCCTCGGTGTAGGCATCGTCAGTCGTTATTATGCTCAACTCCGCGAGTTCTGTCGCCACCCGGCCCATCAAAGGGCGCTTCGCCCCGTCCCGATCCCCCGCCGCCCCGAACACGCATAGGAGGCGACCCGAGGAGTCGAAGCTGTCTTCGCCTCTCCCCTGCTCTGCCACCGTGCGGGCGACTTTAAGGACGGCTTCGAGCTCAGCGTCGGTGTGGGCGTAGTCAACGACCACCTCGAAGCCGAACCTCTCGTGCACAGTGCTTCCCGGCGGGGAGATCCTCTCGAACCTGCCCGGCACCTGCCCCATCTTTCGCGCACCTCGAACTACCGCCTCCTCCCCCACCCCCGAAGCCAGCGCGAGCGCCGCCGCCCCGGCGACGTTCTCTACGTTGTAAGAGCCAAGCAGAGGACTCTCGATCTCTAGCAGACCATTTGGATGGCGGAGCAGAAAAGCGGTCCCTCCCTGCGTGAATCTGACGCTCTCCACACGATAGTCTACATCCTCTGTAGCACCGAACGTATTCACGCCCGATATCTCCTTGAGGAGACGCCGCCCGTAAGGGTCGTCTGCATTGGCCAGCTTCGGCCCCTCTGGGGAGACCCATCTGAAGAGCTCGCGCTTGGCCCGATAGTACTCCTCCATCGAGCCGTGCAGGTCGAGATGATCGCGGGTGAGGTTGGTAAAGAGCGCACCCGCAAAACGAGTACCTTCGATACGCTTGAGGGCTACCCCGTGCGAAGAGACCTCCAAGACAGCATGCTCAACCCCTGCATCGAGCATCTTTCGCAAGGTACCTTGTACCTCCACGGCCTCAGGAGTGGTGCGAATAGCCGGACTACGCTCGCCCCCGCAGATCTTCTCGGCGGTGCTCAGGAGACCACACTTTTCAGGCGTATAAGCAGCGGCGAGGATCGAGTACAGGGCGTAGCAGGACGTAGTCTTACCGTTGGTGCCGGTTATGCCGTAGACTGCCATGCCCTCCGACGGATAACCGAACGCGGCGCAGGCGAGCGTCGAGAGAGCCTCCCGGGCGTCAGGGACAATGGCAACGGGCGCTTCGATCCCACGTATCTCGCGCTCAGCCACGACGAGCGCCGCCCCACACCGCAAAGCCTCTGGGACGAACTCCGCACCGTCGCGCTTAAAGCCGGGAACCGCCACGAAGGCGAAGCCGGGCTTGACGAGGCGCGAGTCGCAAGTTACGCCGTTAATTCCGGCCGTGCTAGGCGGCAACTCCGTCCCCAGAATGTGGGATAGCCGTGCGCGATCTAGAAAAACCACGACCCCTAGTGTAGCAAGGGCCGTGGCGCGTAAGCCTGAAATACGCCCGCTGAGTGCTTTAGCGGGGGCAATATGTGAACTAAATCACGCCAGATCACGGTGACGCTCCGTAGGTCCTGTGTTAACCTAGGCGAGTTAATTTTCACAAAAAATTCACAAAGTGCTGGTAAGCGGGCGCGTTGGGTCTCACTGCGGCGCGTCCTCGGACTGTGAGAGGAGACGGATGTCGACCGAGAACACCACACTGCTGACGGAGCGGACGGACGAGCTTTTGAGCCGAGGCCGAAGCCAGGGCTTCATAAGCACTGAGGACGTCGCGGATCTGCTGCAGGAGGGGGAACTCTCGGCGGCTGAGGTCGAGGAGTTCTACGCCACCCTCGAAGAGGAGGCCATAAGCGTTGTGGAGGGCGAGACCACGCCTTCAGAGGAGGGGACGAACGTAGTCCCTCCGTCAGACGCGGCGCATCTCCCCGAAACGCCCGCGCTGCAGCTAGCGCACGCGGTGGCGACCGGCGACTCCATAAGGATGTACCTCGCTGAGATCGGACGCGTTAAGCTCCTCACGCACGCCGACGAGATACGCCTAGCCAAAGGCATCGCCCGCGGCTGCAAGCGGTCCAAGGACCGGCTCGTCGAGGCGAACCTAAGGCTTGTGGTCTCGATCGCCAAGAAGTATCGCAACCGCGGGGTCTCGTTTTTGGACCTCATCCAGGAGGGGAACCTCGGCCTTATAAGGGCAGCCGAGAAGTTTGATCATACCAAGGGCTACAAATTCTCGACCTATGCTACGTGGTGGATCCGGCAGGCCATAACCCGTGCCATCGCCGACAAGGGTCGCACGATACGTATCCCAGTGCACATGGTCGAGAAGGTCAACAAGTTCCACCGGACGCAGCGCCGAATGACGCAAGCCTTAGGGCGAGAGCCTACCGACGAAGAGATCGCACACGAGCTAGATGTGCCGGTCGAGGAGATCTTGAGGCTGCAGGAGATCAGTCAGAGGGCCATCAGCCTCGAGACCCCGGTTGGTGACGATGACTCCTCCGCTTTGGGCGATTTCCTCGAAGACGGGGCAACCGTGACACCCACGGAGGCGGTCTCGGAGTCGCTCCTGCGGTCGCACCTTAGGGAAGCTCTGGACGAGTTGCCAGAGAGGGAACGCCAGATCATCGAGCTGAGGTTCGGGATGAAGGACGACAGGCCCCGCACCCTTGAAGAAGTCGGCCGCGAGTTCGACATAACGCGCGAGCGGGTCCGTCAGATCCAGATGAAGACCCTCAACCTCCTCCGCGAGCAGCGCCGCACCCAGAACCTGCGTGAGTACCTCCGGTAGCACCGGATCCGGTAGCTCCCAAGAGGTTTTACCCGAGGAGCTCCACGACTTCGTCCGCGATCTGGCACGACGGACGGGGGAATTGCAGCTCTCTCGCTACGAGAAGCCCGGCGAGATCAAGGAGAAGGCTCCTAAAGACCTCGTGACCGAGGTGGACCTCCTCTGCGAGGAGTTCCTCATGAACGAGATACGCAAGCGCTACCCTGATGACGCGATCCTCTCGGAAGAGAGTGGTGGCGAGATCTCACCCACCGGCCACACCTGGCTGCTCGACCCCTTAGATGGCACGCACAACTTCTCCCGAGCCAACCCCCTTTTCTGCGCGTGTGTCTCCGTTGTAGAGGACGACAAGATAAAGCATGCGGCTGTCGCCATTCCGCGTATCGGCGATGTCTACCACGCCTCTTTAGGCGACGGGGCTTTCAGAGATACCGGGGGAGAGACATACCCTTTACACGTAGGGGATACTGAGAAGCTCGAGCACGCCTTTGTCGGGGCAGACGTCGCGTTGAGTAACGCGGGCGGCAACCCCCAGAAAGAAGGTATCTTAGAAGTCTTCCGTTCTTGCTGGCAGCTACGCTCCTTGGGGAGTGCGGGCATCCGCGGGGCCTGGCTTGCAGCAGGCTACCTTGACGTCTCCATCGGTACCCGCAACACCGTCTGGGATTACGCCCCCACCACCCTCCTCGTCTCCGAAGCCGGTGGCCACGTAACGAACCTCTCCGGAAACCCCTGGACCTACGACTCTGACGGCCTCCTTGCTACCACCAACGAAGCCCTCCACGCTGAGGTACTGAAGCTCGTAGCCGGGAGCTAACTCTCCCTACACCCGGCCGCGCCTGTACCGCTGCATCTGTCGCCTGCGGCGACCGAGCTGCCTAACCCTTCGCACTCATAGAGCAGTTATCATACGAGAAGGGCATAAATCCCTTTCCTAAAGCTACCTTAGAAAGAGCGAAGCTTATAGTGTACGTCCCACGCAAGATGTTCCCCGCCTTGGTAGACAACTCCTACGCCTACCTTAACTCCGGCGGCAGCGGGCCTCCCTCCTACGAGACGATAAGGGCCATGCGCGAAGTAGACGACCTGTGCTTAGGCCCTGCCTACCTCGAGGGCGCTGACTTCTACACTCACCAGAACGAAGCATATAGCCGTGCTCGCGAGGCTGCCGCCCGGCTTGTAAATGCGGAGCCTATGGACATAGCCCTCACCCTGAACACCACCCACGGCATGAACCTGGGCATCGTTGCCCTTGATTGGAGGGAGGGTGACGAGGTCATTACAAGCCGTTTCGAGCACCCGGGCACACTAGTCCCCTTGCATGCTCTGCAAAGACGCTACAGTGTGCGTCTTAGGCTCATAGATCCTCCGGTAACTTTAGAGAAGGCCGAGGAGGCGATAACAGCGCGGACACGTCTCGTAGCACTCTCGCACGTGGACTGGACCACGGGTGAGATTCTGCCGCTAGAGGACATCTCGGCTCTCGCCCGCAGCCGGGGAGCTCTGACCCTCGTGGACGGCGCCCAGAGCGTAGGCAACATGCCCGTTGACATACCCTCAACCGGCGCCGACATGTACGCCTTCACTGGCCACAAGTGGCTCTTAGGTCCGGAGGGTATGGGCGGCTTCTATGTTCGGCCCGGGCTAAAGGTATGGAGCACTAGCCTTGGCTACGACTCCCTCTCGGAACCTGCAAAGTTCCGGGCGGAGGGCGGATACTGGGAACACGTTTACAGCGGCGCGAGGCGCTTCGAGGCGTCGACGATGAGTCCGACGCTCGCGGCCGGCTTTGCCATGGCGGCCAACACTGCATACGAGCGTGGGGCACTAGGCTTCGCCGAGATCCGGCGTCGTGCCGAGCTTCTGGCCAGCCTTCTGGAGAAACTGCCCCGGGTTACGCTCCGATCCCCCCGCCCCGCCGCCTCGGGGCTCGTGAGCTTCGAAATAGAGGGCGTAGAAGCAGAGGAAGCCTCCGAGAAGCTACTCGCACAAAAGTTCGTCGTCCGCTTTATCCCGGAGCCATACCCCTACGTCCGGGCGAGCACTCACCTCTTTAATACTGAGGAAGAGCTTGAGGCGCTGGCAGAGGTTGTAAGCAGGCTGTGATGTAGGCAGCTTCGAGCCTTGACAGGTTCCTCCTCTGACCCGTTGACACCTTATGCTGCTGAGAAGGACATCTTACTTATCTGAGTAGGTTGAGTGGGATAGGCTCGAGGAGCCTATACCACTCAAGGCTTCGGCGACGTTGCTCAGCGGCTCGAAGTCTCTCGCGAGGCGATCCATTACCTCTCGAACTGATGTTGGTTCTGGTGCCGTCGGGCTAGCGCCCAGCCGCCGGGTAGCGCAAGCGTGGCGATCGCTATCTTAAGCAAGTCGCCGACAACGAAGATGAGCATCCCCTGGGCCAATGCGGTCCCCAAGTCTCCCAGGTAGACAGATAGCCAAACTACACCCAGGGCGTAGATCACCAAGTTGCCCAACACCATCGCCAGTACCATCCAGGCAGGCCTCCGGTCCCAGCCACGCTCTGCGAGCAAGCCTACGAGACCCGCGGCGATCGGGTACGAGATCAGGTAGCCGCCGGTTGGCCCCAGCATGTAAGCAACGCCCGCGCCGCCCGCGAAGACGGGCAGCCCAACCGCGCCTTCCACCAGGTACAGAAGTAGCGCCAGAGCACCACGCCGGCTGCCGAGCAGCGCGCCGGTGAAGAGCACCCCGAAAGTCTGCAGCGTTATAGGCACGGGCCACAGCGGGATCTGGACCCGTGCCGTGAGCGCCACGAAGACGCTAAAGGCCACGACCAGCGCAGCTCCGAAGAGCCACGAACGCGAGCGCGGCAACAGTACATCCACGAGGGTGCGCGGTTGGGCGACGAGCGACGACATATCTTCTCCTTCGTCAATATTCGACGTTACAGTTGAAAAATCTAGCCGAGTAGCCTTGTGGACCAGTCACTCTCCTCCAGCTCCACGAGGTCTCGCAGTGATCACGGGCAGTCTAACAGATCAGGGTGTTACCACCCCGGAAGCCAAAAATCCTAAGTACGTAGGGGCGCGTTATGAGGAACCATTCTCGCAGAGGAGGCTCTTTACGTTCCAGGAGTCGAGCTCTTCGAGTCCTGGCTCGTCAGTCAGTTTAAGGTGGACGGGGGTAACGCTGATCTCACCAGCCTCCACGGCGGCGAAGTCGGTGCCTTCCTCCTCGTGCCTGCCCGGGGGGTTGTTGTAGATGTCGTAGCCAATTCGGCCCTTCTCGTCCTCGATCGCGATGAGCTCGTCCGTATAGAACCTCCGCCCAAGCTTCGTCACCCGGGCGCCCTTCAGCTCGCTCCCGGGTAGGTTTGGTGCGTTCACCGTGAGGATGCGCCCCGACGGGAGCTGCTTTGCGGCGATCTTCGTCAGCCGTGCGGCGAAGATCGCGACCGGCTCGAAGTGGATCTCCGCCTCGTCGTGGTGGTGCCAGGGGCGCTCGACGGCCAAAGAGACGGCGATACCAGGAACCCCAATGACGATCCCCTCAAAAGCCGCCGCCACCGTCCCAGAATAGGTGATGTCGTCGCCCAAGTTCTCGCCGTGGTTGATCCCGGATACTACGATGTCGGGCTCGAAGTTCATCAGCCCCAACGACACAAGCCGTACGCAGTCCACCGGCGTCCCAGTGCAAGCGTAGCCGATCCCCCCGTCAGCCATCTTCCTCTCCTCGACATGCAAAGGAGTGCCGAAGGTGATCGACCGCCCGACGCCGGAGCGATTCCTGTCGGGAGCCACCGTAAGTACCTCCCCGACCTCCTCCAACGCCCGGCGCGCCGCGAGCAGTCCAGCCGCATCTATACCGTCATCGTTCGTCAAAACTATACGCATAGTTTGGGGCTCTTCTAGCCTAACCGTTACGTCCGCAAGAGGGTAATCTTACCATTCGGCATCGGGGGCAGAGCCGCGCTGCACAGCCATACGCACCAGAGACGCCGCCGGCTTGGACAATCGCCCCCTCGCTCACCCCGTTGGGCGATGTGTTCACCCCTCTCTTGCCCCAGGCCCTACCAGACGCGACCCTCGCAAACTTACACATAATCCTTTGCAGACGCCCTTATCAGCGGTCCCCTATCCCCTGCAGAGTACCGAGCTACTAGCGCCATTCACCGAGTTACTTAGAAGACTAGATTGCTGCGCTCAGGCCTTCTTCCATCTCTTTTCATCCTCCACGCCCGACGTAACCTCGTCGTCGTAGCGCCACGAAGAGCCTTCAGGATAAGCAACCTCGTCTCGTTGGTGTTGGTCCTCCTGGCTATGGAGATCGTAGTGCCAAGGGT
>Ga0126307_10000917_pt1 | contig 19425 bp, 15 predicted proteins | sample Plot28_FD_89955 | JGI IMG/M metagenome (GOLD analysis project Ga0126307, IMG submission 89955) | Serpentine soil microbial communities from UC McLaughlin Reserve, CA, USA - Plot28 | ecosystem: Environmental > Terrestrial > Soil > Grasslands | place: USA: UC McLaughlin Reserve, Lake County... | reverse complement strand
CCGGAGAAAGCCTCGTAGGGGTCGTAGACCACCCTCATCGAGTCCGGCGGCAACTTGGAGGCGACCCTCTTGCCTGCCACAGGATCGTAGCCCACTACCCGTGCTCCCAGGCCCTCGAGTAGCGAGGTGCTAACGTAGCACCAAAGTGTTGTGGCCTGTGCCTTTACTGCCTATCGTCTCCGGTCGGCGCGGGATCCGAGCAACTTATAGTTCGTCATCACGTTCCAGTAAGGTATCTGCATTGACGGTACTGCCGCGCCGTTAGAGGTAACGGGATGCTCGACTCAGGAGTCCAGCACGCTCGAGGCTACCACAAGGGAGATGAACCATGCGGTCAAGATCTCGCGCACGGGATAAAGCCGCGGACGTCCGGTCCGACATCTATGAAAGACGGCATCACGTGTCCGGACGCCGATAATTCGGATAGCGAACAGGTACGTCGGGATAATGAGCTTGATGGGTGTACGCAGCGCTGGAGGTGTTTCCTGGGGGTCTGTCACGGATCGAGGCTGAGGTTGCACGTGACGTAGGCTCGTATCCGACGTGTCCGCCTTCTAACCTTATTAAGGCGTCCATCATTCCCAGGTAGGTGAAGAGCAGGATAGCGGTGAACCCTTGGTAAACGAGGACGTCCACAGTGGTGTGAATCAGGAGCGCTACTAACCCAGCAGCCAGCCCCGCGCCCCAGATCTTCACCCGCCGGTCGGCGGAGCGTCTAGCTTGCCAGGCGCGTAGGAAGCCTACCACAAGCAACCATGCAAAGGCACCTGCTCCCACCAAGCCAACCTCTACAGCCAGATTGAGGAACAGATTGTGCGCCTCATCCGGCGTCCCCAAAGCCTCTGCTAGGAGTGGAAGATCGGGCACCATGAAATTCCCATAGGCCTGCCCAAAGTTTCCCAGCCCAACCCCCCTTAACGGATGCTCAGCCAACAGCTTCAGCGACGTCTGCCAGATTTCTACCCTGCTGGTATACGATGTACCTTGTTCTGGAGTGGCAACTGATTCCGCCCGAACGAGTACATTTCCCGCGGTTGTAACCATGACTGTCGTCAGAGCGAGCCCCACTACCAGCCAACCTCTCTTAAGGATAGGGAGCAATAGAAGCAAGCCCACTGCGGTACCGATCCAGGCACCTCTGGAGTAGGTGAGGGCGAGCCCCACCATCGCTGCTGTGAACAAGAGGTTTCCTAACAGACGCCTCCACCAGAGGTTCTCCGAAGCTGCCAGAGCAAAGATCGGCGGTATGGCAAGAGCAAGGAACCCACCCAGCGCGTTAGGATAGCCGAAGATCCCCTCGGCTCTAGCATAGTCTCCCTGCTCGACTTCTCCGGTTTGGAACATCCAGGTCACGGCCGTGTACAATCCTATGATCCCCGCGGTGGTCGCCGCAGCCCACATAAGTTTCTGCAATTCCTCAGGAGAGCGTATCGTTTGAGACGTGACCAAATACACTGAAGCTGCCATAAGAAAGATAATGAGGATCTTCATGGCCATGCCGATGTCTTGGGCACCGTAAACACTAATGACCCCACAAAGCAAGAAGATAGCCAATGGCACTTGCATGTGGGAGAACTCGATCCTCTCGGAGTTAAACAGCACTCGCCAAAGCCAGACCCCCACCGCTATTGCAGCTAATACCGTCACGGGCGATACTACCGGGTCCAGTGCGGGGACTGTCAGGCGTCCCAACGGCAGGAAAAGCAGTAACAAAACGAGGGCGCCGACCCTGTACCTTCGTACCGTCCAGAGTATCATCCAGATGCCGACTGCGATCGCAGGCAGGCCGACGACGGCAACGGCAGCTGGTGAAATCCAGTAGACGAGCAGGACGCTTGCCGCCGCGGTTAGAGCCGCACCGGCGATCATTACACCGCTCCACATCAATGGGACTGTGCCCGCGAATAATCTACTCATAATAGGAGTAGTAGTGCATTATTCCCTTCTGTTGGACTCGATTGAGCGCAATGCCCAAAATGCGCCCCTTACCACGAAGTTGATCTGCGACGCGCAGGAGATGCCGGCGGCGGGTGCCTTCAGCACCCACGATCAACACAATCCCGTCAACTAAACTCCCCAAGATGCTCGCGTCGATGGTGGTTGGGCTGGCAGGGCTATCTATGATCACAGTGTTGAACCGCTCCTGCAGGTAGCGAATGACCTCTTGGGTTCTGTCTGAGCTAAGCAGGTCGACGGGATTGGGTGGTACCATTCCGCTGGTCAGTATGGCAAGGTTCGGAGTGCCTTCGAGTGTAGAGAGCGATTCCTTAAGAGCGGCCTCGGGTTGCTCATGCTCAATTAGCAGATCTGAGAAGCCTCGCAAGTTGCTCACCTGCAAGTGCTTGTGGACTTGGGGCCGCCTGAGGTCCGCATCAACTATAAGACAGGTATGCCCCGCCTGGGCGTAGGATGTGGCCAGGCTGCTGGCGATCGTCGTCTTACCCTCTCTGGCCAACGTACTCGCAACCAGAATAACCCCTTTGCCTGTACGGTCGCCCAGAGTGAAGTTTAGATTCACGCGCAAAGTTGCGATTGCTTCCTTGAACGCCGGCGACTTGGGGAGACTCTTGTCGTCCGTATGGACACGAGGCAGGGACGCCAGGATAGGAGCGCCGACCAGCTCCTTGATTTCCTCCGGAGAGGAGACGTAATCTCTGAAGAAGCTCAACAATATGGCTGCTCCCACCCCCGTTACCGTCCCTAGAAGAAAGCCCAAAGTCATGTTTAGCGGCAAAGACGGTCTCACCGGGGATCCAAGCGGAGGCGCGGGATCGGCTAGAAACAGTCTCTCCCCTGCTTCGGGAGGGTTCTCTTCGATGAAGGTTCTTGCCAGTAAGTTGGCCAGCGAACTGGCTTGACGGGGGTCAGTATCTTCTACCTGCACCAGTATAAGATCCGTCTCTTCCACGTAAGACACCGAGGTGGCTCCCGTGAGCTCGCCGGCGCTCATGGGCAATTTTCCGCGATCAACGGCTGCCCTAAAGCCGTTAGGGCTCTTGAACAATTCGGCATACGTTCGCGCCAGTGTCTGACTAGTCTGCACTCGAGCGAATGTGTCGGTAGTTTGCACCGGCGGTACTACAACCCGGATAGTAGCGCTGGCTTGGTAGACCTTCGGAAGGAGGATCGTAACACCGGCACTGACACCAAGGAAGACCACTATAATGACAAGAACGAGCCACTTCATGCGCCAGAGGACTTGCAGCATCTCTTGCCCACTCAAACAGCTCTTCTCCCTGTTCTAAGTCGCTGTAAGCACCCCCGCAAATGTGCCAACGGAAACTTGCGGAGATGCTGTTGCAGCTTCACATCTTACACCATTAGATCCTAACCTAGAAAACCTGTCCACGACCCAGGCGGCCCGTACCTTTGACGTAAGCCTCTCTTCAATCAAGCGCCGAGTGAACAAAGCCCGCCGGGGAGAATCTCTGGTTCCGAAGCACTGTCCCGATTCTGCCTCGAAGCTGGACTAGAACGCAAGAAAGCTCGGAGGAGGATCTCAAGGAGCATATTGAGTACATGAGGCCGGCTTCGAGGATGACCGAGAAGATCGCTGCCGAGAGATTGGTGTTCGTGGATGAGTGCGGAACGCACACCTCCTTGACACTGCTCTACGGCCATGCGCCAGGAGACGAAAGGTTGCGGCTTTCGGGGCCTCGCAAGGGGCAAGAACACCACTTTGCGCTCGATTATGAATATGGAGGAGTTAGGATCATCTCTGACAGTGGAAGGAGCGACCACTGCTTTGGTCTTCGAGGCTTGCGTAGAGTCGGCGCTCGCTCCGAGCCTGCGAATCTGCTGGCCTACTCTCTGGACTCCTCCTCGAACCATCAAGTATCTCGTGTCCGCTTTCTAAGTATGGGTGTCGCTCCCACGTTCGCGCAGCCTCTTAGCTCACTATCCTTCCTCCGGTCGTACAAGGACGTTGACTCGATGGTTAGGTGGCTTGGGATCCCGGAGACGATACACGCCCCACAGCACACGCAAATGGAGACGTTCTACCAGGAACCTTGTGATGAGCAGAAGATTGGAAGGATTGCCGACTAGCCATCGTGCGAGGTCAGCGAAACGGCGCTGCCGTACAGCGTCCTGAGCCGTAGCGAAGACTATGCGACGCTGGGCCTTCTGAATACGGCGCTCCAGAGCAGCGATGAGCGCTTTGTCTCCCACAGCAGCCGGATGATTGAGCAGAGATCGGTTACTTTCTACTGTTTCTGTCAAAGTGGTGCGTTTAACGCGCTGGTCCTTATCCTGTGCCGCACGGCCGTGTTTGTAGTAAAGATAGTATCCCTCCGGTAATTGTAGCCACCGCCCTCCTTGAGCTAGAATGTCGAAGTAGAGGTAAAAATCGTGAGCACGGAGCAGAGTGGGATCGTAAGAGAGTTCGTGCCGACCGAGAAACGATCGTCGGATGATCGGCTTGAGTAATGCAAGCTCGTATCGGACAAGATCGTATATGTCGAGTCGGCGCGGCCGGGTTATCTTGAAGCCCGCCTCTTGAAGCATACTCCTCAGCACAGGTTCTTCTGGCTTGAAAAGTGCACCGCGCACGGTGTATAAGTCGTCACTAACGACGTCTGCATCACCTGCGTCAGCCAGCATACGCTCGAGCCGTTCGGGAAACCACGAATCGTCAGCATCAAGGATGGCTATCCACTCGCCCCGCGCGGCAGCGATCGCCCGATTGCGGCTTACAGAAGGGCCAGAGTTGCGCTCGTTGTGCAACACCCGGACGCGGGAGTCTCGGGCAGCAATACGGCCGGCTATCTCTAGAGTAGCATCGGTGGAAGCATCATCAACGATCACGATCTCCAAGTCAGCCATGGTCTGCGCAAGAGCAGAGTCGACAGCGCGCCGGAGGTGAGCCGCGGCGTTGTAGGCAGGGAGGATGACGCTCACGCGTGGCGCGGTGTTCGCGTCGTTAGACTGTTTGGCTATCTGATCGCTCACTCAATGCCCTCCAACTCTAGTATAAGCGGCCTACGCACGTCGAGGCCTCCATATTCATGAAGCCTTGAGGCTAAAGCGGTTGTTAGTAGCGGGTGCGTATCTCGGACCTCTTGCGCGGCTCTTCCGCGAAAGTTATCAACCACTTTGCGTAAGCATCTGGTTTACGGAAAGGCGGATACCAGGACACCAACGCGCTTAGAGCGGATAGAGCGGTTACCGTAGGAGCGAACCTACTGAGTTGAGCAGGAAGGCAGCGTTTCATATATTCGGAGACGGCGAGTTTGGCTCGCAGCGGGTCGGTCCTGCGAATTAGGCCCGCGACCTGAATAGGCGCGTGCGCCATCTCCAGGTAAGCAAGACCTTCCTCTCTACCGTGCTCCCAGTCGAACGCCAGGCAATTCCTACCCTGCCAACGCATATTCCAGGGAGATAAGTCTCCGTGATGCAACGCTACCGGCCATTCGCTATCCTCTAGATCCGCTATGATCTCTTCGAGTATCCTTCTTCGCTGACCAGCACGCGCGTGTAGACTGCCTATAAATGGGTGCTCGGACGCCGTGTAGGTTGCTCCAGTTCGTATGAGACGCTCGATAAAGCGTATTTGTGCTGCATCTGGCTTCGAACGCGGCATCCGCACACGACCTTCTACGGGCGTTTGCACCAACAGATCGCCTTGAAGAAATTGGGTGAAGCGTACCACACGCGGGCCGATGTTTTCGGGTATTATCTCAAGCATTCGTGCCTCGTTCGCAATACAGTCTTGGGCCCACGGTGCATTAGCATACTTGGCGAAACCCAGTGTTTGGCCTCGATCGTCCATGAGCTGTATGGTTATATTCTGCGAGGGGCCAGGTGTACCAATGTATACCGCCGCCGTGGAAAGCGTAGGGAAGTCGGATAGCAGCAGCTCACCCACCGGCCACTCGCCTTCACGCTTCCGGCTTACGCGATGCGTGAGCCGCACCCCACCAACTGTAGCCCAAGGAAGTAGCGCCGCCCGGTAGGCCCGCGACCTCCAGCGATAACTAGGATACAGTGTGAGGGACTTGCGGAGTGTCTTGATGTTGCCTATTGGAAAGAACCAGCGAGGTACACCGTGTGCGCTAACCTCAAGTATGTCTTGGTCAACAGGACACAACGCTCTAGCTACTTCTACTGCGTTCGCTCTTCTCACCTATGCCCTATTTGCGATATTTTATCTGCCATTTGGTCTTTCATACGTTCGATATCGAGTGTCAAGGTGCAGTTTAGCCAATATCAACTACCCTTCAACTCATTTTGACCTCCCCAAAGCAGCGAGCGCCACGACCTCACGCAAGAAGCTCCTGCAGACCGTAAACAGACAAACCAGTATCGCCGCACCCGCGGCGGCCGCTGACACGGCAAGTTCCAGACCATCCGGCAAGAAACGCAAGCCTAGCAATCTGAGGGAGAGGATCGCGCCGGCTGCGCTCGCTGCCAACGCCGCTCCCGGCATGAAAGCCCCAGCCATCTCTCGAAGCCTGACTCCGGACATGTAGCAGGAGATCGTCACAGTCGTCCATGAGGACAGGCTCAGGATGGCCGCTACCGTCAGGGCCACAGCATCAATTCCTCGTGAAGCAACCAACAGGAGCGTCACCGAGATCACGAGGGCTTCGGCAATGCTGACCCTGAACGGCAGCTTCGCAAACCCGAAGGCACGCAGAAAATCCGCGCTGGGGAAGGAGAGGGTCCGAGAAATCCCGGCTACTACTATAATCTGCAAGGGGAAGATAGCTGGCTGCCACTTCTCTCCCAAGAGTCCCACGACCAGCGGAGTCGCCAGTAGAGCCAGCGTCACGAGAGTTGGAGCAACCACTGCGCTCATGAGCCGGATCACCCTCAGGTAGATGCGCTTAGCATAGATTGGATTCCCTTGCAGCGTCGCGAAGGTAGGGAAGACTATACGCGTGAGTACCTGAGCGAAATTTGTTACAGGGTAGTTAGCTAGGTTGAAGGCCAGAGTGTAGAAACCCAGAGGTCCCGCCCCCAATACGCGACCTACGATGAAATAGTCCATATTGGAGGAGACATACTTAATCAGGTTCGTACCTAGAATGTATTTGCCATACGAGATTATCTCTTTCAAACAGGACCAAGATATTCGCAGCCTCGGACGCCAGCTAATCTGTCTGAAGGTCAAGATGCACCGAGTAGCGCTCTGCATCACGAAGCCCACGGCGTAACTCAGGACGCCACCTCCTAATAGTAGCAAGGCGATGGTGGTTACCACGGCTACGAGGCTGCCGGCGACCTCCGGCAACGCCCGACTCTTGAACCTAAGTTCCTTGCGCAACAAGCCGTCTGGCACGTAAAAGATTGAATCTAGCACAATAGCCGCCCCCATAACCCTCAGCATAGTAGTTATGTCCGGTTGCCCGTAGAAATCCCCGAGCCAGGGAGCAGCCATAAAGAGAGCGCCGGTTATCAAGAACCCGCCGAGGATGTTTGCGGTGAACGCCGTGTCGAGATAGCGTTCGTCGGGCTCACTGCGGTGGATGATTGCCTGCCAGATACCGAACTCGCAGACAATTTGTACGGCAGCGGCAATGACGGTGCAAAGACCAATGATGCCGTACTCTCGTGGGGAAAGTAGAGCAGCAACGACCAGCATCATCGCCATACGTCCAACTTTGCTCAGTACATAAGAGCTAAAAAGCCACGCTGATCCCCTGACGACTTTCTTAGATAGCGGCTCGTTTGGGTTATGGTGTGTAGGCAATCTCATCATCTACTGGAAGTTTACCCCGTGTGCATCCTGATGCTGTAGTCAAGCCACGCTACAAATCTGCTCCTGGTTAAGTACGCCTAACAGATCCTTCGAACGTAGCGCCAGCAGATGAGAGCGCATCCGAGATCGAGAAACGCCTGATGGATGTCGTCTCGGCGCTCGTAGCGTACCTTCAGGCGCCGGAAGCGGTTCATCCACAACAAGGTTCGTTCCACCACCCGTATCCGCCCGGTTACTCGCTGGAGTCGATGCCCCGCCATGCTATCCGAGGGGTTATGCTCCTCTTCCTCAAAGCCTCCCGAAGTCGGGGCAAGTCGTAGGCTTCGTCGGAGTGTAGCTCTTTGGGGCGCTTGCGCAGTCGTCCACGAGAAGGCTTGCGGAAGGCAGAGATGGCGCCCACTGCCTCCTTGAGGACCTTGGAGTCGTAGATGTTGGCCGTCGAGTGGATCACCCAGAGCGGGATGCCTTCTCGGTCGACCACAACGTGGCGCTTCGAGCCCGCGTTTCCTTATCCGTCGGATTCTTGCCGACTTTGTTGCCCCCCTTTTGCCGGGATGGAAGCCGAGTCCAAACAAGCGCGCTCCCACTCTATCTGGTCGGCTTGGCCAAGACGGTCCAAAAGCACTTGGTGCAGACGCTCCCATACCCCTGCCTGTTGCCACTCACGCAATCGCCGCCAGCACGTAACTCCAGAGCCACAGCCCATCTCTTGGGGCAACATCTCCCAGGGTATGCCGCTCTTTAGCACGAAGATGATGCCGCTCAGGGCGGCCCGGTCCTCTACGCGAGGTCTACCCCCTTGCGGTTTGGGCGGTTCGGGTGGTAGCAGCGGCTCGATTACTTCCCACAGTTCGTCCGTTACCAACTCTTTAGCCATATTCTCGACGTACCCAGATCCGGTAGTTTTGAAAGAGTCTCTAAATCCGCATGTCGTCTAGCACCACCCGCAGTACGTTCATACCTCGGCAAGCGAGCGTGGGCACGGTCTGGTGGTGATGCTCGCCTTCCTCCCGCTTGCGCTGGTAGAAGGGCTTGCTGGTTTCGTGAAACGAAAGCACGCAGAAAGCCGAGCCGTGGAAGGCCTGCTTCAAGGCTTTATTGGCCTGCCTGGCTCGTCACATTAGGCGATGGCGCCAGACGATTGGAGCACTGGAGCAAAGCCGGCAGCGGTGGCGCGGAGTTGGTCGGTGGATCCAAGGCGACCGAGATCCCACTGTATTTCCCTGTAGTATAGTTATGGTGTGATGGTGTGGAGTGACTTCGAAAGAATGTCGAGCCTCGGCTTACTCCAGGTCTCATTTCGACCGGATGCTCAGCACGCGGCGCAGAGTCAGATCCAGTGACATCTTACTCCACTTCGCACCACACGATCAGCATCGCTGAAGACGCTGAGGCCTTTGCAACCCTGGAGCAAGAGTGGAACGATCTTTACCATGATTTGCTGCTAGTCACCCCATTCCAGTCGTGGGCGTGGTTGTACTCTTGGTGGCAGTCTTACGGGAAGCGTTACGAGTTGCGGTTAATCATAGTGCGCAACGACGAGGGCCTCTTGATAGGAATCCTCCCACTAATGCTGGACCGTAGGAGAGGGTTTCGAAGGCTGCTCTTCGTGGGCACTGGGTTAAGCGACTATCTCGACGTGCTCGCTAGGAAGGGCTGGGAGGCCGAAGTTGCCGAAGCAGGGGCACGAGCTATAGGACAGATAGGCGCCTGGCAGGTGGTAGACCTACATCAGCTACGGCCAGCATCTGCAGCCTGGGGCATCTTTGAGAGGTGGAACGGGCCTAAGGTTCGAGTCTGGCAGGATAGCTGCCCGATGATAGACGTCAAGCCTTGGGATGAGCTCATCGGATCGCTTAGTAGGAACCTCCGCAAGACAGTGCGTCGGGCCATAAACCGGGTTGAGGCGGATGGAGTCCGTCGGCGGGTAGCACAACCGTCCGATGCAGAGAGAGCGGCCCGGAGGTTAGTCACGCTGCACCGAGAAACGTGGCAGGGACGGGTCATCAGCCCAGGGCACCTGACCCAGAGGTTTGAGTCTCATATCGTAGCTGCCGCGCGCCGGCTGACAGCGCGGGACCTAGGCGGGATCTCCGAGTTCTGGAAGGACGGGGAGGTCGTTATCTCCTATTTGTGGGTTTGCGAGGAGGACTTCTTCGCAACCTATATTGCGGGTGCAAGCCAGAAAGCTCTCCAAGAGTACCAGTGGAGCTCCCTCTACATCTGGGACGCCGTACTCAATGCCCTCGATAGAGGCTGCAGCATTGTCGACCTCCTGCGGGGAGAGGAACCCTACAAGCTGCGGTGGGCTTCTAAGGTAGTTGCCACTCATCGAGCTATCTTGGGTAGGAGTAGGGCCCCCTGGACACCTTATGCAGCATACTATGTTTTGCGCTCCAGAGCCAAACGGTACGTGAACTCAGACGAGGCCCCTTCATGGGTCAATGCTGCCTTAACTAGATCTCGCGTTGTGCGCCGCAAAGTAATGCGCTATGCAAACGAAGAGCACCGTCCTCGCTGGATCAATGCCGCCATGAACCGTCTAAGGGAACGCTAACCGCGACAACCTTCCTGTAATGCTAGGGCACCTTGTAATAATCGCGGACTTTACCTATCCTGCTAGCATGAGGGCTCACTCGGTGGACTGGAAGCGGAAGGCGCTTGATGCCGCTCGCACCTTTGGGATAGGGGTAGCCGGCCGAGCATGATTGAGCCATGGAGTTGAAGAGCAAGCGGACCCTTGGGCACTCTTGTTGATGCTCAACATCAACAGGAGGACGTGCAACAGGAGGGTGCGCATGCTCCCTACAGAGATGATATTTGCCGCGGCCAAATTCGTCAAAGGTGGCATCGATGGTGCTTGAGCTAAGATGGCTTCTAGAGCAGAGTGTGTCTTGATGATAAGGGACCGATGAAGATACTGTTCGCTACACCCGTCCCGCCCCTTCTGACCAAACCTCGTCCCTACCATTTTATACGAGGTCTGACGCATCGGGGCCACATCGTGCACCTGCTAACCCAACTTCCGTCAGAGCGCGCCGCTGACGAACTCTCCGAGGCTCCCGGCTGGGGAGAGATAGTGGAGTCGTGTGCTAGCGTAAGCTGGATTGTGGTGCCAAGACTCCGCTCTTATGCCCGGTGCGCAGTCAGCCTACCCACAAGAACACCACTCCGTGTCGCATACTGTAGATCTCCGGCGTTCGCGCTGAGGGCCCGACAGTTGGTCCAGCAGCACGACTGCGATGTCTTGCATGTGGACCGAAAGAGGATAGCATCGGACCTCAGCGGCCTGCCGTCGCCGAAGATCTTGGACGCCACAGACTCCATAAGTCTGTACATGAAACGAGTGCTGGAATATGGTTCGCTACCCCAACGGCTAATTTCCATCGTTGAGCTGCTCAAGGTTCCTTCTTTCGAGGCTGAAGTGTGCAGTGGTTTTTCGGCATGTCTGGCGACCACCGACGAGGATGCTCAAGCCCTGAGGTCAACTGGGGTCGACGCTAGGTTGGAGGTATTGCCCAACGGCGTAGACGAACGATTCTTCAGATGCGCTCGCAAAGAGGAAACCGATTCGCTCCTCTTTGTGGGGACTATGTACTATCCCCCGAACGTGGACGCGGCCACATGGTTCTCCAAGCGCGTTTTCCCCCGCATCAAGGCTGTCAAACCTAGAGCGCGACTCCGCCTGGTGGGTAGTAGGCCAACCAGGGCGGTTCGGCGCTTAGCTCGCATTTCCGGTGTCGAAGTGACCGGGGCAGTCCGCGATATAATGCCTTACCTTGAGCGCACCACGGCGTTCGTTGCTCCGATACGTATAGGAGGAGGATTCCCGAATAAAGTTGCTGAGGCTTTGGCAGCAGGAGTTCCAACGATTGCAACGCCAGCCGCTCACGCCGGGTTACCGGGCCTTGTACCTGGAGCACACCTGGTAGAAGCTACACATCCGGAGGAGTTCGCAAGCAGCACACTCCAGCTCTTGGACGACGCTAATCTCCGCAACCGCTTGAGAGCGTCCGGGCGAGATTTTATGCGCACCGGTTACGGCTGGGATGAAGTAGTGGAACGCCTAGAGAAAGTATACATTTCCAGTATTGCGCTGTGGTCTGGTAGTAACCCAAAGAATCGTGGTTGAGCCATGGAGTTGAAGAGCAAGCAGCGCCGTTATCGATGCAAGCGGTGCGGCCGAACCTTTACTTACCCGCCACCAAGGGTATACCTCTCCATCAGAGGTACACAAGCCACATGAGAACTGGTTGCCATCAGTCGTGACCTGCCGGTTTATGGCCATCCACCGCAAGCCATTCTCACGCCTTCACTTTGGACGAGCGCACCCCTTGCCGCCAGCAGCTGATGAGAGTGGGCAGCAGTGGCGGCGGGACCACGAACATCTCGTTCAAGCCGGAAGAGTGCTCCCGGCTCAGGTTGAGAGTGACCCCGCTGTCGAGGCCGGCTCTGATGGGAGCCCTGAGCGCCTGGATACCGACGTATCTTCGAGAAGGATGTAAGCCTGTTTCGAGAGATTTTGACCTGTGTTTCACACTCCGCCAAACCACCGGCAAGACGTGTCACTAGACTGCCTAAGTTGATTACGCTCGCACGCGGTGTCCAGTTCGGTTCTCAGCTGTTGGCAGGCGTCGGGGGAGCCTATTTCTCGCTGTTGACCGCAGCTACCTTTTTCAAGGGCCACAGCGCTGTCAGATCTACAGCACCGAGGCCACGGTTTGCCGTAATCGTACCAGCGCATAACGAAGAATTTACATTACCGGACACGCTGACGAGCCTGGAGCAGCTGGATTATCCTCCTGAACGTCTTGGGGTGTTCGTAGTGGCCGATAATTGTCAGGATGCCACGGCAGAAGTCGCTCGAAGACACCGCTGCACCGTGTGGGAACGAGTAGAACCCGAGCGCCGAGCTAAAGGGTACGCCCTAAATTGGGCCTTTGAGCTGATTCCCAATCAGTATGACGCGGTCGTGATCGTAGACGCTGACACGAAGGTGGACCCTGCGCTGCTTAGCAACTTCGCCCGAGCATACGAACCCTTTACGGCCTTACAAGCCTCGCTCCTTCAGGCTGTCAGCTCCAACGTGAGCTCGGTAATTAGCTACGTGGCTTCGGCGGTGCAAAACTGCCTCAAACCTTTGGGTCGACAGAATCTTGGGTTCTCTGCCGGTTTAGGCGGGACCGGTATATGTATACCGCGAGGTCTCCTCGAGGAGGTGCCTTGGCAGAGATTCGGTCTGGCAGAGGACGTCGAGTACCATGTAGATCTCGTGCTGGCCGGTAGAAGAGTTCGTTTTGTACCCGAAGCTCGGGTTCAGGCAACCGCACCCCATACCTTCGGAAGCTTGCGATCTCAGCGGTTGCGCTGGGAGCGAGGCAGGATAGAGGCTATCAGGCGCTTCGCCGGTCCTTTGCTAATACGATCTCTATACGAGCGAGAGGCCGCGGCCTTTGAGGTATTCGTGTCCATGGTGGCCCCTCCGCTCAGCCTAACAGCGTCAGCTAGCGTAGGTTGTGTAGCGCTGGGCGCAATACGGCGATCCGCAACGGGGTTGATCGTCGGTACTCTGGGGCTCATAGCAATAGCTTGTGCAGCTTTTCGAGCTCTTTGGATCGTGCGAGCGCCAGCCAGGGTCTACGTGTACTCGCTCCTTTTCCCTATGTTTGTTATCTGGAAAACCTACTTATCAGTGAAGAGTCTCCTGCAAGGAGTGAGCAAGGGGTGGGTGCGGACTGAGCGCTCCAGAGGCGAGCTTGACTAGGCGAACTTCACCCCGGCGGCACCCGACCGCCTTTGGGTAGCAGAGATCAGCCACGTCCGTACCTGGGAAGGATGGTTCCATCACTCGTTCGTCTTGGACACCTACTTGAGGAAGATCGCCGGCTGGTCCATGACGAACAACCTGAGGACCGATCTCGTGCTCGCTGCGTTGAACGCTAGGCTATCTACACTCGCCGGCCATCGCTCGGGCTGATCCACCATTCACAGAGAGGTGGTAAGTACTCCGAGCAAGTAGCCAAGAGAGGTTGGTGGAGGCGATAGGTAGGGTAATCTTGGCAGTCACGGCTCGTGGCTCAGCAACCATGACAAACGCTCTAGACAGCTCCTCGACCGAGCACAACGGTCTTGACCGTGCGAGCCAGGATGATCAAATCAAGCCAAAATGACCAATTCCGCACGTAGTGTGAATCCATCGCTACTCGCTCGGAGTAGCTTATGCCGCTTCTCCCGCTGATTTGCCACAATCCAGACATACCTGGCCTTATGCGCTTGTATAATCCATACACCGTTCCGTACTTTGATACCTCCGTGTCCACAATAGGTCGGGGGCCTATGAGGCTCATCTCCCCACGTAGCACGTTATATAGCTGCGGCAGTTCATCTAGGCTGGTCTTGCGTAGCAGACGCCCAACTCTAGTAATGCGGGGATCGTCGCGCAACTTTTGATTGGCTTCCCACTCTGCGCGTAGGTGAGGATCTTTTCGGAAGCACTCTTCGAGCAACCGCTCCGCATCACGGCGCATCGTCCGAAACTTCCAGCAACGAAAGTGCTTACCCCCGACTCCAATACGTTGGTGCCCATAGAAGGCATGCCCCGACGAGTCTAGCTTGATCAACACGATAATGGCGGCGAGTATAGGGCTTATTAGCAACCCACCTATGAAGGCACCCAAGAGATCCAAGAGGCGCTTGAACCTTCGGGCCCAAGGATCTAAGAGATTGTATTTGATCTCAACCCCAAAGCTGCCCGCGAAATCTCTGGCTACCACGGCCGAGTTGGTGATGCCACCTAAGTTGGGCATAACGATAACGCGCCGGAAGCTAAGGCTAGCCAGTTCGACAAACTTGGCTAGGTGTTCGCGGCGTACGTGGGGCATGGCGAAGACTGCGGTGTGCGCATCATGTTCGCGGGCTAAGTCTACGACGGCAGCCAAAACATTCCGATCGTCCACGCCCTCCATGACCGCTCCCACTGTCTCCAAGCGGTAATCGAAAACAGCCACGGGATCGTACCCTAACTCCCATTCTTCCCTAAGCAGGCTCACTACATTAGCCCCAGCCCCACTATGGCCCAAGACTACCACCGGCTGACCCCACAGGTCCGTCCTTTTCATCCGCAACTTCACAAGATGCTGCACGAAAGGGCTCAAGACTAAAAGGCCCAAGAACACTAGAATTAGCAGCAGGCGCGAGAGCGAATCCCCTATCTGAAAACCCAAGGCAAGGATTGCCAGTATGGCCAGAGTAGTGAACGTCGCGTAGGTGTGCCGGCGCAACTGCTCGACCGGATCCAATCCGTAACCCGGATACAGCCCAAGCAACGCCCGCAGCCCTATCCAAGTGCTTATTACGGCTAACATGGCGACAATGGTCATTTCCGACAACGCAAAGCGGCCCAAGACACTCTGTACTACGTAGGACACCTCCCAAACCAATAGTGAGAGCAAGAAATCCGCGAGAACCAGAATGATAGGAACCACACGCGGCTTCCAGACCGGTTTCCAGCGCCCTGGACTTGTGACACGTAGCAGCTCGTGCTTGACAGGAACCAGTGTAAGCGGCAGTGTCGTCAATCTCTGCTCCACGATCCTCCTCTCGCTGATACGATTTAGCGATTATCTTTATCAACACTTGTCGATCGACGAACCTGTTCACGTACGAAAGAATGGATTGAAGGTCATCGGTTTAACTGCGTTTTAACGAACTGTCAGCCCTGGCGCAATGGGGCTTAAGGCCTATCGGTCCGAAGTAATCACAGTCTGTCCATCAAGCATCACAAAGTGTGGCTCAGTGTTAGTGACTAGGATGCACCTAAGGGTCGCAAGAGGAGTGTGCGTGTCCTGTTCAGTAGGTGAGAGCTTGCGCCAATAGATCATGACCTGAGTAGAGGTCGGTTCTTCTACCGGTGCGGCTCAATACGTCTTGAATGGACCTCCTGATGATGGTCACCTCGGAGAAGGTCGCCAGAATTCCTATCGTCCTACTCTCGCCTCCCGATACACCACACGGGCTTCTTGTGGACGTTTTGCTAAGGGCTGGTGCGTTCCACCCACCGTTTGGTCATCGGTCGGTGGAGGAGTTGCTAACCTTCTCAGCTGCGCCGACCCCTCCTGGGAGGCGCGGGAGACGGCCGAGATGACTCGTAGAGGTTACCCCCGTCCCGCTTGACTACTCGCCTCCACGGCTGATTATAGTACTACCGGTTCGTATTAAAGGTAGGGTCTTTATGCTACCCTCATACTGGAGCCGCTTAGAGTGCGGGAGACCCCTGAATAATCGGGTCCAGCGTCTCTAGGGCTGTAACTGCTAGGGGAAGAGGCCTCCTGACGTGGATTGTGCGTAAGCTAGCTCTCGCTGGAGAAGTATCGTCGGTTACTATGCTCGTGGCTATTGTGGGGTATCTATATGCCTAGTATCGGTCGTGCTCTGATTCTAGCTTCGTCCGTCCTTGGCGCTGCTCACGCGGCGCCCGCTCTTCGTCGCTGGCCGGTGAGCCTTTGGTTTCCGAGGATGACTCGGGTTAAAACGGACGATGCGGTGGCGTTGACTTTTGACGACGGACCGGATCAGGAACTTGAGGCCTTTCTCGAGCTTCTAGGAGAAGCTAAGGCGCGAGCTACGTTCTTTGTCCTTGGTGAACAGGTAGCGCGCGACCCTAGCAGGCTGAAGGAAATCATCCACTGTGGGCATGATATAGGTGTTCACGGCTACCGACACCGCAATCATTTGCTTCGGACTCCCGCCGCGGTCGTGGAGGACATGCGTCGAGCCAAGAGCGTTATCGAGGAGGCAGCAGAGTGCCCTACTCGGTTCTTTAGACCTCCGTACGGCCGCTTCAGTTTAGCCACTTGGCTGGAGGCCGAGCGTCAGGGATGGGAGCGGGTACTCTGGTCGCGTAACGGCCATGATTATGATATACGAGCTACGCCGTCATCCGTAGTTGCGAATATCGGGCGGCCAGTGGCCGGAGATATACTCTTGCTACACGACTCCGATCGGTATGGAACGCCGGGTTCTTGCCGTGCTACCCTCGAAGCGCTTCCGATCATCTTGGAGAGGCTCGCCACTCTTGAGTTACGAACTTGCTTACTTGACGGCCTGGTGACTAGAGCCCACCACATAAATGCCTCAGCAGGATGACGATGCACCCCAGACGCACGAAGCCGAGGTAGTTCTCAGCCCGTAGCGGACCACCAAGCGCCGCAAGTTAGAGTGCCAAGCAAGTGTAGAGTTGAGTGTGTCTTACCGTCTCTCAAATACTCAGCCTGCGAGCCGTGCTGGCGGCCATGCAGTCGAGGACTATGCCTTCAACCTCCGTTACAACGTCGCTGAGAGGTTTCGAAGCGTCTACCACGTGCCCGTTGGGCATTCTCTCTACCAATTGTAGGTAAGCTTCGCGTTGACGGGCAGTCTCTTCGGGTGAGACTTCCTGCTTACGGGCTTGTATTACCTCCGTTGGAGCATCGAGTAGGATAACCAAATGGGGTCTAGGGATTAACCGCCCCACAAAATAAGCCAGCCAGAGGGGTCCTCCATAACGGTAGCGTTTAGGATACACCAGCAGGTCGTAGTAGTAACGGTCAAACAACACTAGAGTAGAATCGACAAGTCGCGGGAAGATGTCCGCTATATATCCCAAAAACGTGTAGTCTGCCCACCAGAATGCGAGTTTGGCCAAGGAAGCAGCCCGGTTGCGATACGGCTGAGCATGGGTGTCGATGATATGCTTGCTTTCATCTGGGTTGCTCATGTTGTAGCGCTCTCTCCACCTGCGAAGCGAAGCCAGGGGCCGCCGATGATACAGTTTGGTCGCGGGAAAAGCAGGGGACAGATCGCTTGCGATTCGTGCCATCACCGAGCTCTTGCCGGCACCGTCTACGCCAAGAAAAGCGATCATGAGCCCCGCAGGTCGTAGGATGCGCTCGAGACGCCTCCAGGGAGCACCTAGGCGATGTAGCAATAATCTCGTCCGTTGCTCGCGCCCCGTCTTGTTCAGCACCTCCCGACGCAGATGCTCGATGCGACTTCGTACAGGTTCCCAGTTACCACTCCTTGCCGAATCCGCGATGAACTCGGTCTCTGCCCGTGGGAAGAACCGTGCCAACTGTCGTTCACACCCTGTAGGGTCCTTCTCGTAAAGCTTGGTGAGCCGCTGGCATTTGGCTCCGTCTAGAGTGCGCTGCGTTATGTGTTTGATCAGGTAAGCACCAAATTCGAGTTCGGCGGAGGGTACACTAAAGAACTTGAACGAGCGGCAGGAATTCAAGAACTCTTCAGCACTGAAGAAGATACGTCCGTTGTAACGATAATCAGCGGATATGTCCAGGTTGAGGAAGACGGGTCCATCATCGTGTTGCCTGTAGAGGACAAAGATATATTTGGTTAAGTACCGAAAACTCCGAACGACAATGGCCACCTGATGTTCAGATAAGATGCGAGGAATCTGCGCGGGGTCCTCGGAGATAGCATCTATGTCCGATCCGATACGTTCTGGGTAGGATTCGTACCCACGCAATACGCACATCTTATGGCCTGTTTGGTCGAGGGCAGCCACAACATCTCTAAACAACTGTCCCCTGTATTCATCCTTCACATGTCTCCTATCCGCTGCCCATCCTTTGTCTTACTGCTTGGCGGCTACGATGGCTCTTGGGCCAGCGCCATGCCTTGTTCCCTCACACTGCTAAGTCGTCGATTCAGAACAGCCAACCCGCAGAGTGGTGCAGTTATCGCCGATAGCAGTGGGGCAGTATCTGATACCAAAATGTCGACAAGCCTATCACGCCCATACCTGCCGCTTGACCTGAATTATAGGCGTCCCTCTTACTCGTTGTCACACTTTCATCTGCAAATTCCGCCGGACCTACTCTAAGAAATTGCACTTCACTGCCCTTTGGACTGTCACGCTGACATACTACCTTGCTCAGATTATAGCGTCACCGTTCCTGTGGGACGCTCAAGGCGTTTTCGCAGCGGTCGATATTATCAACGAGCAGCGGCAGAAGCTTTTCAACAAGCCTCAAGCGACCCCGGAGACAACCGCCGCGAGCATTTCCGGGTGCCTCCCGAGCCCACACAGGGCTGTTGCACGCATACTACAGGCCAACACCCCGGTTGCACAGCAGATCAAGGGCTACCATCGGAGTTTCGGAGAGCTGGTCATCGAGCGTTATCCGGAGACAGAGTGTTGACGCAGGTCCCGGGGTGGGGGCTTGCGGACCTGCCCTTCATCCTGGTAGCCCTGGAATGTCCTTCTGGTTCTGCGAAAAGCCGCGTAGTCTATCGGACCCGCACCTCATCGAGGTAGCGCGGAGCATCAGCACGCATCAGCGCAGCCGAGTTTGGGTAAACTTCCAGCCTGTGCTCTACCTCAGTAGTCTTTACGTTGAAGTAGACGAGCGCCTTTACCCTGGGATGGTCCTTCTGCCAGTCAAGCATGCGCTCGATGTAGGCGGGGTCATCGCCAATATCTTGCGTCAAGCCCCACTCGCCCATCATGTAGGGCTTCTCATGGCCTACGGCAAACTCTTGGTAGAACTGCTCGAGCCACCCAATGCGGGCGGCGAGAGTTGCGTTCCAGGTGCTGTCGTAGGAGTTCTGCCCTACCCAGTCCACGTACTTGTCGCCCGGGTAGTAGTCGGCCCACTGGTTGCCCGCCTTGTTCGGGATGCCGGGGGCGTCCACGGGGTTGAACACGAAGGCGACGTTGTTTGTGGGTG
>Ga0126307_10000916_pt1 | contig 19446 bp, 17 predicted proteins | sample Plot28_FD_89955 | JGI IMG/M metagenome (GOLD analysis project Ga0126307, IMG submission 89955) | Serpentine soil microbial communities from UC McLaughlin Reserve, CA, USA - Plot28 | ecosystem: Environmental > Terrestrial > Soil > Grasslands | place: USA: UC McLaughlin Reserve, Lake County... | reverse complement strand
TTGCTCCCGTCTACCTGTAAGGATGAGGCGGGCGCCTTTGGCGTGGAGGGCGCGGGCGATTGCGCTACCTAGACCGCCGGAAGCTCCTGTCACCACCGCTTTCGCGCCGTTGATCTCCATGCCGCCTCCTTATCTCTTCGACAACAAACGCTAGCCGTTGTCTTTCGATGACAGCTTTGTCTCAACGATTCTGTGTAGATGGTGGCAGCGATTACGTGAAGTACGCTTCAACGAAATGCTCTTGAACAGCATAAACGGCTGTCGACGCGCTTCCTGGGACTTAGACTTCTGCGGTGTTCTCCGAGACGCGGTATGCGCTGAACGGCGACTTGCGCGTCGCCTATCGCACGACACGCGAAGGTCCTCGCGACATCGTGAGCGTCGCGAACTGGCACACGTGCTGCGAAATCCTGCCGGAGCTACCGTCCCTTCAAGGGTGGGTCGAAGCGTTGACGTCCATTGGTCGGCTCATTTACTTCGACCAGCCGGGCACGGGAGCGTCTGATCCCGTCACGCCGGGCGCGCTGCCGACCTTGGAGCAATGGGCCGACAGCATCGCCGCGGTGTTGGACGACCTCGGGAGTCGCGAAGCGGTTCTCGTCGCGCCGGCCGTCGCGTTCGCGCCAGCGGCGCTGTTCGCGGCGACACATCCGTCGCGCACCACCGCGCTGGTCGTGTTCGACGGTTACGCCGATGCGGGCGGAACCGCATTCGTTCGAGACGAAGCCCACGCCGCGCAGGAGAGCTGGTGGGGCACCGGGGAGACGCAGCATTTCGTGAATCCGGACATGCCGTGGAACGAAGAGATCCGGGCATCGTGGGCCCGGATGGAACGTCTGGCGGCCAGCCCCAGGACGCTAGCTCTCATGATGCCGCTCCTGTCCGAATTGGACGTGCGAGCGGTCCTTCCGACAATCCGCGTGCCGACTCTGGTCGTCCACCATGCCGAGGACGCGATCATCCCGCCCGCGAAGGGCAGGTACATCGCCGAGCACATACCCGGCGCGAAATATGTTGAGCTGCCAGGCCGCAACATGTACCACTCCGTTGAACCGTGGCGAGCGTCCTTCCAGGAGATCGCCGAGTTCCTCACCGGCCACCAGGCAGAAGTGGCCGATGATCGGGTTCTCGCCACCGTGCTGTTCACCGACATCGTGGACTCGACGCGCCGGGCCGCCGAGATCGGCGACCGCGACTGGCACGCGCTGCTCGACGCGCACGACGCCGTCGTGCGGGCGCAACTCGTTCGCTTTCGAGGCCGCGAGGTAAACACCTCGGGCGACGGCTTCCTCGCGACGTTCGACGGGCCGCAGCGCGCGATCCGCTGCGCGATGGCCATCCGCGACGCGGTCCGGTCGCTGGGCATCGAGGTGCGTGCGGGGTTGCACACCGGCGAGTGCGAGGTCCGCGGCGACGACATCGGCGGGATCGGCGTACACATCGGTGCGCGGGTGAGCGCACTCGCGGGGCCGAACGACGTGCTCGTGTCCAGCACGCTGCGCGACCTCGTGATCGGGTCAGGGCTCGAGTTTGAGGACCGCGGCGCGCACGAGATCAAGGGCGTGCCCGGCGAATGGCATCTCTTCGCCGTCGTGGGTTGACTCACCCAAGTCCCCGACCTCGGGAAGCATTGCGGCCCAAGCCAACGCAGCGTGTTCGCAGCTGCTGCAACCGACACAGACACTTCAGATTTGAGGCATGCGTGGGCCCGACCGGGTAGGGCACGGTGTGGTCGAGGTCGCGGCCGTAAGCGGGTTTGTCGCAGCCGGGGAAGCGGCACGTCAGGTCGCGGCAGCGCACGAAATCGGCCAGTGCCCGTGACGGGGTGTATCCCGGCTCGGGCGGCGCATCGCCGGGGTGGACGATCTCGCGCACGGTGGCTCGCTCCACGGTGGCGGCCAACAGCGGCGCGGGCAACACCCCGCCCCCAATGACAAAGGCTGGCGGTGCCGGGCACGGTGGGTGGTCGGTGAGCGCTGGCGGCGGCGAACCAGGTCGGCACTTTGCGGGAGCGGGCGGCACCGACGCATGGTCAGCCGGTGTGGCCGTGGCATCGGGGGCTACCGGTTGGCCCGCGCCGGCGCTCGTCGATGCGCCGGCCGCGGCGGGGGTGTGCGGGCGGCCTGCACGGTGTCGGTGGGCGATGACATGCACCACAGCGTTCACCGGCGCGGCGGGGCACTGACCCAGCCCAGCGAAAGCCCGGCCGAAGACCCCCGCCCTGTGGATGAAATCCGATTTGTGGATAAGTTGCTTCCGGTGAGCCAAAGGGTTGCCGGATTCCCATAACCACTGTTCGGTGGACCGACGGGATAGAGAAAGGACAGCTAGTGACCGAGCGACGTGACAACGTGCTGCTCGTGCATTGGCACGACCTCGGCCGTTACCTCGGCGCGTATGGCCACACCGACGTCTCCAGCCCCCGGCTCGACCAACTCGCGGCGGAGGGCATCGTGTTCACCCGCGCGCACGCCACGGCTCCGCTGTGCTCCCCGTCGCGCGGCTCGTTGTTCACCGGCCGCTACCCCCAGAACAACGGGCTGGTCGGTCTGGCCCATCACGGCTGGGAGTACCGCGCCGGTGTCCGTACAGTGCCCCACATTCTGTCCGAATTAGGTTGGTACACAGCATTATTCGGAATGCAGCACGAGACCTCGTATCCGTCGAAGCTCGGCTTCGATGAATACGACGTGTCGAACTCCTACTGCGACTACGTCGTCGAGCACGCCGCCGCCTGGCTGACCGACCATCCGCAGCAGCCGTTCCTGCTCACCGCGGGTTTCTTCGAAACCCACCGCCCGTATCCGCCAGACCGCTATGAACCCGCCGACGTCGATGACGTCGTGGTGCCCGACTATCTGCCGGACACCGGCGACATCCGGCAGGACCTAGCCGAGTTCTACGGGTCCATCTCAGTCGCAGACGCCGCCGTCGGCCGCCTGCTCGACACGCTGACTCTAACCGGCCTCGACGAATCGACGTGGGTCGTCTTCACGACCGACCATGGCCCGGCGCTGCCCCGCGCCAAATCGACGCTGTACGACGCAGGCACCGGCATCGCGATGATCGTGCGGCCACCGCGCAACTCCCGCATCGAGCCGCAGGTGTACGACGAACTTTTCAGCGGTGTCGACCTGGTGCCGACCCTCCTCGAGCTGCTCGACCTTGATATTCCCGCCGACGTCGACGGCATGTCACATGCGCGCAATCTGCGGACGTCACCCCAAGACGTCGAGCCGGTGCGCACCGAGGTCTACACGACGAAGACCTATCACGACTCGTTCGACCCGATCCGCGCGATCCGAACGAAGGACTACAGCTACATCGAGAACTATGCCGCGCGGCCGTTACTCGATCTGCCGTGGGACATTGCAGAAAGCGCACCCGGCCGCACCATCGCGCCCCTGGTGCTCGCGCAGCGACCAGAGCGCGAACTGTACGACCTCCTTGAGGATCCGACCGAGTCGCACAACCTGCTGGGGTCTGACGTCACCGACAAGGCCGAAGCGATCGCCAACGATCTCGCGCTGCTTCTCCACGACTGGCGTCAGAAAACCAACGATGTCATTCCGTCCGAGTTCGCCGGCACCCGAATTGCGGAGCGCTACACCGAAACCTACCTACGAATTCACGGCCCACAGGTCACCCCCCGGTCGGCAATCGCCTCGGAGCGAGGCATCGAAGACGACCACAGTTCCGGACAATAGATTCGCTCATGGTGATTGCAATGTCCGCCACTGCCAAGCGAATTGATTGCGGTTAGGCTCACGCTCATGTCAGCCCACCCGACGGCATATCTGGTGCTTGCTTCACAGCGAAGTGGCAGCACGCTGCTCGTCGAATCACTGCGGGCCACGGGTGTCGCCGGCGAACCTGGTGAGTTCTTCCAGTATCTGCCGTCGACGAGCCAATCGCCGCAGCCGCGGCAATGGTTCGAAGGCGTGGACGACGAGTCGGTTCTGCGGCTGCTCGATCCGCTCGATGACGGCAAGCCCGACCTGGCGCCCTCGGAGATCTGGCGTGACTACATCCGCACCGTTGGCCGCACTCCCAACGGCATCTGGGGCGGCAAGCTGATGTGGAATCAGACCCCGCTGCTGCTTCAGCGCGCCGCGGACCTGCCGGACCGCTCCGGCGACGGATTGCTCTCGGCCATCCGCGACGTCATCGGCAGCGATCCGGTGCTCGTGCATGTTTATCGGCCCGACGTTGTCTCCCAAGCGGTTTCATTCTGGCGTGCGGTGCAGACCCGGGTCTGGCGTGGAAGACCGGAACCGACGCGCGACTCCCGCGCCGAGTACCACGCCGGTGCGATCGCCCATGTGGTGTCCATGTTGCGCGCGCAGGAAGAAGGCTGGCGCAAGTGGTTCATCGAGGAGAGCGTCGAGCCCATCGAGGTGGCGTATCCGGTGCTGTGGCGCAACCTCACTGAGGTTGTCGGCACGGTGCTCGAGGCGCTCGGGCTGGACCCGGGCCTCGCGCCGACACCGGTTTTGGAGCGGCAGGCCGATCATCGCTCCGACGAATGGGTAGACCGCTATCGGCTGGACGCGGAAACGGAGGGGCTACCTACATGACTACCGCCGCCACGAGCTTCGACACGGTACACGTCGACGAGCTTCGGCTTCTGGAGGCCGAGGCCGTGCACATCATCCGCGAGGTGGTCGCCGAGCTGGAGCGACCGGTCCTGCTGTTCTCGGCCGGCAAGGATTCGATCGTGTTGTTGCGCCTGGCGGAGAAGGCTTTTCGACCCAGTTCCCTGCCGTTCCCGGTGATGCACGTCGACACCGGACACAATTTCGGTGAAGTCATCGAGTTCCGCGACCGCCGGGTCACCGGTCATGGCCACAAGCTGATCGTCGCCTCCGTGCAGGAGTCCATCGACATCGGCCGAGTGCCGGATCCTGGCCCCGGCGCGTCCCGCAACCGACAGCAGACGCGGACGCTGCTGGACGCGTTGGAAGCGGGCGGATTCGACGCGGCGTTCGGCGGAGCGCGCCGCGACGAGGAGCGCGCCCGTGCGAAGGAACGCATCATGAGCTTTCGCGACGAGTTCGGCCAGTGGGATCCGCGGGCGCAACGCCCTGAGCCGTGGTCGCTGTACAACGGCAGGATCAAGAAGGGCGAACAAGTCCGGGTGTTTCCCCTGAGCAACTGGACCGAGCTCGACATCTGGCGCTACATCGAGCTGGAAAACCTTGAGCTGCCGTCGATTTACTTCGCGCACGAGCGCGAGGTGTTCGAGCGCGACGGCATTTTGCTCGCGGTCTCCGAGTACGCTGGACCGGCCAACGGCGAGTCTGCGGCGGTTGAATGGGTGCGCTACCGCACCGTCGGCGACCTGACCATCACCGGAGCGGTGCGGTCGACTGCCACCGGCATCGACGGGGTGATCGCCGAGATCTCGGCGGCCACCGTTTCCGAGCGCGGCGAGACCCGTGCCGACGACCGGACGTCGACCGCCGCGATGGAAGACCGCAAGCGCGAGGGATACTTCTGATGACGGCGACCCGCCAGCTGCTGCGGATCACCACCGCAGGCTCGGTCGACGACGGCAAGAGCACGTTGATCGGCCGGCTGATGCACGACACCGACAGCCTCCCACTGGACCACCTCGAGGCAGTCACCGACGAGGAAGGGATCGCCGACCTGGCCGCCCTGTCCGACGGCCTGCGCGCCGAACGGGAGCAGGGGATCACTATCGACGTGGCGTACCGATTCTTCTCGACCGAGAACCGCAGCTACATCCTGGCGGACACGCCGGGCCACGAGCGCTACACCCGTAACATGTTCACCGGCGCTTCCAACGCCCACGTCGCCGTGCTGCTGGTCGACGCGCGCGCGGGCGTGTTGCGGCAGACAAACCGGTATGCGCGGATCGCTAAGCTGTTGGGAATCAACCACTTTGTCGCCACTGTCAACAAGATCGATCTGGTCGACTTCGAGCAAGCCCGGTTCGTCGAGGTGGAGAACGAATTGCGTCAGGTGGCCGCGCGCCTCGGCGGTGTCGACATCACCGTGATCCCGATTGCGGCCAAGCACGGCGACAACGTCGTGAGCCGATCCGACCGCACCCCCTGGTATCAGGGACCCACACTGCTCGAGTACCTGGAAGGCGTCGAACTGTCCGCGCCGCATGCCGAGCCGAACAAATTGCGGCTGCCGGTGCAATGGGTGTCGCGACCCACCGCCGAACATCGCCGCCGCTACACCGGCCGGCTGTCGGCGGGGACACTGAACGTCGGTGACCCGATCGTGAGCCTGCCCGCTGGCACCCGCTCGACCGTCACCCTTGTCGACGCCCTCGACGACACCCGCACGACCGCCGTTGCCCCCCTGTCGGTTTCGATCGAGTTGGCGGACGACATCGACGTCGGCCGCGGTGATGTATTCGTCAGCGCTGCCGACGACGCGGCGCATCCCGTGCTTGCCCGCGAACTCGACGCGATCGTGTGCTGGTTCATCGACAGCCCATTGCGTGCCGGTGACCGGCTCGCGCTCAAGCAGGGCACCCGGACCGTGCGCACCACTGTGCAGGCCCTGCACAGCAGACTGGATCCCGAAACTCTCGACGAGTTGGACAACCCGGTTGAGTTGGTGCTCAACGACATCGGGTCCATCACGCTGAGGACGAGTTCGATCGTCGTCGCCGACGCCTACGCGGACAACCGCGACAGCGGCGCATTCATCCTGATCGACGAGACCACCAACGACACCGTCGGCGCAGGAACCATCATCGAGCCCCGCGAGGTCAAGCCGGGGGTGCATCCACGCAGCGACATCCGCTGGCACCCTTCGTCGCTGGATCGCGACTATCGCTGGACGGCCACCAGCCAGCGCGGTGCCACGATCTGGTTCACCGGGCTTCCCGCGTCAGGCAAGTCATCGATCGCGGTGGCGGTCGAGCGGGCACTCGTCGAGTCCGGTCAGGTCGCTTATCTGCTCGACGGGGACAACATCCGGCACGGCATCTCCGACGACCTCGGTTTCTCAGCAGGCGATCGAGCCGAAAACATCCGCCGCGTAGGCCATCTCACCCGGCTCTTCGCCGACGCCGGAGTGGTCGCGTTGGCCTCACTGGTGTCTCCCCTGAAGTCGGACCGGGATATCGCCCGTGCGCTGAACAATGCGGCCAAGCTACCGTTCATCGAGGTCTATGTGGCCACGCCACGCGAGGAATGCGAGAGGCGTGACCCAAAGGGTCTGTACGCACGAGCCCGCGCGGGGGAACTCACGGGACTCACGGGTGTCGACGCGCCATACGAGCCGCCAGAGAACCCCGATCTGGTGCTGGACACCACCAGCGCCGACATCGACCAACTCGTCGGCAAAGTCATCGACCTGCTCAACCAGAAGCGTCAAATAATTTGAGCCACAACGAAGATACGGCGGAACGGGAAGAACGTCTTGCCGTCGGCCCGCGCCGGATAGGCCGCGTCGAGCACCGGAATCAACTCTTGCCGAAACTGTTCCCACTGTTCGTCGGTGAGGCTGCTCTTCACCGGCCGCAGCGCGGTGCCGGTGATCCACTCCAGTACCGCATTCTCACCGCTCAGCTCATGGATGTAGGTCGTCTCCCACGCATCGACGGTGCAGCCCGCATCGCTGAGGAGCTCAGCATATCCCGACGGGGAGTCGACCTGTCCATCACGAAACGGGAAGTCGCGCAGCGGCTCTGACCATCGATCGCGGCGGGCGAGCTCGCGCACGGCTTGGTGCGACGGTGCATCGAAATTGCCCGGCACCTGCATGGCGATCCAAGAGCCGGCCCCCAACTGACCGGCCCACCGCACCAGCAGCTCGGCGTGTTCGGGCACCCACTGCAGCGTGGCATTGCTCACCACGACATCGGTGTCGGCCTGCGGCGTCCACGTGCGCACCTCGCCGACATGTGCGTCGACACCTCGTTCGCGCGCCGCGTCCACCATCTCCGGTGAGCTGTTCCACGCCTCGATAACGGCCTCCGGCCAGCGCTGCCCAAGGGTCACCGTGAGATTGCCCGGCCCGCAGCCGAGGTCGACCACCCTGCGCGGCTTATCGGCACCGACCCGCGACAGCAGATCGAAGAACGGGCGGCCGCGATGGTCGGCGAAGGTCAGATAGACGTCGGGATTCCACATGACGCCAGTGTCGCACTGACCACCGTAATCACAGCGAGTTCGCAGCTGCGGCACAGTTTGTGAGCCGGCAAAGACCGGCACGGTAGGCATGGTGACTGACAGAGCCTGCCGCGCTGGGCGTTGGGCTCACTGCTGGCCTCGACGGCTCTCCTGTACCTGTGGAACCTGTCGGCCAGCGGATACGGCAACACCTTCTACGCGGCGGCCGCACAGGCCGGCTCGCAACGCTGGTCGTCCTGGTTCTTCGGGTCGCTCGACGACACCTGCCGCGGTCCGGTCATCGACAGTCACGGGCGCCTGGATGAACGACGTAGCAACCAACAGCCAACTCGCGCGCCTGTTGGCTGCGACGCACACGCCGTGGTCGGCCGCGACCAACGGCTCGCAGTCGGCCGCGACGCTCGAAATCTCTTCCAGCACAGCGATGATGGCAGTCGGCGGCTGGAGCGGTGACCCGGTACCCACGCTGCAGCAGTTCATCGATGACGTGCACGCAGGCAATATCTCGTATTACATAGCCGCGCACTATCCGGGCACGATGATCGGCGGATCGACGGTCTACCGCTTGGCGTGACAGTTACCATGCGGATGTGTCAAGCCCGCGCGACCCCGGCGCCGCTCCCGTCGATCCGCCGATCCCTGTTCCCGATGTGCCTGGTGACGACGCCAGTGCCCGCGGATTGCCCCGCCGCATCGATCTGACGCTTCGTCAGCGGCTGATCGTCGACACCTCGGCCGTCGCCGACATCGCCTTGCGTACTGCGATTGCGTCGCTGCTGAGCGCCACGATGGTGCCGACGGTGGTCACCGCCGCGCTGCGCCGGTCCGAATCCCGTGCCGAACGCGACCACCTGCGGTTCTACGCGGATCTCGCCAAGGCGCAAGATCCCACGTTGTCATTCCCCGCTCCCACGCAAGAGCCGCGCATCTCTTCGCGCCCCGCCAATCCCGTTGCGGAGTGGATGGCCAAGGGCCGGGTGCGCAATATCCGGTTCAACAGCAGCTTCGAGGCGGTCAACCCCGGGCTGCGTGAGCAATGCCGGGGTTTTGTACGCAACAACGTGGTGCGCGCTCAGCACTGGGTCCACGACGACGGCCCACACCCGACCCTGTGCCTGATCCACGGCTTCATGGGATCGCCCTATCTGTTCAACGGGCTGTTCTTCTCGCTCCCGTGGTTCTATCGATCCGGTTACGACGTACTGCTGTACACGCTTCCTTTCCATGGACAGCGCGCCGAGAAGAATTCCTTGTTCAGCGGCCACGGCTACTTCGCGCACGGGTTCGCAGGATTCGCCGAGGCGATGGCCCAGGCCGTTCACGACTTCCGTTCGCTCGTCGACTATCTGGAGTTCACCGGTGTCGACCGTGTCGCGCTGACCGGCATGTCGCTGGGCGGCTACACCGCAGCCCTGATCGCCTGCATCGACGACCGAATCCAGGCCGTCATTCCTAACGTTCCAGTGGTGACACCGGACAGGACAGTCGAGGAGTGGTTTCCCGCAAACCACGTGGTTCGACTGCGCAGTCTCATCGCCGGAACCGACGAGGAGTTGACTCACGCCGCAACGATGTATCCCTCGCCGCTGAATTATCCGCCGCTGGTGCCCAAGAATCGGCGGTTGATCATCACCGGGTTGGGTGATCGGTTGGCGCCGCCGGAGCAGGCCGAGTTGCTGTGGGAACATTGGGACCGCTGCGCATTCCATTGGTTTCCGGGCAATCACATTTTGCATGTCAGCCAGCCGGACTACCTCCGCAGGATGACGCGATTCATGCGCGATTTCATGTTCGTGTAAGCGCCGGCGTCGCAACGGGCCAACGCAGATTGCCCAGCACAGCCTCGGTGAGGGAAACGGGGCCGGCCTCGAGCCGGTCCACCTACAGCGGATTGAGCGCATCGATCGCGTGACGCTGCCGACCGCGCAGCAAAGTCAGACCTGGGATCGGGGCGGCCGAGCCCGGCCTGTTGTGGGAGCGGACCGTGCATACGACCGCGGTGCCGGAATCGGTTGCGGTTCCGGTGATCTCCAAAGCGGTCCACGTCTCTGGCGACGGCAGCGACCACACCTCGGCGAGTGTCTCGGGCAGCCGGTCGTCGACCGTGACCCGGTAGGCGGCGACATATCCCGACCCGAGCGCATACCACGCGAGGTTTCCTTGGCCGACGAATCCGTTGGCGCGACCGCGGTGTCGACGATCGCGACGTTCCAACCATTTTCGCGGAGATGGTCAGCGGACGACGAGCGGCGACTTCGGCGGTGTCGCGCAATGGAATCGTGGGGACCGCCCCCGCAGCGCCGCGAGATTATCGGCGGCACCGAGCGTCAGACCGACCCATGTCATGCGGTTTCCGGCGGTGTCTCGGCTGGTGATGGCACCTTGTCGCAGCGGATGCCGTAGCGATCGAGGTATCCCGCGATCAGTCGCAGCGGCAGCACGGCCGGCTCTGACGGATCGATGCGCAACAGCACGGTCGTGGTGTCTGTCGTTGAACGATGAAGATCGTCGGTGCGATTGCGGCGAGCCCACATCGCCATCCGACGACCCACCGTCGTGGTGACGAAAAACCCTCGCCACCGAGCGAACAGCACGATCACGCGACGACGGCGGCGCCGAGCAGCGCCCTGCTCAGTTCTTGGTGGCGCCCACCAGGCTGATGTTGCCGGTCATGACGCCGGCTTCGGAGTCGGGATCTGGGACTGGCCGGCCGAGCGCGCGCAGCTGATCGGGCAGTGGAGTCGTTGCGGCCCGCCAGCCACGGCTACCGAACCACTCGCGCGCAGGCGCGTGCTGCTCGTTGTAGACGAGCGTGAAGAAGGTGTCCCCGTTGCCTGCGGCGCGCTCTTCCTCTCGTTTGGCCTCGAAGGCGTCGGCGTCCAACGGCACCGCCTCCTCGACCGCCAGGTGACTGCCCGGCGCGGCGAGCGAGTCGATGCCCGCGAACAGCTGGTGCTGCGCCGTGGCGGGCAGGTAGATCAGCAGGCCCTCCGCGATGAACGCCGATGGCTTGGAAGCGTCGAATCCGTTGTCGCGCAAGGCCCGCGGCCAGTCGTCACGCAGGTCGACGGCGACCTCCCTGCGCTCAGCCGTCGGCGCGTCACCGTGGCGGGCGAGCACCTCCCGTTTGAACTCCAGCACCTGCGGCTGGTCGAGTTCGAAGACGACCGTCCCGTCCGGCCAGGGGAGCCGGTATGCGCGGGAGTCCAAACCCGCCGCGAGCAGGACGATCTGTCGCACGCCGGCTGCGGCTGCGGCCTCGAAGTAGGTGTCGAAGTATCGGGTCCGAACTCCCTGAAAGTCGACGAAGTGTTCGCCGAACTCGGTCCTCAGTGGGTGTTCGGGTGCTCTGCCGTCGAGCAGATCGGCCCACTCGCCGCCGACCGCACGGCAGAAGACCTCCGCATACGGGTCAACCGCGGCCGGGTGAGGCTTCTGCGCCTCCAATGCCCGCGCCGCGGCCACGAACAACGCGGTCGAGCCGACGCTTGTCTTGATGTCCCAGGTGTCGTCATCGGTACGCACGTACCCGTTTATACGCGCGGATTCTGACAACTCAGTCAGACTCGATTCGTGACCGAGCCGTGGAATGTCACCCATCCCCTACGACGCCCAGCTCGACAAGACTGTGCTGACCGGCTGAACCGATCATGAAGCTCTACGGCAAGCGCGATTTCGCCAAACTGCAATTTTCGCGCGGTTTCATCCGGCGGATTACTCGCGATAACTGCAGTCTCGCGGCATCTCCATTCAGTGGCGCGCGCCCGCGTGATCTAGACCAGCGGCCGGCCCGTCCTGATCCGCCAGTCGAGGTCCTTCAGCATCCAGTTGAACGGAAACCGCCGGACAAACCGCGGCATCACGTTGTTGACCTTGCCCAGGGCCACCATCAGCCGGTTGAACCGCCGCTGTCTGACCGCGTCCCACGGCAGCCTCATCTCGTCGCGGAAGCGTTGCGGCAGGAAGCCCGTCGTGATGAAGAGGTTGATGGCGTCCAGCCGGCGGTGCAGCCAACTGGGCAGCCTCACGCCGGCGATCCGGCCCGCAGCGATCGGGTACAGGTAGTCACGAACCGCATCGTCAATGTGCACCAGGTCCAACGAGTGTTGCCAGTACTCGTCGAAAGCCTTGCGGTCAGCGGGCCAAATCTCGGCGGGCACCTGCAGGGTCGTACCGAGCTTCATCCCTTCTCGATAATGGCGGTCGGCCCACGCGTCATCCATCTCCCCTACGAAGATGCGGTAGACGTCCACAAAGCCCTTGTATATGCACGCAGCCACCCAGAGTTGCAGGTCCTTGTCGAAGGCGTTGTAGGCCACTGGGCTGTCAGGCGTCGAGTACACCTGAGCGTGGGACTTATTGACCGCGCGGCGATAGGCCGCCTTCTGTGCGTCGCTGCCTGCGAGCGCAACCGCAAGATAGGTGAAGGTGGTCCTGGCCCGTTTGATGGGATGTCGGTCCACTCGACCGCTCTCGACCCGAGATTCCTTCACGCCGTGGCCGACGCCCGGCTGGGCGAGCTCCATGATGCTGTTGGCCGCTCCGGACAGCAGTCCAATACCCAGCATGGCGTCCTCGGATGAGGCCATCCATCGCGGAGGTCGCCTGCCGCCGGGCAAGACTGGATCGTTGATCGCTCGCCCGACATGGTCGATCGGCGCACTGACCACCATTGGTCACCCAATCCGCAAAAGTGAGAACGCCTGTTTCCAGATATGTTGCTCCGGGCGCGACGGCGGTGTCAAGATGGAGCAGATGGCTCGAGTGCGGCCCTACCGCGGCGTGGAGGCGGCAGACCGAGTCGCCGAACGGCGTCGCCGCTTTCTGGAGGCCGGCCTGGACATCCTCGGTTCGGCCCCCGACCTGTCCGAACTGACGGTGCGCGGCATCTGCCGCCAAGCCGGGGTGACTGTGCGGTACTTCTACGAGAGTTTCACCGACAAAGACGACTTCGTCGGGCAGATTTTCGACTGGGTGATCGCCGATATCGCCGCCACGACACAGGCCGCAGTCACCGCGGCGCCCCTCAAGGAACACAGCCGGGCCGGCATAGCCAACATCGTGCGGACAGTCGCCGCTGACACAAGAGTGGGCCGTCTGCTGTTCAGCTCGCAGGTGTCCAACCCCGTCGTGATACGCAAGCGCGCGGAATCCTTCGCACTGATGGCGATGCTGACGTTCCAACATGTGGGCACATTGGGGGCGCGAAACAACGCTCGCACCAGAGCGGCCTCACATTTCGTGGTCGGCGGCGTCAGTCAAACCATCACAGCGTGGCTCTCCGGCGACATCACGCTGGACGCAGACCAACTCGTCGATCGACTGGCCGCCATCCTCGACAACCTGGCCGCACTTCCATCGCGAGACTGAAGCTGCTCAGCGTCCGGCGGGCACCCTGGGTCGGCGGTCGGCCGCGGTCTTCGGCGCCGTATTGGTGTCGTTCTCGGTGAATTCCCTGGTCCAGCAGGCGAACTCGAGGGTTATTCCGTCGGGATCGCAGAAGTAGAACGACCGCACATAGACGCCGGGATGCAGCGTCGGCGACACCTGCGCCTCGCTCTCGTCGTGATTGAGCACCGGTCCGACGCGCACGCCCTTGTCCTTGAGCCGCTGCCGGTACTCGTCGAACTTCTCCGCAGGCACGTGGAAGGCGAGGTGATTCATGGTGCTGACGGCGCTCACGATGTCACCGATGCCTGGGATCGCATCCGGCGACGAAAGGCCGGGCACGCGGTCGGGCGCGTCGGCGAACCAGAAGAACGCGACGCAGTCGCCGTTGCCGGCGTCGAAGAAGAAGTGCTGTCCCATGCCGCCCGGCAGATCAAGCGACTTGATCAGCGGCATGCCAAGGACATTGCTGTAGAAGTCGACGGTGCGCTCCATGTCGGAGCAGACCAACGCCACGTGGTTGATGCCGCCGAGTTCGAATTCGGAATTGGGATTGTCTGGCTTGATCACGTCGCGCCTCCATGAACCTCTGGCCAAGAACGCGATCTGAATCTAACATCAGATTCAGGTTCGATCAATGGCCGAGGAGCCCTGTGACCGCAAGCCCCCGCGAGCAGTTGCCGACTCTGCGCGGCAGGCAGACGCAGGCCGCGATCGACGCGGCGGCCAGGGCGGTAATCACACGCAAAGGCATTCTGGCGACGACGATTTCGGACATTGCCCTCGAAGCCGGGCGGTCCACGGCGTCGTTCTACAACTACTACGACTCCAAGGAAGCGATGGTCCGCGAGTGGGCCGTGCGGTTCCGCGACGAGGCTCGGGAACGTTCGCGTGCGGCCGGAAAACCTGGCCTGTCCAACTGGGAGCGCTCCTACCAGGCCGCCGCCTCCCATTGGAACACCTATCGCAATCGGCTGGCCGAGATCATCAGCGTGTCGCAGCTGGCCATGATCAGCGACGACTTCGCTCGATGCTGGGCCGACATTTGCTCGATTCCAATTGAATTGATCACACAGATGGTGAAACATGCTCAACGGCATGGCTTCTGCGCCCAAGACGACGACCCACATCTGGTGGCGGTGGCGATGGTGTCGATGCTCAACCAGTTCTGCTACAAGCAGCTGTCCGGTGGCGCCACAGCCGTCGACGACGACGCGTGCATCACCACCCTGGCCAACATCTTCTACCGGACGATCTATCACAAGGAGGCCGGCCTGTTATGACCAGAACAGCGGCGAGCGCCGGAGCACCCGGCGTCACCCGCGAGTTCGTCGCGATGGCATCGCCGACGGCGCGACGGGCCGGGGCGGGCGGGCATCCGTGTCAGGGGCTCTACCACCGTGGCGTCGGCCGCAAGCCGAAGGTGGCGATGATCGCCACGCACTATCAGATCGATTTCTCCGAACACTATCTCGCCGATTACATGGCCACCCGTGGGATCGGCTTCCTCGGTTGGAACACCCGCTACCGCGGCTACGAGAGCAGTTTTCTGCTGGACCACGCACTGGTCGACATCGGCGTCGGTGTGCGCTGGCTACGCGAGGTTGAAGGCGTGGAAACCGTTGTGTTGCTGGGCAATTCCGGTGGCGGCTCACTGATGGCGGCGTATCAGGCGCAGGCCGTCGACCATCATGTGACTCCGCTGGAGGGTATGCGGCCCGCGGCGGGACTGACCGACCTGCCGGCAGCCGACGGCTACGTGGCCAGCGCCGCGCATCCCGGTCGACCGGACGTGCTCACCGCATGGATGGATGCGTCCGTCGTCGACGAGAGCGACGCCGTCGCAAGCGATCCGGACCTGGACCTGTTCGACGAACGCAACGGTCCCCCATACTCCAAGGAGTTCATCGATCGCTACCGGTCGGCACAGATCGCCCGCAACCACGCCATCACCGACTGGGTCGAGACCGAACTCAAGCGGGTGCACGCGGCCGGCTTCTCCGACCGTCCCTTCACAGTGCTGCGCACCTGGGCGGACCCGCGGATGGTCGACCCCACGATCGAACCGACCAACCGCCCCGCCAACATGTGCTACGCCGGCTTGCCCGTAAAGGCCAACCGCTCGGCGCACGGCATCGCCGCCGCCTGCACTCTGCGCAACTGGCTGGGAATGTGGAGCCTTCGGCACGCCCAGACCCGCGCCGAGCCGCACCTGGCCCGCATCGAATGCCCCGCCCTGGTGATCAACGCCGAACAGGACACGGGCGTTTACCCCAGCGACGCCCAGCGCATCTACGACGCGTTGGCCAGCACCGACAAATTTCAGTGCTCGATCGACACCGACCACTACTTCACCACACCGGGCGCCCGCAGCGATAAGGCAGATACCATCGCCAAGTGGATAGCGAAGCGGTGGCGCTGACCGTCGGCTCTTCGCGCAAGCGCTCATCGCTGAGGGTCCTGGCGCACTTCGTTCCGGGTGAGAAGGTCACCGAATTCCTTGCCCCAGAGACGGATTGGCTCGACATCCGCTACTGCGGCGAAGATGACGACGACGCCTTCTACCGCGAGCTGCCCGATGCCGAGGTGATCTGGCACGTGCTGCGGCCCATCTCGGGCGACGACCTCGAGCAAGCGCGACGGCTGCGGCTCGTGCACAAGATGGGCGCCGGAGTGAACACTATCGACGTCGAAACCGCGACGAAGCTGGGCATCGCGGTGGCGAACATGCCCGGTGCGAACGCGCCATCGGTCGCCGAGGGCACCGTGCTGCTGATGCTGGCCACGCTGCGGCGGCTGCCCGCGCTGGACCGGGCGACTCGCGAGGGTAGGGGCTGGCCGTCCGACCCGACTCTCGGCGAGACGGTGCGCGACATCGGCGGCTGCACGGTCGGGCTGGTCGGCTACGGCAACATCGCGAAGAGCGTGGAGAAGATCGTAATGACCATGGGTGCACGGGTCCTGCACACCAGCACGCGCGACGACGGCCATCCCGGCTGGCGCGCCCTCCCGGAGCTGCTCGCTGAAAGCGACATCGTCTCGCTGCACCTGCCGCTGACCGAGAAGACCGCAGGCATGCTGGACCGTGCCGCCCTGGCGCGGATGAAGCCTGGCGCGGTGCTCGTCAACACCGCACGCGGCGGCGTGGTCGACGAGGACGCGCTCGTCGACGCGCTGCGGACCGGCGGATTGGCCGCCGCAGGCCTGGACGTGTTCGCCGTCGAACCGATTCCAGCCGACAATCCGCTGCTCAGCTTGGACAACGTGGTGCTGACCCCACACGTCACCTGGTACACCGTCGACACCATGCGGCGCTATCTGGAACACGCGGTCGAGAACTGCCGCCGGATCAGGGATGGGCAGGGACTAGCCAACATAGTCAACGGCGTCAACGAGTAGTCTCGGTCCCAACCGACCGGTTAATAGGGAAGGCACTGACGCATGCCCATCGCGATCACTCCTGAACACAACGACCTGGCCGATTCGGTGCGATCGCTGGTGGCGCGGGTGGCGCCGTCGGAGGTCCTGCACGAAGCGCTCGAAATTCCCATCCCGAACCCGCCGCCGTACTGGAAGGCAGCGGCCGAGCAGGGTCTGCAGGGCGTGCACCTGGCGGAATCCGTTGGTGGACAAGGCTTCGGCATCCTCGAACTGGCGATCGTCCTGGCCGAGTTCGGCCATGGTGCGGTGCCAGGCCCGTTCGTCCCTTCGGCAATCGCCAGCGCGCTGATCTCGGCCCACGACCCGGACGCCAAGCTACTCAACGACCTGGCTTCCGGCGCGGTGATCGCCACCTACGCGATCGACTCCGGGCTGACTGCCACCCGGCACGGTGACGGCCTGGTCATCCGCGGCGAGGTGCGGGCGGTTCCCGCGGCGGCTCAAGCCTCCGTGCTGGTGCTGCCGGTGGCCATCGACAGCGGTGAAGAGTGGGTGGTGCTCGACGTCGAGACGCTGGAGATCGAACCCGTCACGAGCGTAGACCCGCTGCGGCCGCTGGCCCATGTGCGTGCCAACGCCGTCGACGTCGGCGACGACCGCTTGCTGAGCAACCTCAGCCAGACCCTGGCGCGGGCGCTGATGTCGACGCTGTTGTCCGCGGAGGCCGTCGGCGTGGCCCGCTGGGCCACCGACACCGCTGCGGCGTACGCCAAGATCCGCGAACAGTTCGGCAGGCCCATCGGCCAGTTTCAGGCCATCAAGCACAAGTGCGCTGAGATGATCGCGGACACCGAGCGAGCCACGGCGGCGGTGTGGGACGCGGCCCGCGCGATCGACGAGTACCGCGAAACCGGTTCGGAGGACAGCGCTTTCGAGTTCGCCGCCGCGGTCGCCGCAACGCTGGCGCCGGCCGCTGCGCTGCGCTGCACCCAGGACTGTATCCAGGTGCACGGCGGTATCGGCTTCACCTGGGAGCACGACACCAACGTCTATTACCGCCGCGCCATCGTGTTGGCCGCCTGCTTCGGCCGCGCAGGCGACTACCCGCAGCAGGTGGTCGACGTCGCGACCAGCACCGGACTGCGCAAGATCGACATCGATCTCGACCCGGAGACCGAGAAGCTCCGTGAGGAGATTCGCGCGGAAGTCGCAGCGCTGAAAGCGCTTCCGCGCGAAGAGCGCACTGTCGCGATCGCCGAGGGCGGTTGGGTGATGCCCCACTTGCCGAAACCCTGGGGCCGCGCATCGAGTCCCGTCGAGCAGATCATCATCGCCCAGGAGTTCAACAGCGGCCGGGTTCGCCGCCCGACGATGGGCATCGCCGCATGGCTGATCCCGTCGGTCGTCGCGTTCGGCACGGAGGAGCAGAAGCAGCGCTTCCTACCGCCGACGTTCCGCGGCGAGATGATCTGGTGCCAGCTGTTTTCCGAGCCGGGCTCCGGTTCGGACTTGGCGAGCCTGTCCACCAAGGCCACCAAGGTCGACGGTGGTTGGCGGATCACCGGTCAGAAGATCTGGACGACCGCCGCGCAGCTGTCACAGTGGGGCATGCTGCTGGCCCGCACGGACCCCAGCGCTCCGAAACACAATGGCATCACCTACTTCCTGCTCGATATGAATAGCGACGGCGTCGAGGTGAAGCCGTTGCGGGAACTGACCGGGAACGCGATGTTCAACACCGTCTTCATCGACGACGTGTTCGTTCCCGACGATCTGGTGCTCGGTGAGGTGAATCGCGGTTGGGAGGTCAGCCGGACCACGCTGACGGCCGAGCGGGTGTCGATCGGCAGCAGTGAGCCGCCGTACCTTGCCAACCTCGACGGTTTCGTGGAGTTCATGCGCGACGGGCATTTCGACCAGGTCGGGCAGAACCGTGCCGGCAGGTTGATCGCCGAGGGGCACGCCGCCAAGTTGCTCAACATGCGGTCGACTCTGCTGACCCTGGCAGGCGGTGACCCGATGCCTGCCGCCGCGATATCAAAGCTGCTCTCGATGCGCACCGGCCAGGGTTACGCGGAGTTCGCGGTGTCATCGTTCGGCACCGACGGCGCGATCGGTGATCCCGAGCAGCTGCCTGGCAAGTGGGCGCAGATGCTGCTGTCCAGCCGGGCCACTACGATTTACGGCGGCACGTCTGAGGTGCAGCTCAACATCATCGCCGAGCGGCTGCTGGGACTACCCCGCGACCCGTAAGATTTCTCGTGAGCAGACGTGAAATCCCCCAAAACAAGCCGAAAATAGGGGGTTTCGCGTCTGCTCGGCGGAGGAAGGGAATGCCCGGTCCGATCACCGTGGCGATCCGTGACCGGTTCTGGGCGCTAATGGACGAGAGGTCACCGTTGATCGAGGCGATCGATTACTGACGGTGGCGTTGAAGCGGGTCTACCATCGAAATAGTCAGATAGCCGCTCGTCGTTAGCAGTAGTCATGAGCACCTTCGGAAGACACATTGTGCGTCTTGTCGTTACCGGAGTAGCAGCGCTCGCCTTCCTGATCG
>Ga0126307_10000915_pt1 | contig 19462 bp, 19 predicted proteins | sample Plot28_FD_89955 | JGI IMG/M metagenome (GOLD analysis project Ga0126307, IMG submission 89955) | Serpentine soil microbial communities from UC McLaughlin Reserve, CA, USA - Plot28 | ecosystem: Environmental > Terrestrial > Soil > Grasslands | place: USA: UC McLaughlin Reserve, Lake County... | reverse complement strand
CGCCCGCTTCAGGGGCGGAAGTCCGGCGGCGCTCCGCTTGTCGAGATGAACTGGCCCAAGCGAGCCGCTTGAAGGCTTGACCGTCATGGACTCGATCCCCACAACACCGACGGCCCAACTCAGGCGGACGGGCGAGCCGCGTGCCGCGGAAATGAGACCCCTGAGACCGCACACGCGACCGCACACGAAGCGCCGCGAAGACCGCAGCACAGCGAAATGTGTCCTGTCTCCCCGATTGTGAGGAACGCCTGCACAGCGGGGCTTCTGCGTGTTGGGCGGACGGGTCCGACGCCCTGGGCGGCTGCGGTACGTCGCGCCGTCGACGCGAGAGGCTGCGAGCGGCGGTCAGGCGGCGATCGTCTCGACCGGCCCCGCCCGCCGTACGGCATCGGCGCTGGCACTCGGGAACTTCGATGGCGACGGAGACACCGACCTCGCGGTGACGAACTTGACCACCGATACCGTCTCGATCATTCGCAACACGAGCACGGCCGTGGCGGAGGTGATGCTCAGGCCGGCGTCCGTCGACTTCGGCTCGCAAATCGTCAACACGGCGAGCCTGGCGAGGGCGGTGAAGGTGACGAACGTCGGGGACGCGAACCTGCGGGTCACCGACGTGGTCGTGGTGGGCGTCGACTCCGAGGACTTCGAGCTCACGAGCCAGAGTTGTCTGGGCCGCACGATAGTTCCGGGTGGCGAGTGCATCGCCCGGCTCGTCTTCGCGCCCACCACCCAAGGTGCGCGGGCGGCCGGGCTGCAGATCAGCTCCAACGCGCTCGCAGGCCCGCACACCGCGAACCTCAGGGGCAGCGGCGTGATGCCGAGCTGCTTTGGCATGCGCGCGACGATCGTCGGCACCGACGGGTCGGACGTGGTCACCGGCACCTCCGGCAACGATGTCGTTGCCCTGTTCAGCGGCGATGACATGTACGACCCGTTCCTCTCCTCGGAGATCGGCGGCGACGACTGGGTTTGTGGTGGTGGCGGCGACGACACGCTGATCGGCAACTTCGACGCCGACGCAGGCAGCGCCGGCGGCGACGACCGCCTCTTCGGCGGCAGCGATGACGACGTCCTGCAAGGCGAGTCGGGGGAGGACTTCCTGCGCGGCGGCTCCGGCGACGACTTTCTTGACGGCGGTGCCGATGGCCCAGACGCCGGCGACGACTTCGACCAGTGTTTCGGAGACTCAGGCACCGACGCATCCGCGGAGTGCGAGAGCCTCGACGGCTTCCCGTAGCCGACGCCGGCCAGCGCGCGCAGATGGAGGACACCGGTCGCGAGGTCGCGCGGATGCGCCGGAGTCCTCGTTTCGCCTGCCACTGAGCACTGCCCGGCGTCGGCAGCCGCACAGAAGCGATCAGCTGCCGGTGGCCTTCCAGAAGTAGTAGTCGGCCGTGTACGGGATCTCCTCCTGGGTCCCCGCGGCCGCTGCGTCGCAGCCGGCGGCGGCAGGCGCGAGGCCGCCGGTCGTGGCGGTAGGCGGCGCCTAACGGCCGAGGTCCATCGCGACGGTGCCGAAGTCGCCGTCGAAGAAGACGAGCGGCTGGTCGCCTCCGCCGTCACGGACCTCGAGGACGCGTCCGATGGCGATCGTGTGGTCTCCGGCGGGATGCTCGGACTCCAGGGTGCAGAGCAGGACGGCCAGGGAATCCCGCAGCACAGGCACGCCGCCGGGCACCAGCTCCACGTCGAGACCGGCGAACCGGTCCGCACCGGGCCGGGCCCGCTCGCGTATGCCGTCGGCGTGGTGCGCGGCGAGCACGCTCACGCCGAAGCGGCCGGTGCTGCGCATCCTGCGCCACGTCAACGACGTCCGCGACGCTGTGAAGGCGACGAGCGGCGGATCGAGCGATACCGAGATGAACGAGTCGATCACCAGCGCCAATCCGCCGGGCGCGGTCACGAAGGCGACGCCGGTCGGAAACCGAGAAGCCGCGCGGCGCAGATCGACCGGGCCGACCGCCTCGGCGCGAGGCTGGCTCCTCATGCGGCACGCTCCAGGCTGGCCTCATGCCCCCGGGTCACGATCGCGTCGGCGATCAGCGCCGCGTCGTCGCCGACGCCGCCGAGGAAATGCGACTTGCGCGTACGCTGGAAGCGGAGCCCGAGCGCGAACAGTCCGGGCGCCGCCGTCACTCCTTCCCGGTGCACGAGCTCGCCGCCGGCGTCGAGGACCGGCACGTCGAGCCAGGGATACGCGCGTCGGTAGCCCGTCGCCCAGAGGATGGTCGAGACGCGCCCGCGGAGATCGAGCCGCCGAGGCCCCGGGCCCAGGGAGGACGGCGGAGGGTGGTCGGCCGGCGCCGCGGCGACGTCCGCGCGCTCGATGAAGGCGTCGATGCCGGCGAGGGTGCGGCGGAGCCGGCGGTCGGCGTCGTGCGACTGGCGTTGCAGGTCGGGTTCGAAGACCGCGTGGTGTCCGGTGAAGCCGGCGAGGCGTCCCGTCACGACGACGCCGAGCGCAGCGAGGCGGTCGAGGCCGAGCGACTCGCCACCGGCGGCGCCGCTCACCGGGAAGCTCGGCGCGCGCCGAGCCGCAACCAGGTTCGCGACGTCATCCACATGGTCGTCCAGCCGCCCGGTGGCGGCCAGCCATGCGAAGATGTCGCGCCCACGGTACGCGCGCGGCATCCGGGTGTGGCGACCGACGGCGAGGACGACGTGGCGGCCGGCGCGCCGCAGCTCCGCGGCGATCTGCTGACCGGATGGGCCTGATCCGACGACGAGGACGCCTCCGTCGGGGAGTGACGCCGGGCGGCGATAGCCGGCGGAGTGCAGCTGATGCAGCAGTGGCGGGGCGGTCTCCGCCACCCCGGGAATGTGAGGTACGTCGCTGTCGCCGGTGGCGACGACGAGGTTGCGCGCATGCCAGTCGCACACGTCGGTGGCGACGTGGTAGCCATGCGGCGTGCGCCGAACGCGGACCACCGTCGTGCGCTCGTGCACCGGCGCCCCCTCGGCGTAGGACCGCAGGTAGTCGACGACGCCCGCGCGGTGCAGGTAGCCGTCGGGGTCGGGGACCGCGGGGCCGCCCGGCAACTGGTTGAGCCAGTTCGGAGTCAGCAACCGCAGCGAGTCCCAGCGCTCGGAGCGCCAGCGCTCACCCACGCGCCCCCGCTCCAGCACCACATGGGCGCGCCCCGCGCTCGTGAGCTGCCGGCTCAGCGAGAGGCCGGCCTGGCCGGCCCCGATGACGACCGTCTCGACCACCTCGCTCAGTGCAGGTCGTGCCGCCGCCCGAGGGCGACGTCGCTGAGGAAGCCGTAGGCGCGGTTGGCGCCGAGCGGGTGCATGAACGCTCCCGCGCGCACGTCTCGGTAGGCGCGTGCGAGCGGCGACCCGTTGACGTAGCCGGCGCCGCCCGACAGGGCGAGCGCGCGATCCACGATGCGCGTGGCGGCATCGTTGACGAACGTCTTCGCCGCCTGCCCCTCCGCGAAGACGGCGATGATCTCGTCGTCGGTGCCCACGCCGGTCGGGTTGCGCGCGTAGTGGTCGTCGATCAGCGAGGCCGCGCGTGAGATCGCCGCTCGCGACGCGGCGAGATCGATGGCCGACTCGGCGACGAGCATGCGCGCCCGCGCGTCCTCGCCGATTCGCTCGGGCCGGGCGGTGCGAGCGAACGCCGCCTCGGCGATGCCGAGTGACGCGGACGCGTGGAAGAGCCCTGACGGGAGATTGCGCTCGAGGTACGGCGAAGGCTCTCCGGTCGGGAAGCCGCCGCGCAGCGCGCCGGCCGGCAGGTCCACGGCGTCAAGCGTCACGGAGTGGCTGCCGGAGGCGCGCATTCCCAGCGCGTCCCAGTCGTCGTTGATCGTGACGCCCGGTGCGCGCGCAGGGATCTCGACGTACCCATAGCGCTCGCCGCCCTGGTCGTCGGCGAAGCGCACGGACGTGAGCAGCACGGTCGCGGCCGGCGACATCGTGCAGAAGATCTTGTGGCCGTCGATCCGCCACCCGGCGTCCGTGCGGACCGCGGTGGTCTCCGGCCGGGTGATGTCCTGTCCGCGCTCGCTCATCGCGGCGGCGATCACCACGTCGCCCGCGGCGATCGCGCGTAGCGAGCCGCCGAAGGCCTCCCGGCGGCGGGCATCGGCGGCCGCGCGTGCCATATGCCAGCGGCGGGCGAGGCTGAGGACGACGACGAGGTGCATGTTGATCCCGATCGCCACGGACGCGTCGCCCCGGGCCAGCCGGCCCGAGGCGACGATCGTGTCGTGGACGGAGGCCACGCCGAGGCCTCCGAGCTCTTCGGGCACCGGCGCCGCGAAGTAGCCGGCGTGCCGGAGCGCCGCGATGCCCTCGAACGGGTAGCTCGCATCACGGTCGTGCTCCGCAGACCGGTCCGCGAAGTCGAGCGCGAGGCGTTCGGCGGTTGCGACGAGGACCGTGCCGGCGGGGGTCCGAGCGACGAGCTCCATGGTCACGGCTGGCCCAGCTGCGCGTGCACCTCGACGGGGACGCCGTTGGTGAGCATGTCGTAGACGACCGAGCGCGCCTTCGTGCGGTCGACGATCTCCTGGAGCTTCTCGCGCGGCGCGTCGCCCTTGACGGTGACCGACACGCGAATGCGCTCGAACCCGTTCCGGTATTCGTCGTCGAGGCCGAGCGCGCCGCGTGCGTCGAGCACGCCCTCCAGGGTCGAGTTGACCTCGGTCAGCGTCACCTTGCGGGCGGCCGCGACGTTGACGATCGTCAGCGTCAGGCAGCCGGCGAGCGCGTGGAGGAGGAACTCGGCCGGGTTCGGCGCCTCGTTGTGACCCAGCAGGACCGGCGGCTCGCTGGCGTCGACTTCGAAGGCCGCCGTGCGTGAGCTGTCCTCCTGGCCGGCCCCGTAGAAGCCGTGGATGGTCGAGCGGCTGTGCGGACCTTGGACCCAGCGGTTGTGGACCCGGAACTCGAAGTGCGCGAGATCGGCGTCTGCCTTGATCGCGTCGAGCGTCCCGTAGAGCTGCGCCGTGTCGATCCCGTTGCGGACGGGCGGGGTGATGGTCGTCATGCCGACAGGTCACCGCGTGCCGGTTGGACCCCGGTAAACGCGGGGCAAATGCTGCGGCTCAGTCGTCGAGCGCGGAGATCAGGGAAGGCAGGCCGCTCGTGAGGTTCCGGCGCAGCCGCTGTGCCGCCTCCGCGTGGTCCCCGCGTCCGAGCGCCTCGATGATGCCGTCGTGCTGCTCGGCCGAGCGCTCGATCCGCTCGGGCTCGAGCATGTAGACCTGCTCGTAGCGCAGGAGCGCCCGCCGGACCGGCCGCAGCGCAGCCAGCAGGGGGCCATTGCCGCACGTACCCGTCAGCCGGGTGTGGAAGTCGTCGTCGGCGACGACCGCGGCGGAGGCATCCGGCGGCGCGGCGCGCATGCGCCGGTTGGCCTCCTCGAGTCCGTCCAGCGCGCGTCGGTCGAAGGGCGGTGACTGGCGTATCGCAATGCTCTCGAGCACCACGACGAGCGGGTAGAGCTCGCGCGCCTCGGCGACCGCAAGCCCGGCCGGCCGGAAGCGGCCATCGCCCGTACGCTCGAGGACCCTCTCGTTCGCGAGCCTGTCGAAGGCATCGGCCACCGCGTCGGTGGTCAGCCCGAGCTGTGTCGCGACGGTCGCGGCGTCGGCCGCGTCGCCGGCGCCGAGCACGCCGGCCAGCGCGCGTCCGTCGATCTCGTCGTCGCAGCGTGCCACCGCGCCGGCGAGCTCCGCCACCCAGCTGAGGACGCCCGACATGCCGACGCCGGCGACCTCCTCGGCGTGCGGCACCTGCTCCCACAGCTCGAGCACGCGCTCCAGGTGTCGGAGCGCCTCAGAGAGGCCGGATACCGCCTGGGCGTCGCGCGCGGCCTCGATCGACGCGGTGAGCGCCTCGACGGGTCGCCGAGCGGCAATCCAGTGCTCGGCGAGCTCGCCGGCGGCTGCGAGCGCCGGCTGCTCGGTGAGGGCCAGCGCGAGTCGCTGGTGCACCTCTTCGCGCTCGCCCGGCAGCAGTGTGGCGTATGCCGCCTCGGCGATAAGCGCGTGACGGAAGCGGTAGGTGCCGAGAGCGCGGTCCGGGACGAGCACCCCGTGGTCGACGGCTCGGCGCAGCGCCTCGACGATCGCCGTGTCGGCGAGAGGCATCGCGGAGGCCAGCAGCCGGTGGGGCACCGGTCTGCCCGCCGCAGCGGCGACCCGCACGATCGCTTTCGGTTGCGCCTCGAGACGATCGAAGTCGGCGAGGAGCACGTCCTCGAGCAGGCGCGGCAACGTCTCGTCGCCCCGACGGGCAGCGGCGAGCAGCTCCAGGGCGAAGAACGGATTCCCCTCGGCGCGAGCGCACACGGCTTCGGTCAGCTCGGCCGGAAGCGGGACGTCGCCGGCACGCGCGACAAGCGCATGGAGCTCGTCTTGACCGAGTGGACCCAGCTCCACGGTGGAAGCGAGCCCGCGGCCATGCAGGGCCGCCGCCAGCCGATGCACGGCGTCCGGCTGCGCGGCCGTCTGACGCCAGGTCCCCAGGATGAGGATCCGGCCGTCGTGGATCGCATGGGCCAGGAAGGCGAAGAGGTCCAGCGTCGAGCCGTCGGCCCAGTGCAGGTCCTCCAGCACGAGCACCAGGGGCGCCGCGGCGCTGAGGCGGTCGAGCACCGTGAGCACGGCTTCGAACAGCTGAAGCTGCGACTCGCCGGCGTGCCGGTCGGCGCTCGGAACGAGCGGGGCTTGCCCCCCTGAATCCGGGAGGAGGCGCGAGAGCTCGGGCAGGCCCTCGAGCGCAGGCGTGCCACGCAGTGGACGCAGCGCCTCGACGAGCGGCAGGTAGGGCAGAGCGGCGCCGACCATGTCGAGGCAACGCCCCGTGAGTACGGTCGCGCCCCGGGCGCGCGCCCGCCGCGCCAGCTCCCCGGCTAGGCGAGTCTTGCCCATGCCAGCGGGTCCGGCGATCAGGGCAGTGGTGCCCTTCCCCTCCGACGCGGCCTGGAATGCGTGCTCGAGGCGATCGAGCTCGGCCACGCGGCCGATGAGGCGGTCGTCCGCCCGCCCGGCACCGGAAGCGTCCCGTGGCCCGGCGCCCGAGGCGGGCTGCAACGGCGGCGGAGTCTCGGGCGCTGCCACGTCGAGCGTCGGGTCGTGGTTGAGGATCTTGTAGTGCAGGTCGCTCAACGCCGTCGACGGCTCGAGCCCCAGCTCGTCCCGGAGCGCACGGCGCAGCTCGCGATATGAAGCGAGCGCTTCAGCCTGCCTCCCCGCCCGGTAGAGGGCGAGCATCAGCTGGCGGCGAAGTCGCTCCCGCAACGCGTGGGCCGCCACGAGCACCTGCAGCTCGCCCACGACGTCCCGGTGACGACCAAGGCTGAGGTCTGCGTCGACCCGGTCCTCCAGGGCGACGAGCCGGAGCTCCTCGAGGTGCGCCGCCTCCAGCGCGAAGAACGGCTCGGAAAACTCGGCGAGCGCCGACCCCCGCCAAAGGGCAAGCGCGCCGCGCAGCAGCCGGGCGCCGTCGGCGGCGTTGCCCCCCGCGACCGCCGCTTGCGCCTCGCGGCGCAGGCGCGCGAACCGCAGGAGGTCGAGCGCCTCCGGCGCCACCTCGAGGAGGTATCCCGGCGGGCGCGTCTGCAACGCACCCGTGGGCAGCTCCTTGCGGAGCTGGGACACGTAGATGTGCACCATCTTGACCGCCGTCGACGGCACCTGGTCGCCCCAGAGCGCATCGACGATCGCCTCGACCGACACGGTTCGGTTGGCCTCGAGCAGCAACCGAGCGAGCAGCGCCCGCTTCTTGCGCGGACCGGTCGACACCGTGGCGCCCCGATGGACGACTTCGAGAGAGCCGAGGAGCCGGTATTCCGTCCCCTGGGTCACGAGCTCCAGAGGTGCCGGGCTCGGCCGCCTTCCGCCAGGCGCGTCGTAGGGCCGCTGGACGAGCTCCGCGTTGGCCGACGAAGGCACGTCTGCAACCTCCCACCGGGGCGATGACGACGCCAGGGGGGTGGCACGCTCCGACCGCGGGCCTGGCCGCCCCCCGTGGGTGCGGGCTCCCGAACCCGGCCGGCCCGATGGCGCGCGAGCGCCGTGTCGCCGGACCTCTTGGTTTACCGAGCGCCTACCGGCCCTTGGCCGCCATGGCCTTTGCTGGCGCCATGGCCCGCCTCGAACTGCTCACGCGACCGAGCCCTGTGCTCTTCCTCTGCCTGTTCGCGTCGCAGGCCGGGATGCTCGTGCTTTCGCCGATCCTGCCTGACATCGCTCGAGAGTTCGGGATCTCCACGGCGACCGCAGGTCAGCTGCGGTCGGTCTCCGGCGGCGCCGGCGGTATGACCGCCGTGGTCCTGGTCATGGCCCGCCGGCGTCCGGGGCTACGCGACCTGCTGTCGGGCGGCGCCGCGCTGGTCGTGCTCGGTTCGGCGCTGAGCGCGGCGGCGCCGACCTTCACCGTGCTGGCTGCCGCGCAGGCCGTGCTCGGTGTCGGCATCGGGCTGCTGGTCGCCGTCGGGATCGCGGCCGCCGGGCAATGGCCGGCGCCTGCACGGCGACCGCAGGTCCTCGCGTGGGCCATCGCCGGCATGCCGGCCGCCTGGATCCTCAGCATGCCCGTCGTCGGCGCCGTCGCGGGCATCGACTGGCGCGCCGCCTGGATCGCGGTGCCCACTCTCGTCGGGCTCGCGGCGCTCGCACTGCTGCGACTGCGCGCGCCAGACGCTGCCTCGCGGCGGAAAGGCGACTGCGTCGGCGCGTGGCGGCGCCCGGAAGTGGCGCGCTTCGCCACCGCTGAGCTCCTGGCCAATGCCGCCTGGGGCAGCGTGCTCACCTACGCGGGAACGCTCCTGGTCGCGAGCTACGACGTGTCGCCCGGTGTCGTCGGAGTCGGCCTCGGCGCGATGGCCGTCGCGATGCTCCCCGCGACGTTCGCCGCGCGACGTCGTGCCGCTCACGCGTCACCTGCGCTCTTGGCCTCGCTCACCGCGCTACAGGGCGGCGCGGTCCTCGTGCTCGGGACCGTGCGCCCCGCCGCCGCGGTAACGCTCGGGGTTCTCGCGCTCATGGCCTTCGTGAACGGATGGCGCTCGATGCTGGCGAGCGCGCTCGGCATGGACACGGCGCCGGAGGACAAGGTCACCGTGATGGCGATGCGAGCCGCCGCGAACCAGTTCGGCTACCTGCTCGGCGCCGCCGCGGGCGGGCTGGCGCTCGCCCTCGCGGGCTTCCCCGGCCTCGGCGTCATGCTTGGCGCGATGTTCGTGGCGGCCGGGCTCGTCCACGTGAAGGCGCTGCTCCGCGCGCCGACCCCTACCCCCGGCGAAGCTCTCGCCTGAGGCCGCACTCGCCCGCACGATCACCGCGATCGCGTGGTCAGTCGCTTGAGCGCCTGCCGCGGACCCGCGCCGCCAGAAGACGCATCAAAGCAGATTGATGTACTCTCCGGCGAGTGAGCATCCCGTTCGCACGAGTCGAGAGCTCGCCGCCGCGGTTCCTGCGGTTGGCGGGGCATCCAGTGCGGTGGCGGCTCTTGAGCGAGCTGTCGCGCAGCGATCGGCGCGTGGGCGAGCTCTGCGAGTTGGCGGCCCGGCGCCAGAGCCTGGTCTCCTACCACCTGCGCCAGCTCCGCGATGGTGGCCTGGTCTCGACGCGGCGCAGCGCGGCCGACGGCCGTGACACCTACTACGCGCTCGATCTGCCCCGCTGCCGCGAGCTGCTCTCGAGCGCCGCCGGGTCGCTACACCCGGGGCTGCCGACCACCCCGCGCGACCGCGCGAGCGACTCCGTGTGCGCGCGCGTGCTCTTCCTCTGCACGGGCAACAGCTCGCGCTCCCAGATCGCCGAGGCGCTCGCCGGGCAGCTGTCGGGTGGCGGCGTGCGCGCGGCGAGCGCGGGTAGCCATCCCAAGCCCTTACATCCCAATGCGGTGCGCGTGATGCGCGAGCGCGGCATCGACATCGCGGGCAGTCGTCCCAAGCACCTGGGGGAGTTCGCCGGCGAACGGTTCGACTACGTGATCAGCGTCTGTGACCGCGTGCGCGAGGTGTGCCCCGCGTTCACGGGCGGGCCCGAGCTCATCCACTGGAGCATTCCCGATCCCGCGCGTGAACCGGGGAGCGACGAGGAGACGCTGCCCGCGTTCGAGCGCATCGCCGACCAGCTCTCCACTCGTATCGAGTTCCTCATCCGGGCAATCGAGCCGACCCAGGAGGTGACCGAGCATGCCTGAGCAACTGGTGAACGTCCGCTACATGGTCGACGACGTCGAGAACGCCGTCGCCTTCTACACCACCCACTTCGGCTTCACGGTTCGCTCGAACGCCGCGCCGGCGTTCGCCGACGTCACGCGCGGCAGCCTACGCCTGCTGCTCAGCGGCCCCAAGAGCTCGGCCGGGCGGCCGATGCCCGACGGCCGGACTCCGGGGCCGGGCGGCTGGAACCGCATCCACTTCATCGTCGAGGACATCGTGGCCGAGGTCGAGCGGCTGCGGGCGGCCGGCCTGATGTTCCGCAACGACATCGTCAGCGGCCCCGGCGGCCGGCAGATCCTGCTCGAGGATCCCGCCGGCAATCCGATCGAGCTGTTCCAGCCGGCCGGCTCTTAGCGGCGGCCATGTCCGGCCCGCCGATCGGACCGGGCGCGGCCTCGCCGGAGCGCTCGTCGGTACCAGGGCAACACGCATCACACAGAAGTGTCTCGGGCGTGCTGGGGGCCGGGCGGTCGCAGGTTCAAATCCTGTCTCCCCGATGTTCGACGCGCTTGCGACCGTAGCGGCTGGCAAATGCTCGACTACCATGGCCGCGGATGGCCGCTTTTTCCGCGCTGCTCTCGCTACTCCCGCGACGCGACCCAGAGGCGGAGCTGACGCTAGCCGACGCGCGCGAGGCGGTCGTGTTCTGGCGCGCACGCGCGGCGCGGCTGCCATGGCATCGGCGCGGGGCGCGCGCGGAAGCGCGGACGATGCTCAGGCGCTGGCGGATCCGCCTCCTCTACGCGCACCTCGCCGTGTTGCGGCTCGGCTGGCTCGCTGAGCGACTGCCGCCGCTTCTCGACGTTGCGGAGCAGCGGCGCGGTGGGATCGCGCGCGGAGTGGCGATGCTCACCTGGCATCGCATCGGCCATGGCGCCCGGAGGCTGCTGTTGACCATCGCGGCCCTAGCCGTCGTGAGCGCGATCGCCGCGCTGTCGCTGCTCGTGCTCCTCCTGAGTCTGCTGCTCTGACAGCGGGTAGGGTCGCGTCCGGCACTCAGGACGCCTGGCAGCAGGGGCCGGACAGGGTCACGCCCGAGGAGGCCGCCGAGATCCGCGCCAAGGTGCGCGCTCTGCGGCCGCGACGGGCCAGCGCGGCATGATGCGCTGGGGGTTGAAGGCTGCTCGGTCGCTCGTTCGCCGACCTTGAGCAGAAGCTCGTCGTTGCCCGCGCGAGCTTCGCCGCCTACCTCGTCGGCGCCGTGTGGCCGGCCGCGCGGCCCGGCGACTGGACGCGCTGCGATGGGATGACGTCGACTTCACGCCTGGCGCCGAGAGCATCCGCATCGAGCGCCAGTGGAACGTGAAGGCCCGGGCGATCACGCGACCGAAGCACGACTCGCGGCGCACGACCGCGATGGTCGAGCCGCTGCGCGACCGGCTGCTCACCCTGCCGCGCGAGAGCGAGTGGGTGTTCACGACGCTGCGCGGCACGCACTACACGCCGAGCGCGCGCGCCTTCCACTGGAACCGCGTGCGCTGCACGATCGGGCTCGGCGACGTCTCGCTCTACCTCGCCACGCGGCACCTCTACGGCTGGTATGCGCTCAACGTGCTCGACCTGCCCCGCACGTCGTCGCGCTGCAACCAGGGCACGACGACGGCGGGCGGCTCGTGCGAGAGCTCTTACGGCACCCGACGCGGCGATCGCGCGCCAGCGCACGCGCGACGCGTTCCGCGAAGTCGCGCTCGTGACGGCGCTCCCGAGCGGCGTGAGACACGACCCCGCGCGAAGCGCGGCGTAGAGCGCAACCGCGTCTATCTTCCCCGATCCGCGGCGGATCGACGCGAGCAGCCCGATGCGTGTGGGGCGCATTGACGGCTGGGATCGCAGGGACGATGATCGCTCCATGGGGCGGCGGCTGTCCCTCCTGCCGGACCTGTTCGTCATGGTCATCGTCGCCGTGGGCTTGACGAGCTGTGGCGGCGGTGAGGGCGAGGAGAGGCAGGCGGCGTCCTCGACTCCGGCGCCGTCATCGACGCCGGCGCCGACGTCGCGCCCCGCGCGCGAAACCCCCGTCGACCTGGAGCTGTTCTTCCCCCATGGCATCGCGGTCTCGCGGGACGGCGTGGTCTTCGTGGCCGACACGGACAGCAGCCGTGTCGTGCGCATCGATCGTGAGGGCACGATCACGACCTTCGCCGGCAAGGCCGACTTTCATGGGTTCGAAGGCGACGGTGGTCCGGCGGCCGACGCGCTCCTGTACGGGCCGACCGGTCTTGCGCTGGACGCCGAGGAGAACCTCTACATCGTGGACCATGGGAACAACCGCGTGCGGAAGGTGGACCGGAACGGCACCATCACGACCGTGATCGGTAGCGGAGCGGCCGGGACGTCCGGAGATGGGGGGCCGGCTACGGAGGCGACTCTTCAGGAGCCGCTCGGCATCGCGGTCGACCGCTCCGGCTCCATATTCCTTGCCGACCGCGACAACTACCGCGTGCGTGCCGTCGACACGGACGGCACGATCAGAGCGTTCGCAGGCAACGGGTCCATCGGTCCCAAGCTCAAGGATGGGCCGGCGACCGAAGCCGAGTTCGGCCTGCCCGTCGGTGTAGCCCCCGGTCCTGAGGGTTCCCTCTTCATCTCTGACGAGCCGGCGCACCGGATCCTCAAGGTCGACGCCGAGGGCGCGATGACGACGCACGCCGGGACGGGCAAGGCGGGCTACAGCGCGGATGGCGGCCCAGCGGAGGAGGCCGAGCTCAATGGTCCGTACCACATGGCGGGCGACGCGCGCGGAAACCTGTACTTCGCCGACACCGGCAACCACGTGATCCGAGTCGTGGACCGCAAGGGCAGCATCCGGACCGTGGCCGGGACCGGGCGTCCGGGCTCCCGCGGCGACGGGGGTCCTGCGACCAAGGCGTGGTTGAACGAGCCGTATGCGGTCGCGGTCGATGGTGCGGGCGCGCTCTACATCGCCGACTACGGGAACAGCAAGGTCCGGCGAGTCAACCGTTCCGGGACCATTACGACCATCGCTCCCTGACGGATGGTCACCGCCGCGACGCCGCGAACAGAGTGATCAACGAGACGGCCATGAGCCCCGCCGCGTAGGCGAACGCGGCGGCGGGCGAGGCGACCGTGTAGAGGAGCCCGGCGACCGCGGAGGCGATGAGGTTGCCGAAGCTCTGCACGCCGGCGAGCACTCCGAACGCCGACCCGCGCACCGTCGCGGGAGCGAGCGTCGCCACCGCTCCGTGCTCGGCCGTCTCGACGCAACCGATGCCTACGCCGGCGAGCACGAAGAAGACGGCGAGGGGGCCGATGCTCGAGCCGGTCACCGCGAAGCCGAGATACGCGAGCCCGAACGCGGCGGCGCCGGCTGCGAGCACGCCCACCATGCCGCGGCGATCGGCGAGCCGGCCGGCCGGGATGCTGACCAGCGTCGCCGCGAGGTTGTAGGCCGCGTAGAGGCCGATCGCGATCTGGGTGGCGTCCTCGCTTCCGTGCCCGCCCGCGAGCAGGTCGGTCGCTCGCAGGATGAGCAGGGTGGCAGCGACGTTGCCGAGCTCGAACACCGACACGCCGAGCATCAGCCGGCCCAGGCGCCCGCGCATGACGGGACGTACGCGCAGGCGGATCGGCTGTCGCTCGTCGCCCGTCGCCGAGCGCGTGTGGCGGATCGCGTAGATGATCGCCGCCACGGCGAGCAAGCCGGGGATGATCGACAGGAGGATCGCCGTCCGCACGCCGACGAGACCGACGAGCCCGAGCGCCAGGAGCGGCCCGCCGATGGCGCCGAGGTTGTCCATCGCTCGCTCGAACCCGTAGGCGCGTCCGTAGGCCGCCGGCGACACGACATCGGCGAGCAGCGCGTTGCGCGATGGCACGCGAAGGCCGCGCGCGGTCCACGCGCCCGCCCGCAGCAACCCGACCTGCCAGACGCTCGAAGCGGCGCCGACCAGGCTGGAGAGGACGGCCGTGGTCGTGTAGCCGCCGACCGCCGCCGCCCGCCGACGCTGCGGGTCGTCCGCGAGCGCACCTCCGGCGAGCCGAGCCGCGCCTGCGAGGCCGTCGGATACGCCCTCGATCAATCCGAGCGCTGACGCCGGCGCGGCCAGCGTCGACGTGAGGAAGGACGGCAGCAGCGAGGTGGGCACCTCATGGCCGAGGTCCGCGAGCAGGCTCGCAGCGCCGATGCCCCGAACGCCCGGCGTCAGCCAGCGGTCACGCTCATCGGCTTTCACGGCGGTCGTGCCGGCTTCCATCGCCGGAGCAGGCTACGGGCGGGCTCGTCAGCCTGAGCTGCACGGCGAGCGAGCCGACCGAGGGCGCCCGGCTACGGTTCTCTGGCGTGGACGTGGTGGACGGGAACAAGGCGCTGGTGCGTCGGCTTGTGCAGCTGGTCAATGACCGCGACCTGGATTCGCTGAGCGATGTGGCGACGGGCCAGATCGCGGAGGCGGCACGACGCTGGATCGGGCCGTTCACGGACTCGTTCCCGACTTCCGCATGGAGCTCGTCGAGGCGGTCGCCGAGGCCGACACCGTCGGCGGCTACTTCAAGTGCTCCGGGACGCATCGGGGCGAGTGGCGTGGAGTGCCGCCGTCCGGCCGGCGCTTCGAAGGAATCGACGAGGTCTACATCTTCCGCGTGAGCGACGGCAAGCTCGCCTCTGCGGTCGTGGCCGTCGAGGACAACCTCACCCGGGCGCCACAGCTCGGCATCCAGCCCTAGCGGGCGCGGACCGTGCGGGTCCGGCCCTCGCGCAGGGTCGACGTCGTACCTCACACGGAGTCGCGGAGCGCGACGCGGCCGCGCGAGACCGCGACGCGGGTCGACGTGCAGCGGTCCTCGCTGAGCCAGCGGCCGTTACGGGAGGTGGACTCCGCGTAGCGGCCCTTGACGCGGAGCTTCCCGGCCGTGTCGGCGAGGAGGCGCCGGACCGACTTGGGGCGGCGGCCGCAGCGGCGCAGCTCCGTGCCGGTCAGCCCGAGGGTGACGGCGGTCGTCAGTACTCGACGCCGAGCGCCGCGCACACGTAGGTCATGAACGGCCGCGCCTGCGCCGCCTGCGTCGCGCACTCGTCCAGGAAGCCGCTCGCCGTGACCTGCCGCTGCGTCAGCGGCGAGACGATCGCGAAGCTCTTGCGCTTGAGGTCCCCGACCAGCTCGTGATCGGCTGGGTAGCCGGTCGGTGGGCGTTTGAGCGACTCGCCGTCGGCCAGCGTCCATCCGGGCGCGACCGCCGCGACGGCCTCGCGCCATCCCTGTGGGCGGGCGACCAGCGTGTCGCGGATGCGCTTGAGCGCGGCCGACCCGGGATGCCAGATACCCGCGCCCATGAAGACGCGTCCGGGCTCGAGGTGCACATACAAACCTGCGGTATCGGCCTCGGCGGACCGGGCGTGGCGGAAGTAGATGCCGACGTGCGTCTTGTACGGGGTCTTGTCCTTGGAGAAGCGCGTGTCGCGGTAGATGCGGAACAGCGAGCGGTCGTCCGCGGTGAGGTGCGGGGCGACCTCCGGCAGCCGGTGCCCGAGGTCCTCGACGAACGCGAGCGCGGGCTCCTTGACCTGCTCTTGGTAGCGCGCCTTGTTCGCGTTGAACCACTCGCGCTCGTTGTGCGCCTTGAGCTCGCGGAGGAACGCGAACAGCTTTGGCGAGAACGAGGGCGCCTCGACGGTGCTCACAGGAGAAAGGCTACGCAGAACGCGCGAAAGCCCTGCGCAGCAGGGCTTCACGCGCGTCGGTGGAGGGGGCCGCGCCAGACGGGATCAGGGCGGCCTGATCGCTCGAGCAGCGTCCGCCGGCTGAACGCTCAGCTCGACGACGACGCCTTCGCGCGAGCGCGCACTCGGGAGCGGGCGATGAGCGTGGACGAGGCCTGCGAGCTCGCGCTGGAACCGGAGGCGGTTCTCGGCTTCACGGCCGCAGGAGCACCTTGATCGCCTCGCGCTGGTCCATTGCGCGGTAGGCGTCGGCGGCTTGGTCGAGCGGCAGTTCGAGGTCGAAGACCTTGCCGGGGTCGATCTGGCGGGTCCAGACGAGGTCGATGAGCTCGGGGAGGAAGCGGCGCACCGGCGCCGGCCCGCCGTGCACGTGCGCCAGGCTCCAGAACAGGTCCATGCCGTCCAGGGAAACGCCGTGGGCGACACCGACGAAGCCGACGTGTCCGCCCGGTCGCGCGGCGTGGAGGGCCTGGTTCATCGACTCCTGGGTGCCGACGGCCTCGACCACGGAGTGCGCGCCGAGCCCGTTCGTGAGCTCCTTGATCGCGGCGACGCCCTCGTCGCCCCGAGCTTCGACGAGGTCGGTGGCTCCGAACTCGCGGGCCAGGCGGCGGCGGGACTCGTGGCGGCTCATCGCGATGATGCGCTCGGCGCCGAGCTGCTTGGCGGCGAGCACGGCGAGCAGGCCGACGGCGCCGTCGCCGACGACGGCGACGGTCTTGCCGGGCCCGGCTTCGGCGGCCACGGCGCCGAACCAGCCCGTGCCGAGGACGTCCGAAGCGGACAGCAGGCTCGGGATCAGGTCGTCGGACGGCATCTCCGGAGTCGCGACGAGAGTGCCGTCGGCCAGCGGGACGCGCAGCAGCTCCGCCTGGGCGCCGAGGGCGCCCATCGGGACACGCGCGACGCAGCCGCTCTGGTAGCCGGCCCTGCAGATGGCGCACGTGTTGTCGCTGGCCCAGAACGAGCCGACCACGAACTCGCCGGGCTTGATCGTCCGGACGTCGTCGCCGACTTCCTCGACGATCCCGGCGTACTCATGGCCCATCGGAGCGGGCCACCGGAGCTCCTCGACCCCGCGGTAGGGCCAGAGGTCCGAGCCGCACACGCAGGCGGCCGAGACGCGGATGATCGCGTCCGTCGGCTCGATGATCCGCGGCGCTTCGCGCTCCTCGACCCGAACGTCACGCGGGGCATGCATGACCGTTCCGCGCATGTCAGGCCACCACGCGGGCGTCGTCGTGGGCCAGGCTGGTCGACAACTCGCGGTGCGCGTCGACCTGGGCGAGCAGGAGCCGGGCCTTGGTCTCGATCCGCTCGACGGCATCGTCGCCGGCCACCCAGCGCAGCGGCGGATCGTCGCTGTCCGCGAGCTGCACGAGCCCCTCGGCGAGCTTCGCCGGGTCGCCCGCCTGCCGGCCGTTCATCGCCTCCCACTGCGGGATGACCTGGCGCGTGCGCTCGGCGTAGTCGTCGATCGACAGCTCGGCGAACGTGGTCGACGTGGGCTCCAGCAGCTCGGTGCGGAAGAAGCCGGGCTCGACGAGCATCGTGCGGATCCCGTAGCCCTCGACCTCGCCTGCGAGGGCCTCCATCCAGCCCTCCAGGCCGAACTTCGACGCGGCGTAGGCCGAGGCGAACGGGTCGGCGACGAGGCCCGCCGTCGACGAGATGGAGATCACCAGGCCGGCGCGCTGCTCGCGCATGACCGGCAGCACAGCGCGCGTGACCGTCATGGGGCCGAAGAGATTGGTCTCGATCTGGCGGCGAACCTGCTGCGGCGAGAGCTCCTCGAAGAACCCGCCGAAGAAGTTCGCCGCGTTGTTGACGAGCACGTCGATGCCGCCGAAGCGCTCGACCGCCGCGGCGGCGGCCCGCTCGGCGCTCTGGGCGTCGGTGATGTCCAATTGCGTGACGAACAGCCGCTCGTGCTCGCCGAGGGTCGAGCGCACGGTCTCGGCCGAGCGGCCGGTGGCGGCCACGTCGTGGCCGGCGGCGAGGGCAGCACGGGCGAAGTCGACGCCCATGCCACGGCCCGCGCCGGTGACCAGCCAGGTCTTGCTGTCGGTGGAAGTCATGGCCGCCACGGAAGCACCGATCCCGGCCGGGTGAGAGACCCTGTGAAGGTGACCCTGGCAGGGTCCCCCCGCGCGGGTGGCGCCGGTCTACGCTCGTGAGGCGATGGACACACGCAGCGACATCCGGGAGTTCCTCACCTCCCGGCGGGCGCGACTCAAGGCCGCCGACGTCGGCCTGCCCGACTACGGCCCTCGCCGCGTCCCCGGCCTGCGGCGTGAGGAGGTCGCCGTGCTGGCCGGCGTGAGCGTGCCGTACTACACCCGGCTCGAGCGCGGCGACATGGCCGGCGCCTCGGAGAGCGTCCTCGACGCGCTCGCCCGAGCGCTGCGGCTCGACGACGCCGAGCGTGCGCACCTGCTCGACCTGGCGCGCGCGGTGCAGCCCCTCGCGCCGCCGCCGCGCCGGCGACCGGCGAAGCACGGCATCCGGCCCACGGTGCAGCAGATCCTCGATGCCATCACCGGCCTGCCCGCCATCGTGATCAACGACCGCCAGGACTTCCTCGCCGCGAACGCGCTCGCCCGGGCGCTGTTCCGGGACATGTTCGACGGCCAGGAGCGACCGAACTCGGCGCGCTTCGTCTTCCTCGACCACCGGGCTCGCGATCTGTATCCCGACTGGGACGCCGTCGCCCGCGACGTCGCCGGCGCGCTGCGTTCCGCCGCCGGCCGCCGGCCCGACGATCGTGCCCTCACCGAGCTCGTCGGCGAGCTCTCTACGCGCAGCGAGGAGTTCCGCCAGTACTGGGCCCGCCACGACGTCCGCTTCCACGTCAGCGGCGTCAAACGCCTGCACCACCCGCAGGTCGGCGACATGGAGCTTCGCTACGAGGGCTTGGAGGTCGCGTCCGACACCGACCTGACGATGTATGCCTACACCGCTGACCCCGGAAGCCGATCGGCCGAAGCGCTCGCCCTGCTCGGGAGCCTCGCGGCGACCTCGGCGCCCGAGACGACTTCGCCGGCGCCCTGACGCGCGATCGGGGACGAGGCCGCCGACGTGGCGGCCTCGCCGAGGGCCGCAAGGAGGGCGCCGGTGGCGGGCGGGTCCGGCGGCTCCCCATATGTCGCGGCGTAGATGTGCCGCTGCGAACCGGGCAGCTCGGTCGCGACCACGCCCTCGATGTGATGGGCGCGCAGGGCCAGGCCGCTCTGGGTCGCCACGCCCAGCCCGGCGGTCACCAACACCTGCATCACGACCATGTCGTCGGAGCTGTAGCCGATCCGGGGATCGAACCCGGCGTCGGCGCACACGGACAGCATGTGGCTGCGGCATCGTTCGCAGCCGGCGATCCACGTCGCGTCGCGCAGGGCGGCGAGCCCGTGCTCGCGGCGCCGCGACAGCAGGTAGACCGGATCGTCGAGCAGGTGATGGAGGCGGACGCCCGGCGGCTCGGGCGCTGTCTCGTCGTAGCGGAAGATGATCGCGACGTCGACCTTGCCGGTGCGCAGCAGCTCGAGCGCGTCGAGCGGATGCGTGTCGGTCACGCTGATCTCCAGGCTCGGATACCGGTT
>Ga0126307_10000914_pt1 | contig 19468 bp, 19 predicted proteins | sample Plot28_FD_89955 | JGI IMG/M metagenome (GOLD analysis project Ga0126307, IMG submission 89955) | Serpentine soil microbial communities from UC McLaughlin Reserve, CA, USA - Plot28 | ecosystem: Environmental > Terrestrial > Soil > Grasslands | place: USA: UC McLaughlin Reserve, Lake County... | reverse complement strand
CCTTTGAGAAACGGGATGCCGATGGACGCCAGCGCCGATCCGATGCCCCTTTCCGGGTCGAGGATGTTCTTCCAGATCGCCGCGTTAACGACGCTGGCCACGACGTAGGGCACGAAGTAGGCGATTCTGAAGAACATCTGGAAGCGTTTTATTTGCGAGAGCAGGAACGCCCCGAGCAGGCCCATGAATATAGGAACAGTGAGGAAGAGGGCGGTCCAGATCACGTTGTGCCACATGGCTATCCAGAAATCTCCGTCGGCGAGCAGGTCCCTGTAGTTCTGGAGACCAACGAATTCTGCCGGCCCGATCCCGGCCCAATCCGTGAGGGAGTAGTAGATTGTGGCAACAGACGGCCCCAGGATGACGAGCACGTTGATGACCAGCAGCGGGATCAGAAAGAGCCAGGCTGTTAGCAGCCGCCTTCGCCTGAGTCCGCTCGCTCCGGCCTGCTTTACGGGACCCCCTGCATCTTCTACGGTCGTCCGGTCTGCCTCCACTAGGAGCTCACCGGCTTGATGATCTTGGGTACAGCCCCCTCCTTGAGTTCCTTTGTGAAGGTCTCGTCGAGGCCGGAGCAGAACTCGGCCGGCGTGATGTCTCCCGTGAGGACCTTCTGCATCTCTTCCTGTATGTAGACGTCGGACTTTGAAGGCCAGAAGGTCCATGCGGTGTAGCCGAAGTTGCCCTTGGCAGTGGCCCGGCTCAGGGCCGCCAGTTGCCTCGCCACCCTGTCGTCCATACTCGCGGGGAAATCCGATTCGCTAAAAGGCAGTGGCGCGTTGAACGCGGCCGGTACGGCGGCCATCCATTTGACGGCGCGCTGCTTGTCTGCGGCGAGGTAGTCGATGAAGGCTGCGGCGGCGTCGGCGTCCTGGGCTCTGCTGTTGATCGACAAGGTTGATCCTAGAGCCAGCTCGTAGAGCTCGGCAGGGATCGCGCTGCGCAAGGGGGGAAGCGGCGCCCAGTCCCACTCGTCGCCTGAGTCTTTGAAGTAGGGGCCTATGAGCGGCAGAAGCCAGGTGCCCTCGATATCCATTGCCGCCTTGCCGTCCCCGAGGTCGGCATAATAGGCTTCGAAGCCAGTGGAGAAGAACCTCTCGGGGCTTCCACCGAACCAGCCCTTCTGGACGTAGTTGTTGAACAGATCGATGGCGTCTACGAAGACGGGGTCGGAGAAGGGTATCTCACCGGTAAGCGCCTGATACAGCGCATCCGGACCTGAATAGTGGTTCCAGAAAACGGTCGGGAACCACTCGATCGCCGCCGGGTCGTCGCCGATGCCGGCGGCGAACGGCGTAATGCCCTGGCCCTGCAACTCATCGGCCATCGACTCGAGCTCGTCGCGGCTTTTGGGAGGCTGCATGCCCTTGTCCTCTAATAGGGTCTTGTTGTAATAGAGGAGCATAGTCTGGAGCTGGTAAGGGATCGCATACAGCTTGCCCTCGTAGCGTCCCAGGTCGAGTGCCCAGCCGAGCAGCTTATCTTCCCATTTGAACTGGTCAGCGTACTCGTCGAGCTCGGCGAAGAGATTCGCGTCGACGTATTCCTGGGCGTAGGCCGGACCCGGCGTCATAATGATGTCGGGTCCCTCGCCGCCTTGCAAGGCCGTGCGGACGAGACGGTCCATCTGATCCGGATCCTGGAATGTGACCTTGAGATCTGTGCCCTTGTTCGCCTTCTCGAACGACTTCTCTACGTTCTTCTTGAAGTAGTTTTGCGGCCCAGACCCTTCGAGGTTGCTCCAGAAGGTGACTTGACCGCTGCCACCTCCGCCACCCCCACAGCCCGCCAAAAGTGGGCCGGCCAGCCCGGCCCCGAGGGCCGCCCTGCTCCCCGTTGCGAGAAACTGTCTGCGCGACATCCCTGTGTACATTACCGCCAACCTTTCGTACGATGACACGAAAACGGGCGACCGGGACGGCACCCTCGAATAGCGTTGTCGTTTTTCACCCCGTTCATGCACGCCATTGTGCGGGTGCTTCCCCTGTTCTCACCTTCTTCGTCTGACATACTAAGCTGCATGAGAGCTTGGAGCATTGCTTACAGGCACTGGATTGTTGTAAAAAACGCTTGCCCAAGGAACCGAGATCAGGGCTGGAGAAAGGACGCCCGCGATGCGGGGACCGATAGTTCCATACGTTCGCGACGCCAGCTTCCCGGTAAGGACCGCGTGGTATACGGCTCCGAGGCGCCTCCTTGATTACCTGTTGATGTACGCACAGGAAGGAGAGATGATCGCACGCGTCGAGGGGCGCAGTTACAGTTTTCGGGCGGGAGACTTCTGCCTGATACAACCGGGCGAGCTGCACACCCTGGAGGGACCGGCCCACACCATAACCCCCTACGTCCACCTCGACGTGTTTTACAATCCGGCGCGGGAGCGCAGCTTCGTCGTCGGCTCCGGAAGGGTAGACCTCTCCGGTCTCGATGAGTTCATGCAGCCGAGGCTGGATCAGGCGGCGGGGATCAGGGTTCCGACCAGGTTCATCCCGCTGAGTCCTGCGCAGTTCAGGGACACCATGCTGAAGACCATCGGCATCTGGCAGCGTAGGGAATTCTTGGGACAGCTCGAGTCCCACTACCTCGCGACCGGCCTCGTCCTTTCTGTGTTGCAGAGCTACTCACGTAGACGCTCGGACTCACCCGATCAGCCCGAGTTCCTGAATTGGATCACCTCATTTATGTCGCTGCATCTCTCAGAGCCCCTGTCCGTCTCGGATATGGCCGCGCGTGCCGGGCTCTCGGCTTCCAGGTTCTCGCAGGTCTTCCGTAACCGCTTCGGCAGGCCGCCACATCAGTTCCTGTTGCACCTGCGGATACAGCGCGCCCAGGACCTGCTCCACCACACAAGCCTGACGATGCGCGAGATCTCGGACCAGTGCGGGTTCTCAGACGTCCACCACTTCGCCAAAACGTTCAAGAGACTCTCGGGCCTGACGCCTGGTTCTTACCGCCGCACTAGCCAGCCACCACGTTGAGCGACAAGACGCACCATCTAGTCGATGCCCGGACTAAGTAGCGCTGGGTCGGCGAGGCTAAGGCGGTCCAAGACGGTCGCGCAACCGCCGTGCTAGTTGACCCAGGGTTATCCTGTCTGCTTTCATGCCTCGCCGTGCTTCTGCGGGCCACGGGTGGAAGGAGATGGGAATCTTGAATCGTGGCAAGATAGGCTCTAGCTTGCGCGCGAGATCACCTGGCTCCCCGTCATTCATGCGGACGAAGGCGACAGGCCTTGCCCCGAACTCCTCGTCGGGCACGGGCACCACCACCGCCTCGTCGATACCCTCCAAGCGGCACAGAGCCTCCTCTATCTCCTCGGGCTGGATGTTCTCGCCGCCCGAGATAAAGAGGTTGTCCATGCGTCCTCTGACCCGCAGGCAGCCGTCCTCGTCCAGCTCGCCGAGGTCCCCGGTATGGAACCAGCCGCCCACGTCAAGAGGACTGTCTATTTGCTCCCCCTCGACGTAGCCCGCGAAGAGCGTCTCGCCCCGAACCAGGATCTCCCCTGTCTCAGAGATCGAGACCTCACGGTTCGGCAAGACGTGGCCCGCAGTTCGCAACTCCTTGGGTGAGGCGCCTGGTTGTGTCGTCGTAACCTGCGAGGCCATCTCCGTGAGGCCGTAGCTGGTGTGAGCCGGAAGTCCACGGGCAAGCGCGGTCTCAATAAGAGAGGATGGGATCGGACCTCCGCCCAGCAAGACGGCCTGCAGTCCACCCAGGTCGGCTCCCTCCCTCAGCAACCTGAGGAGCTGGGTAGAGACGAGCGAGACGTGCGTGGCGCCGAGGCCGGCGATGGCCTCGGCGAGTGAGGTTCCTTGCTGCGGAAGCGCGACGGTCGCCCCTGCGAGCAGGCACCGGAACAGTATGGATAGACCTCCGACGTGATACAGGGGCAACGAATGGAGCCACCTGTTGCCGGGCCGGAGCGCGATATTGGCGTTCGAGCCGAGCGCATTGTAGTAGTGATTGCCAAAGGTGTGGAGCGCCGCTTTCGGAACGCCGGTGCTCCCAGAGGTGAAGATGATGGTCGCAGGCCGCTCCAGAGGTATGTCCGTCGGCTCCTCTCGCTGCTTGCTATCTCGGAGCAGGGCTTCAGGCCTGCGAAGGTCGGTGCCGACCGTTTGCAGGAGCTCTTCGTCTTCGGAGATCAGGGCCGAGCAGGCTGCCCTCTGGAGGAGCGCTGCGACACCCCGTGGCGGGAGGCGGTCGCTGACGGGACAGGCTACGTGGCCGGCCCGGATCAGCGCAAGCACCAACGCGACGTAACGCTCGTCTCTGGGCAAGTAGAGCGCAACCCGGCTCCCAGGTTCGAATTCTCCGAGACGGAGCGCCGCGGCCGAGACCTGTCTGTCCAGCTCCTCGTAGGAGGTGACGCCCCGCGCGCCGACGAGGGCAGCTGCTTTCGGAGCGGCGAGCGCCGCCGACCGCAAAGGACAGGTGATGGATAGAGTGTCCTCTCTCACGGCCCTATGTTAGCCCGACCGCCATCGTTTCTGTTGCGAGCTCTTCCACGAAGTAGCGGTCGTGGGAGACGAAAAGTATCCCGCCGGGGAAGTCCTTGAGTGCCTCCAGTAGTACATCCTGGGTCTCTATGTCGAGGTAATTCGTGGGTTCGTCGAGGAAGCGCCGGTCGTGGGAGGCCACGACGTAGGCGGCGTCGATCCCCGCGAGGTGCCCCTCGAGCCACTCGCGGGCGGGGACGTCGAGGTGGTTGGTCGGCTCGTCGAAAAGGATGAGGTCGTGATCCTCGAGCAACAGCCTAGCGAGCGCGAGACGTGCCCTCTGGCCCGCGGACATCTCGGACACCCTACGATCCCAGAACGACTCGGGGAGCCCCAGCCCTGTGAGCGCTGTCTTGGACTTTGCCCTGAACTCATAGCCACCCAGAACCTCGAAGCGCTGCTGCGCCTCACCCAGATCTGCCAGGAGCCGCGAGGTACTGTCTTCTTCTTCGCCAAGCTCGGAGGCGAGTCGCTCGATGCGACTCTCCAGCTCGATCAGGGACCCGAAAGGCTCCAGCGCCACCTCCATGCAGGTACGTCTCGGGTCCTCCTCCATGCCAGCGAAGTCCTGCTCCAGGTACCCGATACGAACCCCTCTGGAGAGCGAGACCTCGCCCGAGTCCGGCGCCAGGGTTCCCTTCAGCATTCGGAAGAGACTTGTCTTCCCCACGCCGTTCTCGCCCACAAGTGAGATCCTATCCCCGGGATAGATCGTGAGGGAGACGTCTTCGAGTACCTGTTTGTCGGGGAACGAGAGCGAGACGTTTCTGAGTTGTGCGAGCATGCAGGTATCCTTTGCGAGACGAGGGAAGGAAGAAGACTTATTGCAAAGGAAACTCGCTACATGCCGGCAAGTATACCCCAGCGCCCTCAAACGCGCACATAGAGCCGCCCGAGGAGCTAGAGTCTCTCCAACTTGCGAACGTCTATCGTGCGCGACGCGTCCGTCGCCTTTCGGACATCCACGCTCGGGGCCGGCAAGTTCAGTGGCGTCTCCAGAACGTCTTCGGCCATCACGCGGTAGGTGTCCAACCCGGCCGGAAGGGGGCGGTTTCCGATGCCGGCGGCGAGCGCGGCCAGGACCGCAGTCCCGACCCCGCTCTCGTAAGCCGAACTGACGACGGGGGTAATGCCGAGGTGGAGCGCACGTTCCGCCACCCGCAACGTCCGCGAGATGCCGCCGAGTAGGGTCGGCTTGAGCACGAAGGCCACCGCGAAGGTCTCAAGCTCCTCCGGATCCATCCCAACAAGCGACTCGTCGAGTGCCACAGGCACGCCGAACCGTCGGACGAGATCCGGCAGCCGCGCAGGATCGGCGAGCGGTTCTTCGACGTACTCGAAGCGCGGCATGGCGCTCACGAACTCCGCCGCTTCTTCGTAACTCCACGTCCGGTTCGCGTCCAGACGCAAGGAGATAGGGTTGCCGAGCTCATCGCCCAAAGCTCGGACGAGCGCGGCGTCCTCGGCGACGGTCCGTGCTCCGATCTTGAGCTTGACGGTCCGGTAACCCGCGTCTCTCATGCGCCGCGCCCCCTCGAGTACTTCCACAGGAGATCCCGAGAGCAAACCGCTCACCGGTACCAAGCTCCTCGGAGAGGGAGTCACCAGTTCCGGCAGCGTCCTCCCGGAGAGAGCCCCGTACAGGTTCCAGACGGCCAGCTCGAAGCCGAATCGAACGGAAGGCGCGGTGTCCTCGATCTCCCGGGCAAACTCTCCGTACGGGTCCACCCAATCGTCGGTGACTTCACGGCCTATCATCGACCCGGCGAGCCGGAGTAGCTGCTCCGCGGCTTCGTCCAGGCTCTCTCCGCTGAAGCCGGGGAGCGGCGCGGTCTCGCCCCAGCCCTCCGAACCATCGTCGCCTGACAACCTCGCGAGGAGGCCTTCGCGATGATGAAACGTAACGCCCTTGAGCGTCAACGGCCTGGAGAAGGGCAGGTTGTAGCGGTGGAGGTCGAAGCGGGCGAGCTTCATCCCGGTAACTCCTGACATCATAACGGCGTCATTTGGGAGTCATATTGACACATGAACGGGTGCATAGCAGAATCGCGCCTCTGTGCTCGCATAGGGTGAGAGGAAGTGGATTCCCACTCCCCGCTTTCGCGGGGACAAGTTTCGCGGGAATGACGTAAAGGAGAGCCTACCGCGCGTGCGTGCGGCCCAACGCGCCTACCTTCAAACGGTCTCGTTATCGTTCGGCTAGACCATTATGTCTGGGAGCGGAACGTGGTGAACGTGATTAGACTGCTTTCGTGGGACACGTGAGGCGGCGATCGAGGGATGGTACCAGCCAGAGGGCGTCGACCCTCGAGCTCTTCTACGACCTCGTTTTCGTATTCGCGATCACACAGGTCTCCCACCTCCTGCTCGAACACCTGACGTGGGGTGGCGTCCTGCAGTCTCTGATAGCGCTTCTTGCGGTGTACTGGTCGTGGAACTACACCACCTGGACCACCAACGAATTGGATACGGAGACCGTCCCCGTCCGCCTTCTGCTCCTGGCCCTGATGCTCGTCAGCCTCCTCATGGCTGTAGCGATACCGCAGGCTTTCGAGGCGCACGCGCTGCTGTTCGCCGGATCGTACGTTGCGATCCAGGTGGGAAGGCACTCCTTCCTGACTTTCGCGGCCGCCGACAGCGGTACGGTCGAGCGCGAGCGGGCGGGACACATCCTCACCTGGTTTGTGGTGGTCGGCGTGCTTTGGATCGCAGGCGCCCTGTTCGACGGTCCGGAACGTGTCGTGCTCTGGCTGCTTGCGCTCTCGCTCGACTATTGCGCGCCGCTCGTGACCTACTTGGTGCCTGGCCAGCGGCGCCTCGCGCCCGCAACCTGGAACGTGGGAACGGAGCACTTCGCCGAGCGCTTCGGCCTGTTCATCATCCTCGCTCTCGGCGAATCTATCGTCATAACCGGCGCGACCACCTCCGAGCTCGACCTCGACACAGCGAGGATCATAGCCTTCGTCATGGCCTTCCTGACATCAGCGGCCATCTGGTGGCTGTACTTCTCGTCGGTGGCGAGCCTCGGGGAGCATTACCTCGAGGTCTCAGACAACAGGACTATCCTCGCAAGGGACGCCTACACCTACTTGCACGTGGTGTTCGTCGCGGGGATCATCCTCTCGGCTGTGGGAGACGAGCTGGTGATCGCCCATCCGACGGAGATCCTGCCCCCCTATGAGGTTGCGGCGGTGGCGGCGGGTCCGGCCGTGTACCTGCTCGCCCATACTCTCTTCGGGTACAGGCTGACGGGTTCGTGGTACAAGACAAAGCTCTTCGGGACGCTCGCTTGTGTTCTGGTCGGCTTCGCCGGCCTCTTCGTGCCTGCGCTTGTTTTGGCAGCGCTGCAAATAGTGGTGCTGGTGGCGGTGATCGGATCGAGCCACGGCGGGCAGAGGAACGGCTAGCCGTTCCTCTGCCCGCGCTGATCAACACTCCGGCATGTCAGCTTTTTGTTCTTGCTGAAGTGCTGACTAGCTGAAATGCTGACCAGCGCGATTCAAGGAGGGTCATCGACCCTCCTTGAATCGCTTCAGGGACGGCGGGGGAACCTCGAGAAGTCGGGTTTACGTTTCTCTTTGTAGGCGTCGCGGCCTTCCTGCGCCTCCTCGCTGCCGTAGAAGAGGAGGTTCGCGTCGTGGGCGAGCTGCTGTATGCCTGCGAAGCCGTCCTCGTGGGCGTGGAAGCTCGCCTTCAGGAGCCGCAGCGCGAACGGCGAGCGGTCCAGCATCTCACGGCACCAGCGGACGGTCTCATCCTCGAGCGTGGCGAGCGGCACGACCTCGTTGACGAGCCCCATCTCTAGCGCCTCTTCGGCGGAATACATCCTGCAAAGGAACCACATCTCCTTCGCCTTCTTCGGCCCGACGAGGCTGGTGAGGACGGAGGCGCCGAATCCGCCGTCGAAGCTGCCGACCTTCGGTCCGACCTGCCCGAACTTCGCGTTGTCGGCAGCGATGGTGAGGTCGCACACCACGTGAAGGACGTGGCCCCCGCCGACGGCGTATCCTGCAACCATCGCGACGACGGGCTTGGGGCAGCGCCGGATCTGGACGTGCAGATCCGTGACGTGGAAGCGTCCGACCGACGCACCACCTGGAGTGCGCCGCGGGTCGGTGGGGTCCTCGAGGTATCCGGCGTCCCCACGCACCCTCTGGTCGCCACCCGAGCAGAAGGCGTCGGGTCCCTCCCCGGTAAGGATGATGACCCCCGTCTCATGGTCCTCACGGGCATCTTCGAGGGCCTTCTGCATCTCGACGACCGTCAAGGGACGGAAGGCGTTGCGAACCTCGGGGCGGTTTATGGTGATCTTCGCGATCCCCTCCGCCTTCTCGTACCTGATGTCCTCGAACTCGCCGGCTGATTCCCACGCTATGTTAGACATGTCAGAGATTATAGAGATTCGCGCTGGACTCTTTCAGCGAGCTGCTCGGTAGCGTGAGGCGCGGAGCCGGTAGCGAATGAAGCGCTCCCCGCCGATCTCGGCCTCCCCATCCGGCTCGAAGCCGAGCCGGATCATCCCCCTGACGTTCGTTCTCGAAGGCGGCAACAAGGCTGTCACGGAGTCGAAACCCAACTCGCCGAACGCGCGGGTGACGATCTCTTCGTAGATGGCGCGTCCCGTTCCCCAGTAGTCTGGGTTAAGGACCAGCGCCACATCCGCATCGCCGTCCTCGTGCTGTAGACCACCCCAACCAGCGAACTTGCCGTCTACGAAGAACGCCCACGGCCCGTACCCGTGCTCTTCCCAGAGTCGCTCCTTATCCGCTACGAACCTCTCGAAGTCGGCTTCATCGAAGGTACCGCTCGCCAGCGGCATGTGTCGCCGCACCAGAGGATCGTTCGCCAGATTGATCATGTCGGCCCTGTCTACCTCACTCAACCTCTTGAACTCGATGTTCATCTCTCGACCTCCGGCTCGCTGCATGGCCACGAGTTATGGTAAACCGATTGCGGGAGGACGTTCCTCACGTAGCGGGCGAAGATCGTCGTTGATTCCGGCAGCACCAACCGTACTCTTGCATCAGGATGCACTCCCAGACGCACAGAGATTTGAGAGAAGCTCGCGACTTCATGCGGCACGCTTACGGGCGTCCGGTCAACCTGCCGGACATCTCCGCCCACGCGAACCTTTCTCCGTACCATTTCCTACGCGTCTACAAGCAGGCTTACGGAGAGACCCCTCATGAGTTCTTGACGCGTCTGCGCATAGAGAGGGCGAAGAAGCTTCTGGCGAGCGGGAGTCACAACGTCACGGAAGCCTGCTTCGAGGTGGGCTTCTCCAGCCTCGGCAGCTTCAGTAGCCTGTTCGCGGGTCGTGTGGGTCTATCTCCTTCCGAATACAGACGCCATGCCAGATCCGGTATCTCCATCCCCTCCTCGCTCAGGCCGCTGTTCGTTCCTTCGTGCTTTTTGACCATGCTGTACGGACCTGCGGAAGAGCGCAATTTTCGAGAAGCGGGAAGCGTGGGGCCGGTGGTATTTTCAGGACAAGACACGAGACCTGGAGGTAAGCCGTGATCCAACGCCAGAGCCACTCGACCATCTACGTTATCAATCAGCAGGAGGCACTCGAGTTCTACCGCGACACCCTGGGCTTCGAGGTCAACACCGATATGCCCATGGGCGAATCGGGGCCCCGCTGGTTGACGGTGAGCCCGAAAGGACAGCCCGACCTCGAGTTGATCCTCGCCGAGTTGACCCCGGGCTCGATGTTCGACGCCGAGACGGCGGAAGGGATAAGATCGTTGGTCGAAGACGGCGCTCTGGGTATCGGCGTCTTCGAGACCGACGACATCCATGGCGACTACGAGCGCCTGAGCGGGCAAGGCGTCGAGTTCGTATCGCCACCCAAAGAACAATTCTACGGCACCGAGGCCATCGTCAAAGACAACTCAGGGAACTGGTTCAGCCTCACCGAGCGCAAGAGATAGCCGATCCAGAAACCGCAGGAGCAGGGCGGCATACTCGGCGGGAGCCTCGGCGCGCACGTTGTGCCCCACCCCCGGGATCACCAAGGGTTCGATCCTCGGGCTGATGCTCGCCATGCGAGATGAGATCGTGGCGTACTTCTCATCCAGCCCTCCGGCCACAGCGAGCGCAGGCACGGCGAGGCCCTCCAGCTCTCCCCACAGCGAAGGCTGGCTACCCGCTCCCATCGCCCGAAGAGATAAGGCAAGCTCCCCAGGATCGTTGCGACGACGCGCCTCGATGGTCTGCCGCAGCAACCCCTCGTCCCGCGCAAGAGGCGCGAAGAGCGGCTGGTGGTACCAGTCATGAAGAAACGCTTTGAAGTCTCCTGATTCCAGGCGCTTCGCCTTCGACTCATCCGCCGCGCGGCGCGCCGCCCGCTCACTTGCGCTCTTCAGACCCGGGGAGGCCGATTCGAGTAAGAGTCCCGCGCACCGTTCCGGATAACGCAGCGCGAGGTACAGGGCAAGCCGCCCGCCCATCGAGTAACCGGCGATCAAGGGACGCTCGACCTCGAGTTTGTCCAGGGCATTGATCACGGCTCGTGTCGCGCCTTCGATCTCATACGTATCCGGCGGCAGTCCCAGCGATGAGCCATGCCCCGGCAGGTCCACGGCGATGCAGAAGGCCCGATCTCCAAGCGCCGACATCATCCTTCGCCAGTCGGCGGACGAACCCATAAAGCCATGCAGGAAGAGAACCGCGAGCGACCGGCGGTCGCCCGAGACCTCGTAGTTCAGATCAACTGGCAGAGGCATGTCGTGCGACCAGTAGAGTACCCATCACCACCTCTCTACTCTGGCCGCCACCTCTTCGAGAACCCTGCGGTGCAATGCCACGTTCTCCTTGCGGTCAGTCTTCACTTCGATCAGGGTCGAAGAACCACGGGCGCAAGCTTCACGATACGACTCGACGAAATCCTCCGCCGTAGCAGGACGCTCGTAGCCGAGGCCGAACATCCCTGCCGCCGGCTCGAATCCTACGCCCTGCGGCGTGCCGAAGTAAGGCTCGAACAACTTCTCGTGCCTGGCGACAGGAAGGAAGGAGAAGATACCGCCGCCATCGTTGTTGAGCACCACGACGATGGCGTGAACGTCCCGCAGCATGGCGAGGGAGTTGAGGTCGTGCAGCAGCGCGAGGTCCCCGATAAGGAGCGTGACGGGTCGCCCGAGGCCCCGCGCAAAGCCTGCTGCTGTGGCGACGGTGCCGTCTATCCCGCTCGCGCCCCTATTGGCGGCGACGGGGACGGGTGCGCCGTCGGCCGCCGCGAAGGTGTCTAGATCCCGCACAGGCATGCTGCTAGCTACGACGAGACCGTGTCCCTGGGGTACGTTCCGCGAGACGATTCGCGCCACGAGCGGCTCGTTCTGCCCTCCGGAGAGAATATCGTCCAGATGGCGATCCACCTCCTCTGAGGCCTTCCGCCAACCTGCCATCCAGTGAGGGTCCATCGCCGGTAGGTCTTCGGCAGCGGCCCGAACCAGCGCGGCGCAGAAGTCCAGCACGTTCGCCTCGACGCTGTGGGTAACGCGGTGTGTGGGGTCGAGCCTGAAAGGGTTCTCGCGCACGACGACGTAAGGGTCGGGACGGCCGCGAGCGAGGAACTGCTCCAGGCGCTTGGAGAGGGCCCTTCCTCCAACGTGGACCACCGCCTCGGGCTCGTGCCTCTGCGCGAACGAGTCGCCAGCCAGAAGCGCGTCGTAGTGGGCCACGAGACCCTTCGAGTCCGCGCCGAGGCGGACCTGGGAGCCTATGTCAGGCAGGAGCGGCCAGCCCAGGGCGTCAGCGAGCCTCAGAACAGCCTCGCCCTGCTTACACGAGGTCAGCCTGCCCGCGACGACGAGACCCCGTTTAACGGGACGAAGCGTCTCCCAGAGGTTGTGAATCTCCATCTCGTCTACGGCGGGTTTCGTCGCGACGTAGCGGGTGTAGGGTTCGTCGCTCTGCTCCCAGGCGGATGGTCCGGATAGAGCATCCTCTACTTCGGAATCAGAGAGGAAGGGCTCGCGGAACATCAGGTTGAGGTGGACGGGACCCTGTGGCGTTCGGCCCGCTCGGTAGGCGGCCTGGTCTACGGTGGTCAGGACCATAGCGGGGTCGATGTCAGGGTTGGGGACTGGCAGGTCGAAGCGCCAGCGCACGTAATCGCCGAAGATGTCGGGCTGGTCTATGGTCTGGTTGGCCCCTGTCTGGCGCAACTCCGGGGGGCGGTCGGCGGTAAGCAGGATCATGGGCACGCCGTCGGTCGCGGCCTCGACGACGGCGGGGAGGCCGTTGGCGACCGCGGTGCCCGAGGTCGTGATCCAGGCCGCAGGACGTCCCGTGGCGCGCGCGTGACCGAGGGCGGCGAAGGCAGTTCCGCGCTCGTCGAAATGGATGAGGCTACGGGCCCTTTCATTCGCGGCGAGCGCCGCGACCAGTGGCGTCGAGCGCGAGCCGGGGGCGACGCAGAAGAAGCATACGCCGCAGCGGAGAAGCTCTTCGACGATCAGGTACGCCCAGAGGCGATTAGCGCGCGGGGTGTCCCTGTTCAAGCCCGAACATCCCGGTGAAGTCTCCGATCTTCTGCTCGATCTCAGCCCACTCCTCGTCAGGCACGGAGCCGGCCACGATCCCGGCCCCCGAAAAGAGGGCGAGCGTCTGTCCCCGTACGAGCCCCGAGCGGAGACCGACGGCGAACTCGGAGGCGTCCGCCCCGATCCAACCGACAGGGCCTGCGTACCAGCCCCGGTCGAAGGGTTCCAGGACCCTTATCTCCTCCAGCGCCTCGCTTCGCGGATACCCGCCGACGGCGGGCGTAGGGTGCATTGCGTCGAGCAGCCCGGCATCCGTCACGCCCTCCCTGAGCGTCCCACTGACCTTCGACCTCAGGTGCCTTCCACGCGCCAGCTTCATGTCCGAGACGTGATCCTCGATCTCGAGCTCCTCACAGAGCGGCTCGAGAGCCTCCCTGACACCTTTGCTCACATAGGAGTGCTCGACCCGGTCTTTGGCGCTGTGCAACAGCTCTTCGCGCAACCCTTCGTCGTCCGCCAAGGATACTCCACGGGGTCTGGTGCCCGCCACGGCCTCGCTCTCGACCGAGCGTCCGTCGCGGCGGAAAAGGCGCTCGGGAGAGGCCCCGAGAAACGCCGTCCCATCCTCGGGTTCTACGTAGAAGTGGAAGCAGGCAGGCGTACCCGCCTTCAGGCTCCCGAGTAGCAGCGTGGGGTCCAGGTCTATATCGAAACCGAACTCGGCCCGGCGGGCGAGCACGACCTTCCCCAGACGTCCTTCCGAAAACGCGGAGAGGGCCTGCCCGACGTTCCGCCTCCAACGCTGTAGGTCGGGACTATCCTGTCGGAATACGGGGGTCGGCAACGGAGCCCCCGACGCGCCCTCGGGCAACGAGAGGTCTTCGATCTCCTTCAATATCTTCGAGGCATCATCAGTATCCCGAGGGAGCATCAGGTTGCAGACCAGCGTCGTCTCTGTTTCCCCCGCGTGAAGCTCGAAGCGCGGAAGGACGAATCGGTAGGCGCTGAACGCGGCCCATTCCTCCTCGGGCTTCCCAAGCGGATCGAAGCGTGCTCCACCGTAGTAGCGTGCCCCTGAACCCCCTGAATCTGGCAACGAAGCGAGCAGCCTGGACAGAGATCCGGCACCCTCAGAGACGCCGTCCTCCCGCAGGTCAGCGGTCCCGATGGCCGCGACCCCGGCGCACTCTTCACGTCCCGACCAGTAGACCTTCGGGAACGTCCGCTGCTCCGAGAGCCACCTGAAAGGGTCTATCCGGCCCGCGGGCACGGCGAGACGCACGATTCGCTCGACCGGGTCGGCGACGCCTACCAGCCCTGCCCTCGATAGCGTATGGCTCACCCTGTCTGCCAGCAGCCAGCCGGCGCCGGGGGCCGCGCCGTTCTCTCTCAGAGGGCCAGAGTATTCCCTGCTCAACAAGATGTATGCCGCCTCATCATCTCAAGGTGTAGTGTAGCAAGGAGTATCTAGCGGTATAGCGGCTTCGCTCACAATTGGAAGCATTTCAGCACCGCAGCACTTCAGCATTTCAGCTTTTTGCTGAAGGCTGATGGCTAATAGCTGAATGCGCGATTGAAAGAGGGTCATGGTACTCAACCGTACAGCCTTGGGTAGAGTTCCTTGTAGCGTTCGTAGGCGGCCTCGTATGCCGTCTCGCCTGGCCGTATGGGGCTCTCGGGCTCGGGGGTGAGGGGGAGAGTGTCTTCGGCTGAGGGGTAGGAACCGGAGGCGATGCCGGCCAGGAAAGCGGCGCCACGGGCCGATGCGAGGGAGGATATCTCATTGGGCAACAGCCACAACGGGTGGCCGAGCACGTCGGCGAGTAGTTGCCGCCAGGGCCCGCCTGAGTATCCTCCGGTTCCGCCTCCGGCGAGGCGTAGTTCGGGGATGAAGAGCCCTTGATCTTCCAGCGCCTCGAGGGCCTCACGCAGGGCGAACGCGACGCCTTCGAGGGCGGCGCGCAGGAGGTGGCCGCGCGTGTGCTCGAGGCCGAGACCGGTCCAGGCGCCACGGGCGCCGGGGTCGAAGCGCGGCGTCCGCTCTCCGCTCAGGTAAGGCAGGAAGGTTACGCCTCCCGAGCCTGGCGGCACCGCAAAGGCCTCCTCGTAGACATCCTTCCAGGAGGCGCCGAGGACTTTGCGGACCCATTCCAGGGCGAGGCCTGCGTTCTGGATCGCCGCCATCGAGTACCAGAGTCCCGGTACGGCGGCCCGGTACAGGTGGGTGCGACCAAGCAGGTCAGGTTCTGGCTCTTCCTTCGGCGTCACGATCTGGCCCCCCGTGCCGACCGTGAGCTGCACTGGACCGGGCCGCAAGAGCCCGGCGCCAAGCATCGCGGTCGCGGTGTCGGCCGCTCCGGCCGCGACAGGCAGTCCCTCCCGCAACCCGAGTTCGCCGGCGGCCTCCCTGAGTAGCGTCCCGGCTACGCAGGCTGAGGGGATCAGAGGGGCCAGAAGCCCCGTGCGAAGGCCGAGTTTTTCGGCCGTCGCGTAGGACCAGTCGTCGGCGATCAGGTCGTACAGCAGGGTGGCCGAGGCATCCGATGGTTCTGTGGCGGCCTCCCCCGTAAAGCGCATGCGGAGCCAGTCCTTCGGCTGCAACGCCCACCTTGCGGCTGCATACGCATCGGGCTCCCGGTCACGCAGCCACAGGAGGCTCGGGCCCGCCATGCCCACGGCCGGCGGGTTTGCCAGCCGACGGCCCAGTTCCTCATCAAGAGCCCTGTAGGACGCCAGCTCTCTACCGGATCTGGCGTCGGCCCAGAGGATGGCGGGCCGAAGGGGGAGGCCCAAGTCGTCCACGAGGACAACGCTGTGCATCTGGCCCGAGAGCCCAAGCGTCGTCACCTCCGTTCCGCGCCGACCCACGGCAGCGGCCGATGCTTCCAGGACAGCCTCCCACCAGTCTTCCGGAGAAGACTCAGCCCACCCCGGATGTGGCGCGCGCACCATGTAGGAGGCAGTGCCCTCCCCGAGAACGGCGCCGTCCTCGGCCAGTAGCAGCGCTTTGACGGAACTCGTCCCTAGGTCGAGTCCGAGCAACACCGGGACCCTACACCCGTCCCCGGACTAGAGGGCCGGAGCGTCGCCCCGGCCCTCCACTCGCCACCACCGTTGCGCGCGGCTTACGACTCGACGTCCTTGAGCTCGGCCTGGTAGATGACGCGTTTGGTGTAGTCGGGCAGCGTGCAGGTCTGCAGGCTGACGATGTTCTTGCCCTTGATCGGCTTCATCACCGAGAAGTCCGTGGGCGGGACGATAAGCTTCTTGAAGACCTGGTAAGTGTACTTCCTCCCGTCCGCGTCCTTCAGGTAGACCTTGTCTCCCTTCTTGAGGTCCTCGAGATCGTAGAAGGCCAGGTTACTGTCCGTCCCAGGAAACCCGATGCGGTGTCCCGCTATATAGACGTTGGCAGTCCTCTGCCAGGGGAAACCCGTGCCGATCAGATGGACGCCGGCGTAGTCGTGGAACAGCGTCTCGTCGGTGCCCAAGCCGGTCGGTATCGTGTCGTCATCGATCTCCTTCATCGCCGGAACAGTGAGCTTGAGAGCCTTGTCCTTGGGGGGCTTGAGCCTGTCGTTTACTTGACCCTCGTCCTCCACCGTACCCTTCTTGGGCGCGACCTGTTTGCTCTTGGCCTCCTTCGACATCTTCTTAGGAGGTTCCTGCTTCTCGGAGGCCTTTTTCTGCGCCTGATCCTTCTGCCCATCACCGGAGGATTGGTCGGAGGAGCAAGCAGCCAGCGCCACCACCGTCAGTGCCGCCAGTATCAGCACCAGATTCCTCAAACGCATCTCATCACCTCTCGTTGTCTCCACCAGACGCCGTACCTAGAGAGCATACAGATCAAAGATAACAAGGCGGTTACAATTGGATCAAACATCCGTTACACGCCTCGCCGCAATAGACCTCTCACTACACAGCCACGACGCCCACCGCGCCCGGATCACTCTGCCGGACGATCATATTAAGGTCTGCAATCCAGGGTGTAAAGGCCAAAACCTCCAGAATGCCCGTCCTTTCCCTCTCATGTATGCCCGCCACTGAAAGCCCGATCCCAGCGATCTTCATAAACGGCCATTCCTCGCCTAGAACTCATACAGGCCTTGACGGATCTACATATATGTGTATACTGCACATAACTGATATCGATGAACAGGAGGACGAGAGTGGACACTACACGGCGGATGAACAGGACTGCGGAGCGGCTGGCGAAGACGAGTGGCGACTCCTACAAGATGGTCATAGACCACGTGGTAGCGCTGCAGGAGCGCAACGTCAAGTTCGCGCAGGAGACTTTCGGCGGCACGGTGCGTGAGATCAGGCACCAGGCCGAGAGCAACGGGGCGCTAATCCAGGAGCTTGTCGAGCGGGCCGAGATGCAGCGCGACGCTTTCCGGACGCTGCTTGGCGAGTCTGTTGACGCTTACACCGATCTGCATTACGCGCCGCTTGCCTACTACCGGCAGGGTCTACGCCTCGTCGAGAGCGAGGGGTTCCCGATCGCGGGCTACGACGAGCTGAACGTCAAGGAGATCGGCGACCGCCTCGACGTCATGTCCGCGGCGGAGATCCGCAGGGTCCGCGAGTACGAGAAGCGGAACAAGAACCGTGAGACCCTGATCGAGCAGTTCGACCGTAAGCTCAAGGCGGCTTCCGCCTAAGTTTCAGCCGTCAGGTAGTACACCGGGCCGATCCGGCACGGGCACAAACGAGGCTGATCATAGAACGTAGAAAGGCCGGGGAGAGAATCCTCGGCCTTTCGCTTGGCTACTTCTTACTGAAGCCTGATGCCTACTTAAGCAGATCCTTCAGGTTGCCTTTCTTCTCCTTCAAGTTTCCGCGGCGCTGGTCGGAGCGGCCCTCGGCTTTCGTGTCTTTATCACCTGTCAGGGAACCGGCGGCTTCCTTCATCCGGCCCTTGGCCTTGTCCATAGAGGCTTCGTCTTTGTCCTGCTTGCCGCTCGTGCCTCGTCTGCCCACCTGTTCCTCCTCGTCCCGGGAATGTTCGTTACTTTACTTACCCGAAGGTGCGGGTGTCAAACGTCTTCGGGTATCCCAGGAACCGGAAACCAGAGACGAACGGTGGTAAAAGGAGGTTCGTTAGGCCCGGCGTTCGCGGCAGTGATCGTCTCTCTCACAGAAAGGCTGGCGTTGAAGGCATCCACCATAACCCGTGTGGCGTTGATGGCGGCGGTGACGGCCGTTGCGGCCCAGCTCTCCATTCCGCTCACCCCCGTTCCCTTTACCCTGCAGGTCCTCGCCGTCATCCTCTCCGGGCTCCTTCTTGGACCGCGATACGGGGCGCTCGCGCAGGCGGTCTACGTCCTCGTAGGGACCGTCGGTGTGCCTGTGTTCGCCGGTTTTGCGGGCGGCCTTGGCCACGTCCTCGGGCCAACCGGGGGGTACCTGATCTCCTACCCCATAGCCGCGGCGGTAGCCGGCCTCGCCGCCGGGACCATAGCAAGAGATTCCCGCCGCCGGGCGCTTTGGATCGGTTTTCTGTGGGGGTGCGCGGGCCTCGCCGTTATCTACATCTTAGGGGCTACGTGGCTCGCCGTGGTCTCAGGCCTCTCCCCTACAGAGGCCATAGCCGCGGGCATCCTGCCGTTCGTGATATTTGACCTAATAAAAGTGGCGCTGGCCGATCTCGTCGCGGTCGCCGCCGCTCCTGCCATCGCTTCTTCGCGAGCCTGAGAGCCCGCCGCGGGCAGACGCTGGAGGCCCCCGCGCTACCGGGGTTGAGCCCGAGCGCAGACGAGGTGCTCGGCTGATTCAGGACGCGCTGTCTACCGCGCGTCCGAGGATGGCCAGCCCCTCATCCAGCTCCTCGTCGGCGATGACGAAGGGCATCAGGGTGCGGATGCAGTTGCCGTATTGGCCCGCGATGAGGAGCAGGAGCCCTTCCTGGAGGGCTGCCTCGATCACCTTCCCGGTTCTCTCCTTGTCGGGGGCGCGGCTCTCGGCGTCCTTTACGAACTCCATCGCGGCCATGGGGCCTCTGCCACGCACGTCGCCGACGAAATCTGGATGCCGGTCCTGGATCTCATGCATCGCGGCCATGACGCGCTCGCCGATGACGTTGGCGCGGGCGAGGAGATCTTCCTCCTCGAATGCTTCGAGCACGGCGAGGGCGGCTGCGCAGGCTATCGGGTTGCCGCCGTAGGTGGTGCCGAGTCCCCCGACGTGAACGGAGTCCATGATCTCCGCCTTCCCCGTAACGCCGGCTATCGGGAGCCCACCGCCAAGGCTTTTGGCCGTCGTGAGGATGTCTGGCTCGACCCCTGAGTGCTCGATGGCGAGCATCTTGCCCGTCCTGCCGAAACCCGTCTGGACCTCATCAACGATTATAAGGATGCCGTGCTCGTCGCACAGCTCCCGCAGCCTCCTCAGGTAAAAGTCAGGGAACGGTATGAAGCCGCCTTCCCCGATCACAGGCTCGACGATAATAGCCGCGACGCTGCTAGGGTGGACCGTGCT
>Ga0126307_10000913_pt1 | contig 19482 bp, 23 predicted proteins | sample Plot28_FD_89955 | JGI IMG/M metagenome (GOLD analysis project Ga0126307, IMG submission 89955) | Serpentine soil microbial communities from UC McLaughlin Reserve, CA, USA - Plot28 | ecosystem: Environmental > Terrestrial > Soil > Grasslands | place: USA: UC McLaughlin Reserve, Lake County... | reverse complement strand
TTCGACAACCGCTTTCGACCTGCCGGACCACCGTGCCGCCAAGGCCGACCCGACGCTGATCGGCGGCGACGAGGAGCACGTCGCGGCGATCGCGCAGAGCCTCGAGGCTCGCTGACGCCGGAGCTCGCGAAGAGGCTCGAGTTCGACCTCGTCGTCCTCGTCGACCCGGAGTCGGTCGGCGACGGCATCGAGGGCGCCGTCGATCGCTACGTCGCGATGACCCGGGCGACCCAGCAGCTGGTCGTCCTCACCAGCGGCTGACGAGTGACCTCACGGGTCGGCCGGTGCTGCCGCGGTGCTCAGGCTCTCCGGAGACGGATCGCGGTCTCTTCCCCGCCATCCGCCTCCGGAGACCGGCCACGCAGCGTCGTCAGGGATGACGACCCTCGCGGTACGTCGTCAGGTCGCCAGGCCGGTCCACGTCCGCGGCACTCGCGACGTCCGAGCACTCCACCTGCACCAGCACGTCGCGGTGCGCCGCCAGCACCGCCCGGGCACCCTGGTCGCCGGCGGCGGTGGCACGCACCTCGGGCCACCAGTCCCGGCCGAGGACCACCGGGTGGCCCAGTCGCCCGTCGTACGTCGCGGCCACCAGCGACGCCGGGCCGGTGACCTCGCCGGCCACCCGCCGGACCGCGGCCGGCGTCAGCCCGACGTGGTCGACCAGCAGGACCAGGGCGGCCATGGCCTCGGTCGGCAGCGCATCGAACCCGGCCCGCAGCGAGGACGCCATGCCCGACTCCCAGTCCGGGTTCTCGACCACGACGGCGCCGGCCACCGTCAGCGCGACCGAGCCGCTGACGACGTACGCCTGGGAGACCCCGCCGTCGGCGAGCACCCGCACCGCGCGGTCGACCAACCGCTCCCCCGCCAGCTCCACGACCGCTTTGGGCCCGCCGAACCGTCGGCCCGCGCCGGCGGCCAGCACCAGCCCCACGACCGCGGTCACCGCTGGGTGTGGATCGGGCCGGCGGTGTCGGTCAACCGCGCGCCGGACCCGCCCCATCGGTGCGCCACGATCTCGGCGGCGATCGAGACCGCGGTCTCCTCCGGCGTGCGGGCGCCGATGTCGAGGCCGATCGGCGACGCCAGCCTGGCCAGCTCGTCCTCGGTGACGCCTTCCTCGCGCAGCCGTGCCAGCCGGTCGTCGTGCGTGCGCCGGCTGCCCATCGCCCCGATGTAGGCCGCGTCGGTCCGCAGCGCCACCTCGAGCAGCGGCACGTCGAACTTCGGGTCGTGGGTGAGCACGCAGATGACGGTTCGTGCGTCGACCGTCGTCGACTGCAGGTAGCGGTGCGGCCACTCGACGACGACCTCGTCGGCCTCCGGGAACCGCTTGGCCGTCGCGAACACCGGCCGCGCGTCGCAGACCGTCACCCGGTAGCCGAGGAACTTCCCGACCCGCGCCACAGCGGCCGCGAAGTCGATCGCGCCGAAGACGAGCATCCGCGGCGGCGGCGCGAAGGACTGCACGAAGACGGTGAGCTCGTCCTGCCGGCGTTCGCCGTCCGGGCCGATGCGGAGCAGCCCGGTGGTGCCGTGGTCGAGCATGCCGCGTACGTCGTCAGCGACCGCGTCGTCGAGCCGCTGCGTGCCCAGGCTGCCCCGGGTCGGCCGGTCGACGTCGGCCCACACCGCCAGGTGCGCACCGACGTTGCCCGGCCCGTCGACCACCGTCGCCACCGCGACCGGCTCGTGGGCGCGCACCGACGCCACGACCGCCGGCAGCTGCGCGTAGACCGAGGCGTCGACCGGCTCGACGAAGACGTCGATGATGCCGCCGCAGGTCAGCCCGACGGCGAACGCGTCGTCGTCGCTGACGCCGTAGCGCTGCAGGACCGCTTCGCCGCTGGCCATCACCTGCTGCGCCAGCTCGTAGACCGCACCCTCGACGCAGCCGCCGGACACCGACCCGGTCGGCTCCCCCGACGTCGACACGACCATCGCGGCCCCCGGCCGGCGGGGGGCACTGCTCCACGTCCCGACGACCGTCGCCAACGCGAACCGGTCGCCCGAGTCGTAGAGGCGGCGCACCTCGTCCACGACGTCATGCACGGCTGACCACCCGACCCCTGGACTGTGCCGAGAGGACCGCCGCCAGGTGCTGCAGGGCGGCCAGCGAGTGCCCGTCCACGAAGTCGTCGACGTGCGGGAGCGCGGCCTGCATCCCGGCCGTCATCGGGGCGTAGCCCGGCTGCCCGCGGTGCGGGTTGGCCCACACGACCCGGTGCGCCAGCCGTGCCAGCCGCCGCATCTGCTCGCCGAGCAGCGTCGCGTCGCCGCGCTCCCACCCGTCGGAGGCCACCAGGACGACCGCTCCCCTCGCCAGGCCCCGTTGCCCCCAACGGTCCAGGAAGGCCTTGAGCAGCTCGCCGAGCCGCGTCCCGCCGCTCCAGTCCGGCACCGAGCCGGACACCGCGAGCAGCGCCGCGGACGGGTCGCGGCCGCGCATCTCGCGGGTCACTCTGGTGAGCCGGGTGCCGATGGTGAAGACCTCGGTGCCGGGACGTGCCCGGGCCGCTGCGTGGGCGAAGCGCAGGAACGCGTCGGCGTACGGCTGCATGGACCCGCTCACGTCGACGAGGAGCACCAGGCGCCGGGGGCGCGGACGGCGGGCGCGGTGCTCGAGGCGCACCGGCTCACCGCCGCGGCGCAGCATCGCGCGTACGGTGCGGCGGGTGTCAAGGGCGCCTCGGTGGGACGGGCGGTGGCGTCGGGACAGCCGGGTGGCGCCGACCGGGTCGATGGCCGCGATCAGAGTGCGGACGGTCTCCCGCTCGGCCGGCGACAGCGCGGCCAGGTCGCGGTGGCGCAGCACGTCGAGCTCGCTGGCGGTCGCGGCGGGCGCGTCCTCCGGTCCGGGGGTGCCCGGATCCGCGCCGCCCGGCACGGCCACCGGCCGGACCACGGTCACCGGCGACATCGACCGCCGTGGCGGGGCGGTCTCGCCGGCGAAGTAGGCGGCGAACGCGCGGTCGTAGCGCTCGAGGTCGTCCTGGCCGGAGCAGAGAGTCAGCCGCCCGGCCCAGTAGAGGTCCCGTCGGCGGGCCGGGTCGAGGTGCTCGGTCGCCAGCACGGTCTGGTGCACCCGGTCCGGTGTCGCGTCGACACCGGCGGCGCGCAGGGTGCGGGCGAAGCCGACCAGGGTCGGCGCCCCGTCGCCGCTTCCACCCGGGGTCATCCCGCCGCCGCCCACTCGGCCAGCCGGCCGGCCACCCGCTCCTGGTCCTCCCGGTACTTCAGGAACGCGCCGAGGCTGGCGCACGCCCGGTCCAGCGAGGCGTCCGAGAGCTCGTCGACACCGAGCGCGACCAGGGCCTCGGTCCAGTCCAGCGACTCGGCGACGCCGGGGGGCTTGAGCAGGTCGTCGGTGCGCGCCGCTCGCGCCACCCGGCCGACCGCCTCGGCGAGCCGCGCCGTGGCCTGAGGGAGCCGGCGCCGGATGATCGCGACCTCGCGCTCCAGGTCGGGGTGCTCGAGCCAGTGGTAGAGGCAGCGGCGCTTGAGGGCGTCGTGCACCTCGCGGGTGCGGTTGCTGGTCACGACGACGACCGGCGGCGTCTCCGCGCGGATCGTCCCCAGCTCGGGCACCGAGATGGTGAAGTCGCTGAGCACCTCCAGCAGGAACGCCTCGAACTCGTCGTCGGCCCGGTCCACCTCGTCGACGAGCAGCACGCTGGGCGTCGTCTCCAGCGCCTGCAGCAGCGGTCGGGCCACGAGGAACCGCCGGTCGTAGAGCTCCGCCTCGAGCCGCTCGGCGTCGTGGACACCGGCTGCCTCGGCGGCCCGCAGGTGCAGCAGCTGGCGCGGGAAGTCCCAGTCGTAGAGCGCCTGCGCAGCATCCAGCCCCTCGTAGCACTGCAGGCGGATCAGCGGAGCGTCCAGCACACCGGCCAGCGCGGCCGCAAGTGCGGTCTTGCCGACGCCGGCGTCCCCCTCGCAGAACAGCGGCCGCCCCATGGCCAGCGACAGGTACGCGGCAGTCGCCACGCCCTCGTCGGCGAGGTAGCCCTGCTCGTCGAGCAGCTCGGCGAGCCGCAGCGGGGAGGTCGCGTCGGGCGCGGTCGCGGTCACCATGACACCGTACGGCCGATGCGCCGCGGCAGGCACGCACACCTGCGACGATCACGATCATGCGAGCGGTCTTCATGTACGGCGCCGGCGACGGTGGACCCGACGGTTGGCCGGTGCAGGCGGCCGCCAGCCCGGAGTCGTCCTTCCTGGACCGACTCACGCCGACCGACGCCGACCCGGTGCCCTTCGACGACCCCCAGCGGGATGCAAGGCGCATCGTCGAGGCGCTCGGCCGCAGCAGCCACCTCGTCGCGCACTCCGGCGGCGCCGTGGCCGCGTTGCTCGCCGCAGCCCAGGCGCCGGAAACGGTGCGGTCGCTCACGCTGTTCGAGCCGGCCTGTCTCGGCCTGGCACGCGGCCGCCCCGCGGTCGACGAGATGGTCGCGGCGATGTCGGCGGTGTTCGACCGCAGCACCGACCCCGAGCTGTCGGACGGCGAGTTCACCCACGACTTCCTGCTGGCCATGGGTGTCCCGGGCACCGACCCGGCCGATCCGGAGTACGCGGCGGTGGGTGCGCGCCTCCGGCGCAGCACGCCGCCGTGGGAGACGCCGCTCCCCCTCGAGGTGGTCTCCCGGGTGCCGATCCTCGTGGTGACAGGTGGGTGGAGCGCCGCCTTCGACGAGGTGGCCGAGGTGCTCGTCGGCGCCGGTGCACGACGGGTCGTCGTGCCGGGGACCGGTCACGGTCCTCAGTTCCACCCGGACGGGCAGGCTGCGATGGCCGAGTTCCAGGCGACGTACGACTGAAGGTCGTGCCACCGGCCGCCCCCGTGTATCCGTCATCCCCTGAGAACGACCACAATGAGCGAAGTCCACTGCGAGCGAGATGAGGATCGACATGAGCGTGTACCGCGTGATCGATGTGATCGGGACCAGCCCTAGCTCCTGGGAAGAGGCAGCGGCAGAGGCAATCACCACCGCTGGCTCGTCGTTGCGCGACCTCCGGGTGGCCGAGGTGATCAAGCAGGACGTCGTGGTGGGTGACGGCGGCGACCTGGTCTACCGGACCAAGGTCCAGCTCTCGTTCAAGTACGAGTCGGAGTAGCCGAGCACGGTCCCGCGGTCACACCACGGTGACCGACTCGCCGTCCAGCACCAGGACCTGCCCGTCACGCAGCTTCCAGTACGGCGTCCGGGCGGCGTCGTACCGCGCGACGACGTCGTCGATCATCTCGGTCTCCGGATGTCCCGGCGAGCTCCAGTGCGGGACGAACGCCCGGTCCAGCACGCCGAGTCCGTCCCAGACGACGCCGGCACCCGGCCAGACCCGTTCGACGTCCTCGACCGGGTCGACCAGCTCGAGCCCGCGCAGGCTCGGCGCCAGCACGCAGCCGCCGGCGCTGTAGCCGGCGTAGACGAGGGCGTCCCGCCGGATCGCGTCCGCGAGCACCGCATCGGCGCCGCTGCGCGCCAGCGCGACTCGGAGCACGAAGGTGTTGCCGCCGCGCGCCCAGACCGCGTCGACGCCGTCCAATGCTGCCTCGACGGCATCAGCGCCTGCGAGGTCCCGCAGGTCGAGCTCGTGCGGCCGCAGTCCCAGCCCGGTGAGGTCGTCGAGCTCGCGCTCGACGCCGCCGCGCCTGATGTCCGCCGGGGCGCCGTCGATCGAGTTGGCGACCACTGCAACCCGGGCACCTTCCCCCGCCAGCCGGACCAGGTGCTCGGGGTGGTCGCCGAGCCGGAAGGACGACAGGTATAGGCGCACGGCGGAAATGGTGCCGCACCCGACGGCGTCCGCGTGCCACCATCCGGCCATGACCACTGGTGACCTCGACCCGGCTGCCCAGCGTGCCGTGGCCGTGCGACTGTTCAACCGCACGTGGGAGCTGCTCGAGGACGCGGACCGGGACGACGCCGGCGACCGCGAGGCGCTGATGACCGCGATGGCGTCCCGCCTGCACTGGGCCGGCATCGGCACGGACGAGAACCTCGCCGCGGGCGACTGGCTGGTCGCCCATGTCGCCAGCCGGCTGGGGCACGCCGGGCTGGCGCTCGACTTCGCCGCCGCGGCGCACGAGCGGGTGTCGACGTCGTCCGAGGAGCTGCCCACCTGGCTGGTCGCATCGACCCTCGAGGGCCTGGCCCGGGCACATGCCGTCGCCGGGCACGACGAGGAGCGCGACGCGTTCGCTGCGGACGCCCGCAGCGTGCTGGAGGCCGTGGACGACGACGAGGACCGCGAGATCGTCGAGAGTCAGCTGGCGACGATCCCCGGCCTCGCCCCGAACTGACCGCTCGGTCGCTCGGTGGCTCTGCCGCGGCGGCCAGCCGTGTTGTCGAGATGCGGGGCTGCGGTGCGTTGAGTGCCGCGTGGCTCCGCATCTCGGGCCGGTGAGGCCTATCCGCGCGCCACCACGTCGCGCACCAGGGCAGCGGTCTCGGCGCGCGCCTCGAGGTTCACCATGTGACCCACGCCGGGGAGCACGACCAGCCGCGACCCCGGGATCCCGCGGTGCAGCGCCTCCGCCACCGGACGGGGTGCCCGCTCGTCCCGCTCGCCGTGCACGACCAGGGTCGGGCACCGGACGTGCCCCAGCTCCGCACTCAGGTCCGCGTCGGCGAACGCCTCGAGCAGGTCCATCGTGGGGCCCGGCCGTGCGCCGGCGGTGACCTGCTCCAGCAGGTCGGCCAGCTCCGAGGTCAACGGGCTGCCCAGCAGCCCCGACACCAGCTCGGCCGGCTCGGTCGGCCGGGAGCCGGTCAGGAAGGTCCTCGCCGAAGTCCTGCGCTCGGCCACCTCCTCCGGCGGCAAGGAGCCGGCCCAGCCCGCATAGGCGGAGAACAGCAGCAGCGACCGCACCACCGCGGGGTGCCGGAGCGCCACCTGGAGAGCCAGTCCCCCGCCGAAGGACAGCCCACCGAGGTGCACCGGTCCGAGATCGAGCGCCCGGACCACGCCGGCGACGTGGTCCGACAGGTCAGAGAGTGTGCAGCCCGGCGGCGGGTCGTCCGACCCTCCGCAGCCCGGCACGTCGAGCGCGACGACGTCCGCATCGGCCCGGACGTCGGTCATCAGCGGCAGCCACTCGCGCCCGTCGCTCACGCCGCCGTGCAGGAGCAGCACCGTCGGGCCGCTGCCGTTGCGGCGGTAGGCGATGCGCCGGCCGCCGACCGTGACGTGCTGAGGCTCGACGTCGCGCACGGGCCCGCCTCCTTCACCTCTTAGGGTGCTCCCATGGCGAGCTCCCGGGAACCGGAGGTCCGCGACGCCCGGTCCGACGGCCCGCAGCGCGACGAGCGCGGGCCCTACGGGCAGCTCGCGCGGCTGTTCCTCACCCAGCTGCTGGCCGTCATCGCCATCGCCGCCGTCATCACCGCGGTCGTGGCGGCCACCGGCGGGGGGCTCGACGACGACGTCACGGCGAGCCCGGACCGCACCGAGGCGCAGTCCTCCGGCCGCGCGACGCCGGCCGGCACCCCGACGTCCACGCCGGCCGGATCCGAGGCCCCCTCGAGCCCGGCGGCCACGACGAGCGCGCCGGCCACCACCGCAGCCACGACGGAGCCGGAGCGCACGCCCAAGGTCGACGTCCTCAACCAGTCGGCGGGAGACGGCGCGGCGAGCCAGGCCGCCGACCGGCTCCGCGCGGCCGGCTGGCGGATCGGCCGGGTGGACGACTTCCGCGGCAACGTCAGCGCGACCACGGTCTACTGGCTGACGCCGGACATGCGGCGCGACGCCCGGCGGGTCGCCCGCGACCTCGGCGGAGCGCGGGTCCAGCAGGGGTTCAGCACCCTGGTCGAGGGACGGATCTCGGTCATCCTCGTCGACTGACCGAGATGCCGAACGTCAGCGGCCGCGCTTCTCCCGCATCTTCACGCTGACCTCGATCGGCGTGCCCACGAAGCCGAACTCCTCGCGCAGCCGGCGCTCGACGAACCGGCGGTAGCCCGCCTCGAGGAAACCGGTCGTGAAGAGCACGAACCGCGGCGGCCGGGTGTCGGCCTGGGTGGCGAAGAGGATCCGCGGCTGCTTGCCGCCCCGGATCGGGTGCGGGTGCGCCGCGACGAGCTCGCCGAGGAACGCGTTGAGCCGTCCGGTCGGCACCCGGGTGTCCCACGACTCCAGCGCCGCGTCGAGGGCCGGCACCAGCTTGTCGGCGTGACGGCCGGTGCGCGCGGAGATGTTCACCCGTGGCGCCCAGGTCACCTGCACCAGGTCGCGCTCGATCTCCCGCTCCAGGTAGAACCGGCGCTCCTCGTCGAGCAGGTCCCACTTGTTGTAGGCGATCACGAGTGCCCGGCCGGACTCGACGACCATCGAGATGATCCGGGTGTCCTGCTCGGACAACGTCTCCGACGCGTCGATCAGAACGACGGCGACCTCGGCCCGGTCCAACGCCGACTGCGTCCGCAGGGTGGCGTAGTAGTCGGTGCCGCTGGTCTGGTGCGCCCGTCGGCGGATGCCCGCGGTGTCGACGAAGCGCCACTCGCGGCCGCCGAGCTCGAGCATCTCGTCGACCGGGTCGCGCGTGGTGCCGGCGACCGCGTCGACGACGACCCGGTCGGTGCCTGCGAGCTTGTTGAGCAGCGAGGACTTGCCGACGTTGGGCCGACCGAGCAGCGCCACCCGTCGGGGACCGCCCTCGTCGTCGAGGCGCTCCGGCGGGGTCTCGGGCAGTGCGGCCAGCACCGCGTCGAGCATGTCGCCGGAACCACGCCCGTGCAGCGCCGACACCGGATAGGGCTCGCCCAGCCCGAGCGACCACAGCGCGGCCGCGTCCCCCTCCACCCGTTGGCTGTCGACCTTGTTGGCAACGAGGACGACAGGCTTGCCGGCCCGGCGCAGCACGCGCACCACGGCCTCGTCGGTGTCGGTCGCCCCGACCGTCGCGTCGACCACGAAGAGCACCGCGTCCGCAGCCGCGATCGCCAGCTCGGCCTGCGCGGCCACCTGGGCCTGCAGCCCCTTGGCGTCCTGCTCCCACCCGCCGGTGTCCACGACGGTGAACCGGCGGCCGTTCCACGCCGCGTCGTAGGGCACCCGGTCCCGGGTCACGCCGGGCACGTCCTCGACGACGGCCTCACGGCGGCCGAGGATGCGGTTGACCAGGGTCGACTTGCCGACGTTGGGCCGGCCGACCACGGCGAGCACCGGCACCGGTCCCGCGTCGGCGTCGTCCACCGGCAGCTCGACGTCGGTCACGAGGATCCGGCCCCGGCCGTGACGAGGCCCAGCAGCGCCTCGACCGTCTCGTCGAAGGTCAGCGCCGACGAGTCGAGCACGGTCACGCCGTCGGCCGCCTCGGTGAAGGTCGCCACCGTCGAGTCCTGCGCGTCGCGCCGCACCACGTGGTCGCGGGTCGCGGCGAGCGCATCGTCGTCCGCAGCCCCGTGCACCTCGAGGGCACGGCGGATCAACCGGGCCGACTCGTCGGCGGTGAGCAGCACCCGCACGTCGGCGTCCGGCGCGACGACGGTGGTGATGTCGCGGCCCTCGACGACGATGCCGCCCGACGCGGCGATCTCGCGCTGGCGGCGCACCAGCTCGGTGCGGACGTCGAGGTTGGTCGCGACGGCGCTGACCGCGGCGGAGATCCGCGGCTCCCGGATCGCCTCCGTCACGTCGTGACCGTCGACCGTGACCGAGGCATCCGTCGGTGACAGCGAGACCGCGAGCGGGAGCCGGACCGCGAGGTCGGCCACCTCGGGGCGGGTCGCGTCGTCGGCGACGTCGACGCCGCGCTCGAGCGCCCACCAGGTCAGCGCGCGGTACATCGCCCCGGTGTCCAGGTAGCGCAGGCCGAGCTGCTGGGCCACGGCGCGCGACACGCTCGACTTGCCCGACCCGGACGGCCCGTCCACGGCGACGACGACGCGGCTCAGAGCGCCGACGGCGTCGTCGGGGCTGGACGTGGGCATGCGAGAACCTCGAGAGACCGGGGGCGGGGACCCGAGAAGGTTACGCCTCTCCCGGGTGCACGACCCAGCCGAGGCCGCCCAGGGTCCGGGCCACGGCTGCCGCTGAGGCCGGCGCGACAGCCAGCTCGACCAGGCCGACCGGCTGCCCGGGCGAGTGCTCGATGCGCAGGTCCTCGATGTTGACCCCGGACGCTCCCACGTCGTTGACCAGCCGGGCCAGCTCGCCGGGACGGTCCGGGACCACCACGGGCACCACGGCGTACGTCGTCGAACGCCCGCCGTGCTTGCCCGGCAGGCGCGCCCGCCCGGCGTTGCCCCGCACCAGCACCTCGCGCAGCGCGGTGCGCGCCCACTCGGGATCGTCGTGCACCTCGTGCAGCGCGTGCACGACCGCGTCCAGGTCGGCGCGCAGCTCGGTGAGCGCGTGCGCGACCGGTGAGGGGTTGGCGGCGAGGATGTCCACCCACAGGTCGGGGTCGGAGGCAGCCACCCGAGTAACGTCCCGCAGCCCCTGCCCGGTGATGGGCAGGGCGCGGTCCGCACCCTCGGCGAGCCGCGCGGCCACCAGCGACGCCGCGACCTGCGGCACGTGCGAGACCAGCGCGACCGCGGCGTCGTGCTCCCCCGCACCCATCTCCAGCGGTACGCCGCCACACAGCTCGACCAGCGCCCGTGCCCGGCGCAGCGACCGGTCGTCCGCCCCGTCGGGCACCAGCACCCACGGCCGCCCCTGGAACAGGTCGGCTCTCGCCGCACCGGGTCCCGACCGCTCACGGCCGGCCATCGGGTGGGTCCCGACGAAGTGCGGCGTCTCCCCCAGCGCCTGCCGGACCGCTCCCAGCACCTGCTCCTTGACCCCTGCCGTGTCGACGACGGTCGCCGCGCTGTTGCCGGCGACCAGCCCGGTGACCACCTCGGCCGTCGCCGACGGGGCGACCGCCACGACGGCGACGTCGACCTGGCTGGCCGCCGGGTCGGCGGTGCCGGCGCCCAGCTGGGCGGCACGACGTACCGCCTCGGGGTCGCGGTCGGTGAGGTGCACCTCTACGCCCGCGGCGCGCAGGGCGAGCGCCACCGAGGTGCCGATCAGGCCGGTGCCGACGACGAGGCAGGAGCGGATCGCCGGCCGCGGGTCGGCCCCCGTCACTGCGCGAGGTCCCGGCGCAGGGCGGCGGCACCGCGCAGGTAGACGTGGCGCACGTCGGACTTCGGCAGCTCGGTGTCGGCATGCACCATCACCCGGATCACCCGCGGCATGGCGCCCTCGATGTCGAGCTCCTGCGTGCACAGCAGCGGCACGTCGCCGATGCCCAGCTGTCGCGCGGCCAGGGCAGGGAACTCGCTGTGCAGATCGGGTGTGGCGGTGAACAGCATCGAGATCAGGTCGTCGGTGGTCAGGGCGTTCTGGGCCAGGATCTCGCGGATCAGCTCGTCCACCGCGGCGAGCAGGTGGTCGCGGTCGTCGACGTCGAGCTGCACCGCGCCGCGGATCGCACGCACCGCCACGCCCTCACCTCCTCGCGCGGCAACCTATCCCGGGCACCGCCTCCTAGGCTCGCCCGGTGACCACACCGTCCGCGCGCCGGTCACCTACTGACCGGGTGCCTGCGCCGGCGCTGGTGCTGGTCTCGATCCTGTCGGTGCAGTTCGGCAGCGCGGTGGCCCGCACCGCCTTCGACGAGGCCGGCGCCAACGGCGTCACGCTGATGCGGCTGGCCTTCTCCGGGCTGCTGCTGACGGCGATCGTGCGGCCGGCCGTGCACCGCTGGTCCGGCACCCAGATCGGTGCCGCCGTGCTGCTCGGCCTGTCGATGGGCGCGATGAACATCGTGTTCTACCTCGCTATCCGAGAGATCCCGCTCGGCGTCGCGGTCACCGTCGAGTTCGTCGGCCCGCTGCTGGTTGCGCTGGTCCAGACCCGCCGCGCCGTCGACCTGCTCTGGGTGGTGCTGGCCGGCACCGGCGTGGCCCTGCTCGGCCTGGAGGGCGGCTCCGACCTGCCGCTGACCGGGCTCGCTCTGGCCCTGCTGGCCGGCCTGTTCTGGGGCGCCTACATCCTGGCCAGCGCCAACGTCGGCCGGCTGGTGCCCGGGATGGACGGGCTGGCCGTGGCGCTGCTGGTGTCGGCGCTCCTCGCCCTGCCGTTCGGCGCGCCGGGGCTCGTCCGGTCGCTGGACGACCCGGCGGTCCTCGCTGCCGGCCTCGCCGTGGCGCTGCTGTCCTCCGTCATCCCGTACGGCCTCGAGCTGGCCGCGCTGCGCCGCATCCCGACCCGGGTGTTCGGCATCCTGATGAGCCTGGAGCCCGCTGCCGCCGCACTGGCCGGGCTGCTCGTGCTCGGTCAGCGGCTCGGCGCACGCGAGCTGGTCGCCCTGGTGATGGTCAGCGCGGCGAGCCTCGGGGTGACCCTCGGCCGGCGCGAGGGCCAGCCACCGGTGGCTCCGCTGGAGTGACGCCGGCGCGCTCCGTCTCCTGGCGCCACGGCTCCCGGAGTGATCGTTTGCGACACGTGCCGCCGCGACACGCCGTGGTGACGGCGTGTCGGGGGCCTCGTCGTCGCAAACGATCATCGCTGACCACCAGGCCCACGCAGCAGCGACGGCGACCGCTCATCCGGCCGGGGTGCACCGTCCGGCGCTAGAGGTCGACGGCCTGGTAGAGCGCGCCGACCTCCTGCTGGCTGAGCCGGCGGTGCTTGCCCGGCCTGAGGTTGCCCAGCATGATCGGGCCGACCTCGGTCCGCACCAGGCGGGTGACCGGGTGGCCGACGGCCGCCATCATCCGCCGGACGACGTGCTTGCGCCCCTCGTGCAGGCTGACCTCGACCATGACCCGGTTGCCGACCGTGCTCACCAGCTTGAACCCGTCGGCCTGCACCAGCCCGTCGTCGAGCTCGACGCCGTCGCGCAGCCGCCGCCCCACGTCGCGGGCGACCGGCCCGGTGACCTCGGCCAGGTAGGTCTTGGTGACGCCGAAGGACGGGTGGGCCAGGCGGTGCGCGAGGTCGCCGTCGTTGGTGAGCAGGATCAGGCCCTCGGTCTCGGCGTCCAGCCGGCCGACGTTGAACAGCCGCGCCGACCGGTCCGCGACGTAGTCGGCCAGTGAGGGCCGGCCCTCCGGGTCGCTCATCGTGCTGACGACGCCGCGCGGCTTGTTCAGCGCGAGGTAGACGTGCTCGGGGGCGGTCGCGATGCGCATGCCGTCGACCTTGATGACGGCGGTCACCGGGTCGACCCGCATGCCCTGGGTGCGCACGGTCCGGCCGTCGACCTCGACCCGGCCCTCCTCGATGAGCACCTCGCAGGCCCGGCGGCTGCCGACCCCGGCCGCGGCCAGCACCCGCTGCAGCCGGATGCCCTCCTGCTCGGCAGACGTCACGCCGTGGCCACGTCGTCGACGGTGTCGAGCTCGGGCAGGAAGGGCGCCAGCTCGGGCAGCTCGTCGAGGCTGCGCAGCCCGAGTCGCTCCAGGAAGTACGACGTCGTGCCGTAGAGGATCGCGCCCGCCTCATGGCCCTCGCGACCGGTCTCCTCGACCAGGCCGCGGGCGACGAGGGTGCGCATCACGCCGTCGACGTTGACCCCGCGCACCGCGGACACCCGGGCCCGGCTCACCGGCTGCCGGTAGGCGACCACCGCCAGGGTCTCCAGCGCGGCCTGGGTGAGCCGCGCCTGCTGGCCGTCGAGCACGAACCTCTCGACGTACGCCGCGCAGGACGCCCTGGTGTAGAACCGCCAGCCGCCCGCGACCTCGCGCAGCTCGAACCCGCGGCCGGTCTCGTCGTACTCGGCCGCCAGCGACGCCAGCGCGACCCGCACCTCGTCGGTCGGCCGCTCGGTCACCTGGGCGAGCAACACGTCGCCCACCGGCTCGTCGACGACCATGAGGATCGCCTCCAGCGCGGTCCGCAGCGCGGGGCTGTCGCTGCCCCCCTCGCCGTCGTCGCCGAGGTGCCCGAGGTGGGCCAGCTGCTGGTCCTCGGTGGCGTCCGCCTTGTCCGCGTGCTCGGCGTGCTCGGCGTTGTCGGCGTGCTCGGCGTGCTCGGCGTTGTCAGACATCGGTCGTCGTCTCCTGCGGTACGTCGTCAGCGGGCTGGTCCGGCTCCGCCGGCTCGCCCCGCTCTCCCGGCTCGTCGAACTCGTCCTCGACCTCCACCTCGCCGTCGTCGCTGCCGGTCCACCGGATGTGCAGCTCGCCCAGCGGGTCGACCTGGTCGAAGACCACTGCGCCCTCGCGGTAGAGCTCGAGCAGCGCGAGGAACCGGGCCACCACGACCAGGGTGCCCTCGCAGTCAGCGGTCAGCTGGCGGAAGGTGCTGGTGCGCGCCCGGCGCAGGGCGATGACCAGGATGCCGGCCTGCTCCTTCACGCTCACGGCCGGCGCGTGCAGGTGCTCCATCGAGACCATCGGAACCGGCCGCGGCGCCATCGCGCGCGCCGCCAGCGCCGCGAACTCCTGCGAGCCAAGACCGAGGAGCACCTCCGGCAGCAGCCCGGCGAACTGCGGCTCCAGCGTGACCGCCCGGGCGTAGCGCCCGGCCTCGACCGCCATCCGGCCGGCGAACACCGCGGCCACCTGCTTGTAGGCGCGGTACTGCAGCAGCCGGGCGAAGAGCAGGTCGCGCGCCTCGAGCAGCGCGAGGTCCTCCTCGTCCTCGACCTCGCCGCTGGGCAGCAGCCGGGCCGCCTTGAGGTCCAGCAGCGTCGCCGCGACCACGAGGAACTCGGTCGTCTGGTCGAGCGACGCGTTGTCCCACACCGGCCCCATGGCCTTGATGTGAGCGATGAACTCGTCGGTGACCTTGGACAGGGCCACCTCGGTGACGTCGAGCTTGTGCTTGGCGATCAGGCCCAGCAGCAGGTCGAACGGGCCCTCGAAGAGCTCGCCGAGGTCGACGTGGAAGCCGGCCGACGAGTCAGCGGAGAGGGCGAGGTCGTCGCCGGCGCCCCTGCCCGTGTCCACCGGCGCACGGTAGTCCAGCACGGCCATCCGGGAGAAACCGATCAGCCGGCGGCCGGCGTGGAGCGCCAGGACCGGCTCACTCGGGGCGCAGACGCTGCACGACCACGCTGGCCTCGCCGTGGGCCTCGAGGTCGATCAGCATCTCGGCCACCGCCTCGCGGACCAGCCGGCCACGGTCCACGGCGACGCCGTGCTCGGCCCGCAGCACCAGCCGGGCCTGCTCGAGGGCGACCAGCTCGTCCGGGCTGACGTAGACGGTGATCTTCTCGTCGTGGCGCTCCCGGCCGGTGGTGCGGCGGGTCGCCGGCCGCAGCCGGCGGACCTGCGCCCCGGTGACCACCTCGGCCTCGTCGGTCGACCCTTCCGGCACCGGGCCGGTCTGCTCGGGGGTGCTCATGTGCCCGGGCAGCGGAAGAGGACCTCCCGCGCCAGCTGCCGGTAGGAGTAGGCGCCGCCGGAAGACGTCGCGAAGGTGGTGATCGGCTCGCCGGCGACCGTGGTCTCGGGGAACCGCACGGTGCGGCTGATGGCGGTGTGGAAGACCTTGTCCTCGAAGGCCTCGACCAGCCGGGCCAGGACCTCGCGGCTGTGCACGGTGCGGGAGTCGTACATGGTCGCGACCAGGCCGTCGATGGTGAGCTCCGGGTTGAGCCGGTCCTGCACCTTCTGGATCGTCTCGACCAGCATGGCCACGCCGCGCAGGGCGAAGAACTCGCACTCCAGCGGGACGATGACTCCGTCGCTGGCCGTCAGCGCGTTGACCGTCAGCAGGCCCAGCGACGGCTGGCAGTCGATGATCACGAAGTCGTAGTCGGCCACCGCCGGAGCCAGCGCGCGGGCCAGCACCTGCTCGCGGGCCACCTCGGTGACCAGCTGCACCTCGGCGGCGGACAGGTCGATGTTGCTCGGCAGCAGGTCCAGACCCGGGACGTTGGTCTTGACGACGACGTCCTCGAGCGCGGTGCCGCGCTCCATCAGCAGGTTGTAGACGCTGCAGTCGATGTCATACGGGTTGACGCCGAGCCCGACCGAGAGGGAGCCCTGGGGGTCGAAGTCGACCAGCAGGACCTTGCGGCCGTACTCCGCCAGCGAGGCGCCCAGGTTGATGGTGGTCGTCGTCTTGCCGACCCCACCCTTCTGGTTGCACATCGCGATGATCCGGGCGGGGCCGTGCGTCTCGCGGGGCTCGGGCTCCGGGAAGACCGGCATCGGCCGGCCGGTCGGCCCGATCGGGCGGCCGGCCGTCGCCAGGGAGACGTCGGCCGGTGCCGCTGCGGCGACCGAGGCCTCGGGCAGCAGGATCTCGGGCACGTGCGGTGACTCGGGCGCGGGCTCGCGCTCGGTCGGCAGCTCGCCGAGCCGGGGCGGTGGCTGGGTCACGACCGGCTGCTCGGGCGGGACGTACGGTTGGGTGCTCACGAGACCGTCCTCGTAGATTGTCGACTCGTCGGCCTGTCGCCGTACCGACCTTCGGGCCCGACAGTAGGCAGCAGCCGGCCCGGACCGAAGCCGCCACGCCGGAGCACGCCCCGGCAATCGTGGGAGCCGGCCGCCGCAACCTCAGGGTTCGGCAAAGCCGCTCAGGCCCGGCCGCCTGCGCGCCGAGAGTCCCCTGGTGCACCGGACCACCCTGACCCGCCGCCCCGCCCTCACCGGCACCGCTGCCGTCGCCGCCGCCCTGCTCGCTCTGGTCGGGCTGCTCGCGGTGGTCGCCGCCCCGCCGGCCGTGGCCGGACCGGTCCCCGCCGCGAGCACCGCAGCGGCGACGCCCCTGGTGACCGGGGGTGACGTGTCGTGGCCGCAGTGCCCGGTGGGGATGGGCATCCCGTCCCGTCGCTCGCTGGGCCTCCCCATGCCGGGCGACCAGGCGCGCTTCGTCGTCATCGGGTTGACCAACGGCCCGGCGTTCACCCCCAACCCGTGCCTGGCGACCCAGGTGCAGTGGGCGCGGGACCGGCGGGTGCCGGTGTCGGCCTACGCCGTCGCCACCTGGCCCACCGCCCGTCAGCTCTCGCGGTACGCCGCAAGCGGGCCCTACGCGGGCACCACGCGGCGGTCCCGGCTGCGGAACGTCGGCTACGCCGAGGGGACCTACAACCTACGCCGCCTTGCCTCGGTCGGCCTGACCGTCCCGCACGTCTGGATCGACGTCGAGCACTACTCGATCCGGCCCTGGTCGGCTGACCGGCGCGACAACCGGGCCGTGGTCCGGGGGGTCGCCCGGGCCTACCAGGGCGCCGGGATCGCGACCGGCTTCTACTCGACGTCGCTGCAGTGGACCGACATCGTCGGCCGGGTCTCCTGGGGCCTGCCCGAGTGGCACACGGCCGGGCCGCGCTCGAAGGCGGTCGCGCTGGGCCGCTGCTCCGAGGCGTCCTTCCAGGACGGCCCGGTCGTGCTGTCCCAGTGGTGGACCGACAGCGCGGACCACGACCTGGTCTGCCCGGCCGGACCCGCCGCGGCCAGCATGCCGGCGTTCTTCGCACCGGCACCCTGACCGCGGCGGTCCGCGGACGAGTGGCGCTTCCCGGTCAGCTCGCCGGGACCACCCCGAAGTCGGCGAGCCAATCCTGGACGCCCGGGTTGTCCACCCGCTGCAGCCCGCCCAGGTAGCGGCAGTTGGACGTGTAGCCGTAGTTGGTGACCGTGACGACGAAGCCATCCTTGAAGGACGGGCCGCCCGAGTCGCCGAAGCACGAGCCGCCACCGCCGCGGATGTCGTGCTCGTTGCCGTTGGTCTGCAGGATCTGCGGCGTGAGCTTCTGAGCCACCTCGTCGGTGTAGCGACGGATGATCGGGTAGCTCATCGGGGTCGGCTTCATGTTGCCGTTGGCGGCCGCGTCCTGGCGGACCTCGGTGCCGTAGCCGACCAGCGTGACCAGCGTCTTGTTGAGACGGGGCTGGGCGAACCGGTCCAGGTACCGCTCCGGCGCCAGCTTGGCCGGGGTGATCCCGGTGATGGGCGAATCCAGAACCACCACGCCGACGTCGTTCCAGTTCTTCAAGTCGGTGAAGTCGGAGTAGTCAGGGTTCGTGCTCGCCGTGCCCCGGTACCAGCCGGTCGGCAGCGACTGGCCGGGCGTGTAGCCGGTCTTGCTCGTGCCGGTAGGCGGCGTGGCGTTGTCGTCCGGAGCACGCGGGACGTCCGACGGCGCGGCGTCGTCGATGAGCGGCTTGAAGCTGACGATGGTCCTGCCGACCGTGCCGTGAGTGCAGTGTGCGGCCGTCAGGAGGACGGTCGGTGTGACGAGGGTGGCGCTGCACCGCCAGCGGCCCTCGGCGTCGTAGTAGGCGATCATGCCGACGTTCGAGTAGGTGCCGTTCGAGTCGACGGTGCCACCGGTGATCGCCGCGGCCGGGAGCGCGACCGTCAGGCCGAGCATGAGCACCGCCATCAGTAACATGGACGTGCGTCGCACGCGGGAAGTTGCCACGGAGATTCCTTAGGGTCGGAGTTCGCTGGAGGGAACCCCCGTCCCCGCGGGGACGCTACCGAACAAGCAGGGCCCTGCCGACACCCGTCTGGGCGAACCAAGATCACCCAGCGTCACTCAACGCGCACGCGGGTGGGCGGTGGCGTACACCTCCCGGAGCCGGTCGACGGTCACCAGCGTGTAGACCTGCGTCGTCGTCACCGAGGCGTGCCCGAGCAGCTCCTGGACCACGCGCACGTCAGCCCCCCCGTCGAGGAGGTGGGTCGCGAACGAGTGCCGCAGCGTGTGCGGCGACACCTCCCGGGTGATGCCGGCGCGCCGGGCGGCTGCCCGCAGCGCCGTCCAGGCGCTCTGCCGTGACAGCCGGCCGCCACGCGAGTTGAGGAAGAGCGCCGGCGACCCCTTGCCGGCAGCGGCCAGCGCCGGCCGGGCGCGCACCAGGTAGCCCTGGACCGCCTCGCGGGCGTAGGAACCGACCGGCACGACGCGCTCCTTGCTGCCCTTGCCGAGCAGCCGGACCACGCCCTGCTGCAGGTCCAGCTCGTCGAGATCCAGCCCGATCGCCTCGGAGATGCGCGCTCCGCAGCCGTAGAGCAGCTCGAGCAGCGCACGGTCGCGCACCGCGCGCGGCGTCTCGTCGGCGCCGGCCGCGGCCAGCAAGGCCTCCACCTCCTCGACCGAGATCGCCTTGGGCAGCCGCTTGGGCGGCGACGGCGGCCGGACACCGCGCGCGGGGTCGGCGGCGGTCAGTCCCTCGCGGAGCAGGAAGCGGTGGAAGCCCCGCACCGCGACCACCGCCCGGCCGGCCGAGGTCGCGGCCAGCGGCGGGTGCTCCTCGTCGCCCTCGCGCAGCGTGACGAGAAAGGCCGAGACGTCCGGCTCGGCCACCGATCCGGGGTCGGCGACGCCCCGGGCCGCGAGGTGGGACACGTAGCGGCGCAGGTCGCGCCGGTAGGAGCCCAGGGTGTTGGGCGCCAGGCCGCGCTCCACGGTGAGGTGGTCCAGGTAGCCGCGCAGCGCAGTGTCCAACGCCTCCGTCATGCCGTCACGGGCTAGCGCAGGACCTCGTCGAGAGGCAGCACCTCGACGCCGTGCGCCTCGGCCACCGGCCCGTAGGTGATCCGGCCGTCGTACGTGTTCAGGCCGAG
>Ga0126307_10000912_pt1 | contig 19483 bp, 18 predicted proteins | sample Plot28_FD_89955 | JGI IMG/M metagenome (GOLD analysis project Ga0126307, IMG submission 89955) | Serpentine soil microbial communities from UC McLaughlin Reserve, CA, USA - Plot28 | ecosystem: Environmental > Terrestrial > Soil > Grasslands | place: USA: UC McLaughlin Reserve, Lake County... | reverse complement strand
TGCGTCGTCGGCGAGGAGCAGCCCGGCTGGTCCTATGGTCGCCTCAGCCTGCCGCAGCAGACGCCAGTTCAGGTCCGGTGCCCCCTTGAAGAACACCGGGGTCTGATACTGTACGGTTTCGCCGGCCGAATGAGGTTCTATGACAAAGACGTCGGTCTCCGCTATAAAGAGGTTGGGGAAGATCATCACGTGGGGCGGTCCATCTACGAGCAGCTCGTGGGCTCTTTCCTTACCGTGCCATTCCTCCATGGCCGAGACGTAGTCGGGTAACGAGTCTTCCCTCGCCCCGCACCACGCCAACCTTTTGCCCATCTGTCTGTACTCTGGGCGGAAGTCCAGCTCGGTGTGGCCTCTTCCTAAATCCCGGACCACTGAGGATGCCTTGTCACTGGCTACATCCGTTATCTGGCTCGAGCTCACCTTGAATAGCGACTGGTGGACGAACTTCGGGTGGTAGCCGTCTACCTCGTTCTCCACCAGCATCTTCCAGTTTGCCCTTACCCTGTGCTTGAGCCACCCTGCGGTTAGCTCAATGTCGTCTTCCGGTGAAAGGGCGAGCAGACCGTCGATTGCCTCCATTCCTTTTTCTCCCAGGTGCTCGCGCAAGTCCATCCCCTGCTCGCTGAGGCTGCCGAATACAAACTCACGATAGCTGGCGACCCGGGAAACTCTGCCCAGCCCGTGGTCTTGCTTTCTGAAAGACTCATCGTACCCGCTGCGGTAGGGCGCGCCGGTTAGCTCACCACTATTCTTGAAGGTCCACCCATGATATGGGCAGCGGAAGAAGTTCGCGTTTCCCCGTTCGGATGCAGCTACCTTGTTGCCCCGATGCGAACAGCGATTGTGGAGGAGATGGATCTCGCCGTCCTCGTCGCGGGCCATTATGATCTCCTGCAGCCCAATTTTCTTGGTGCAGTAGTCGCCAGGCTGGCGGATCTCACTCTCGTGCCCTACGTAAACCCACCCGCGATACCAGATCCTTTCCAACTCGTCCTCGAAGACTGCGGTGTCCGTGTATAGAGAACCGTGCACTCTGTCTTCCTTGATCAGGTCCTCGTAATCGACGGGCGGTGTCACTGTGTCCATCCAAGTCCTCCTTGTGAATGAAATTCAACCCCTATAATGCAAGCATATAGCATCCGGCTAAAGCTCTGCTCTTTACTTGATTACTCCTAACCGTCCACAAGCTTCCGGGCTAGACCGCGCTCCTCGTGCTTTTGCGTGCAATGTTTGCACGTAGACTGTAACATGTCAAATATACAATATATGAAACGAGGCAAGAGGCTTACCGGAGGCTAGACTATGTTGCTCCCAAGGGACTTTATAGGGCGCTGCGTGCGCAGTTTTCCAGAGAAAGTAGCGTGCATAGATGGTGCGCGGCACCTTGGCTGGCGCGAGATAGATGAGCGTTCGAGCCGACTCGGCGCCGGTCTGCAGGGGTTAGGGATTGGCAAGGGTGATACCGTGGCGATCTTGGCGCACGACCACGTCGAGTTGCTCGAGCACTGGTACGCTTGCTCAAAGATTGGGGCTCTGCGTACCGGCGTCAACTGGCGCTACGCTCCGCGAGAGATGCTTCACATTATCCGGGACAGCGATGCCCGGGCAATAATAGTCCAGGAGAACTGCGTCGCGTCCTTATCCGACTATCTTTCTGAGTTGCGTGATGAGGGACGCGAGCTCATCGGCTTTGGCGCGGGGCATGGCTTGCCGGTAGACTACGAAACCTTGGTAAGGGAGAGTGCGCCGGATCCGGAACTACCCGCGTTGGACGAGGACGACCTGCTCGCCGTCTCTTACACCACGGGTACCACCGGTCTGCCCAAGGGAGTACTGTGGACACAGCGCAATGTGCGCGAGATGCTGGTTCATACGGTCATTTCAGCAGGCTTTCGCCACGAGGACGTATGGCTCAATCCGACGCCCGGGGCCGGGATCCCAATTCTCTACAACGTCTACGGTATGGTCAACGGGATGACAACCGTCTTGCCCGGTGGAGACTTCGAGCCACGGCGCTGCTTAGAACTCATGGAGCGACACCGGGTAACCTCTACCGTACTGGTCGTAACCATGCTTCAAAAGTTGGTTGAAGAGGCACAAGCTAGTGACTTCGACACCTCTGCTCTCAGGCTGATGTGCTACGGGGCCATGCCCGCCACGCCGGCCCTCCTGCGGGCCGCGTACGAGACTTTCGGCTGCGAGTTCCAGCAGTGGTATGGTTCAACGGAGGGAACAGGCGGATTTTTCACCCTCCTGAGGCCCGACGACCATCGCAGGGCCCTCGTCGGCGAGTCTGATCTCTTATCCTCGGTCGGCACGCCCCCCTTACACGTCGAGGTCTCCGTTCGGGATCCTGAGACCGGGAAAGAAGTCGAGGTCGGCGAGGCCGGTGAAGTATGGGTCTCGGGAGATGTCGTTATGAAGGGCTATCTGAACCGTCCCGAGGAGGATGCGGATGCACTGAGCGGGCGTTGGCTACGCACCGGAGACATGGGACGGCTGGATGAACAAGGATACCTCTACCTGGGGGACCGGAAGAAGTTCCTGCTCGTCTCCGGGGGTTACAACGTCTATCCTACCGTCGTGGAGAATGTCCTGGCGGAGCACCCTGCGGTGCGTGAGGTTGTCGTTGTCGGGGCGCCGCATCCGCAGTGGGGTGAGGCTGTAGTCGGTGTAGTCTCGCTGCGCCCCGGGAAAGAGGCTGAGCCTCAGGAGCTTATAGATTTTTGCCGAAACAAGGTCGGCAAGTGGGAGGTGCCCAAACACCTTGAGATCGTTGATGAGCTACCTAAAGGGGCGACGGGCAAGCTGCAGAAGCACGAGGTCCGGGACCGCTTCCGAAGGCAGCCAGAGTCACTGCCGTGGATGAGTAGTGTGGGATCGTAAGCAGTCTATGAAAGCCGAAATGACCGAACGGAGGTGCAGTGATCATATCGAACGAGTTCGCAGCTGTGGACGTTGCGGTGGATGATACTGCCAACGGGCCCCGGTTACAGATAAGAGATTTGGATACTGGTGCGAGCACCTACCTCGACCCGCTGGAACTTCAGAGTCTGGTGTGGGTGCCGCATAGGGATCTCGAGCCTTTTCTAGATCCTTCGGCTTACCGCTGGCGGGAAGAGGGATCGTCTCTAGAGAACGGCCACTACTAGCTTGAGGCCATTGAACCGAAACTATGCCAGTACAGGACACTAGACCACCTGATACCGGACCTGGCAAGAACTTCTTACGGGACCTGGGGAGAATATCTCGATCTACGAGGTCGAGCAGGCTATCAACTCCCATCCGGACGTAATCGAGTCGGGCGTTGTGCCTGTGCCATCCGAACTCTCCTAAGATGAGGTGAAGGCGAGCATCGTACTGAAGCAGGAGATGCAACTAGAACCCCTGGAGATAGGCAAGTGGTGTGAGCCTCGGCTCGCCTATTTTGCCGTCCCCTGCTACGCTGAGTTTCTTTCTGAACTTCCGCACACCCTAACGGCAAGATACAGAAATACATGTTGCGGGGGCGGGGTGCCGATGGCGCTTTCGACCGTGAGGCTGCAGGATATGAGGTAAAGCGATGAGTGTGCGTACGTTCGAGAACGTTGCCATCTGCGGCTATGCCGAGTTACCGGTGGTCAAGGATACGGCGCGGCCCACGCGTTCTCTTCTAGGGCAAGCGGTGGCAGAAGCCTTAGAGGACGCCGGCTTGCCTTCCGCAGAGGTAGACGGCTTCGCGCTTGGGAGCTTTACACTTCCGCCGGATCGGCCGGTCAACGCAGCCGCCACGCTCGGGCTCGACTTACGATGGCTAGCTCCCCAAGAACCCGGCGGGGCCTCCGGTATCGCCGCGCTCCTGGCGGCCGCCCGGGCGGTGGAAGCGGGCGACGCGGAGGTTGTTGTGTGTGCCGCGGCCGACGCGATGACGACCAGCGCTTTGCAGGAGATGGTTCTCCAGTTCAACACTGAGACTCGCGATTGGCTTGCCCCCATAGGTTTTGCAGGGCCGAACGGGATCTTCGCTCTGCTCCAGGCGCGCCACATGTACGAGTACAGTACGACGCGCGCCCAACTCGGCCGAGTCTCGGTTGTCCAGCGCGAGCACGGATCTTTTAACCCGTCTGCCATGTTCCGCGAGCCGGTAACCATGGAGGAGTACCTTAATTCCCGAAAGATCGTCGAGCCCCTTCACCTGCTGGACTGTGTACACTCGGGATGTGGCGCCTCCGCGCTCGTCGTGACCACCGGAGAGCGGGCACGAAGCCTGGATCGCCCCAGCGTGGCAGTACTCGGGGGCGCCGAACGCGTCAATCACCGATCCGACGGGGGGACTCTCCGGTTCGGCTGGGAAGCGTTCGCGGATGATTTGTACGAGGCGGTGGAGACTGGACCGCGTGAGTTCGCCGCCGTGGAATTTTACGATGACTACCCGATCATGGTCTGTTGCCAGTTCGAAGAACTAGGGTTCTGTGAAATCGGTGCGGGCGGACGCTTCTTGGAAGAGACCAACCTGCGTTTTGACGGGGAATTGCCGCTCAACACCGGTGGCGGCATGCTCGCTTGCGGCCAAGCTGGGGCGGCCGCCGGTTATATACCCCTCATAGAAGCGGCCCGGCAGTTGCGAGGGGAGGCGAAGGGCCGGCAGATTCGTGAGCCCCACAGGGTTTTGGTGAGCGGGCTCGGTATGGTGGGATACAACCGGCCCCTGACCACAGGGGCGGTCGTGCTAGGAGCTGGTCGATGAACGAGCCAAACCCGGACATGGACGCCAGAGCGTATTTCCTCCGAGCATCAGAGACTGACAATTTCGTTCTCCCCCGCTGCGAACGTTGCGGACACTGGGCCTGGCCTCCGCGGGAGCTCTGTGACCGGTGTGGAGCTTCGGGCTGGCGCTGGGAATCAGCGAGTGCGCGCGGGACCCTGCTTTCCTTGGCCACGGTGTGGCGCGGAGCGGGAGAAGGCTTCCAGGAGGAGGTTCCCTACGACCTTGTGCTCGTTAAGCTCGACGAGGGGCCTGAGTTTATTACCCATGCGGCTTCGGATCAGCTAACGTCAGGCAAGGCCGTGCGCCTCGTATGGCGCCCGGTTGCGGGCCGTCCGTGGCCCTGTGCGGTCCCGGAAGAGGAACCGTAACGCTATCTCTTCCCCGCTTTTCACGTAACCGTCTACGCTTCTGGGGGACCACGGTCGATCATACCGCAGTAAGGTATAGAGCAGCGCTCGATCAAGCCGTGCATTCACAGAAGAGCGACTAGAAGAGCGCGGGCATGGTCGCCGGCATGTCCGGCATCGCCCCTGCTACTGAACAAACTCGGGCACCACCAACATGCGCACAGGGCCGAAGGCGTTGCCTAACCCTCTGATCGCAAGTATCGTGACGATAACGAAACCCAAAGAAGACCGGGAAGGAAAGGGCTCACAACCGAGGACGGCTGCATATCCTGGGTTCGTTAAAGGCTCTCCCCAATTTCGCTGCTCTGGCCCGCCTCCGATCACGGGCTGATCAACGAGGCACCTGTCTTAGTCAGGCAGCCTATAGCCTGGTGCTTGAAGAAGCGGCCCGCAGAAGACAATGGTCAACCATGTACTGTTGCAAAGGAGTAGACGATATGTGATCATATATCTGAAAGGTGGGTGATTTGAGAGGGCGGCTTCGACAATTGCTTGAGTCGGCGACGGTAGTGGATGTGGGCACGTTTCAATCGCCGCAAGGGGTAGGTTTTCATTGGTCCGATTCGTTGCTTTTGAGCAAAGCTTGAGCTTTTCGCAGCTATCTATTAGCCGGCAGGAGCTGTGTAGTGGTACGAGGCGACACATGGGTGGAGGTAGACATGACCAGAGCTGAGACAAACGCAAGCGGAGCCCTTGGTACAGAGGCCGGTAGTATTCCCTTTTGGCGACTGTTCTTCGTGGCTATGTCGGGCGCCGCCATCGAGTGGTATGATTTCTTTGTCTTCGCGACGGCATCGGCCCTCGTCTTCGGTCCACTGTTCTTCCCTGAACAAGTCCCCCTCGTCGGTACCTTGCTCGCATTCAGTACCTTTGCCACTGGATTTGTAGCCCGTCCGCTGGGTGGGATAGTGTTCGGATACTTCGGGGACAAGGTAGGTAGAAAACGAGCGGTCGTAGTCGCGTTGGTTATGATGGGGGCCGCGACCACCCTGATTGGATTATTGCCGACCGCCGCCGCCATAGGAGTTCTAGCTCCCTTATTGCTGGTTACGCTACGAATCGCTCAAGGTCTAGCTCTAGGAGGCCAGGCAGGCGGGCTGGTGCTCATTGCGACAGAGAATGCCCCGAGAAATAGGCGAGGATTTTACGGTAGTTTGGCGATGGCGGGGGTTCCTGTAGGCCTTATCTTGGCAAACGGTGGGTTCCTCCTAGTCGCGGCTCTGCTTCCCCAGGAGCAGTTCCAGGCTTGGGGCTGGCGGGTGCCGTTCCTTCTCAGCGTGTTTCTCATTGGCGTGGCGCTCTACGTACAGTTCCGCTTGGAGGAGACGCGGTCTTTCCAGAAGGTTGAGACTAGTCACGCCGAGGCCCGCAACCCCCTAATCAGCGCCATTCGCAACTATCCGAAGGAAGTGTTGTTGACAGCCGGAACTGTCCTCGGGCCGCAAACGATCTGGTATCTATTATTCGTATACACGCTTTCGTACGGAACCGATGTCCTAGGTCTGACAAACAATACCATACTAGCTAGCGTCCTCGTCTCCCAAGTTCTCAGTGCAGTTTTGCTAGTGGGCTTTGGCAGACTTTCTGACAACGTGGGCCGACGCAGGGTATTCATGTCCGGGATGTTGCTAACGATACTCTGGGCGTTCCCCTTCTTCTTACTTTTGGACACGAGTTTGTTAGCACTTGTTCTGGTTGCTCTGTTAGTGGGCCAGCTCTTCGTATCTATGACTATGGGGCCGTTGATGACTATGATCTCCGAACAGTTTGGAACCCGCGTTCGGTACAGCGGTGTTTCGCTAGGCTACCAACTAGCAGCAGTACTGAGTGGCTTTGCGCCCCTTATCTCGACGGCGCTATTCGCGGCGACGGGTACCTCGCTTTGGCTCTCGGTATATGTGGTGGTCGTGGGCGTTGTAAGCTTTGTCGCGACTGTCCTGATCGCGGAGACGTACCAAGGAGATATGGACGAGATCGGTCCCAGGGAGCGAAGGTTCGCCTCAGAGAGCGAGTAGCTGTTCCTCTGGGTGAGAATAGTTTTCCGGAGAGTAGGACAAGGAACGAAGGCCCCCGCACTTTTCTGTAGGTGCAGCGGCCATTTGGCTTGAGGAGATCCCGCTCTGTGATTCGCGGCTTAATAACTAGCACGCTTGCCCGGCGGCTTCGCGCCGCTGGTAAGGCTATTCTTCGAATCCGTAAGGTCGCTGCAGAGCAGGATCGCCTCCTTTGTCCCGTTATACATGTGAACGTGGTGGTGCCTACGCCGGTTATGGCCCAGTGTATATTGTGTTTTGCGTATCAAATATATACAGGTACAAGGAGGCGCTGTGGTTTTACGGAGGGCGGCAGAGGACCGGACGCTAGTCGACGTTGCCACGCGGAAGCTGCGGGAGGTGATCCTGAGTGGCGAGCTGCGTCCCGGGGAGCAGCTGGTTCTGTCGGAGCTCGCGCAGGAGTTGTCCATGAGTGTAATGCCGGTACGCGAGGCGATCGGGAGATTACAGGCCGAGGGACTGGTAGATCAGAGACCACATCGGGGCGCACGGGTCAGTCCCGTATCGACCGCCGACCTAGAGGATCTCTATGTTGTGCGGATAGCGCTGGAGACGCTCGCTACCCGCGAGGCAGCGGCCAAGTTTGCCGAGGAGGATTACGAACGGCTCTCAGGCGTGCTCGAGGAGTACGTGCGGGCTTACGAGGCAAAAGATGCCGCGCGGGGACGGGAGATGCACTCGCAGTTTCACTTGGGGATCTACGAGCTTTCGGGCTCCCTGTGGCTCATGCGCACCATACCTGCACTGTGGGATGCGGCAGATCGGTACCGGCGGCTCTCAGCGACGCTACGGGGGACGCTGAGAGAGCGATACAAGGAGCACCAGCACATTCTGGAGTGCTGCCGTCAGAGGGATCCGGAGGCCGCGAGCGCCGCGCTGGAGGAGCATCTCCGCAAGACTATGATGGTAGTAAAAGCAGAGATCGGCGATCAGGAAAGGGTGAGTGAGGATGAAAGAGAAACGTGAGGAGTATGGTCCGGTAGGCACCTCGATCGTTTTCGAGAACGATCTGGTAAGAGTGTGGGAGGTGCTGCTAGAGCCCGGTGAAAAACAGGAACTGCACCAACACGAGTTGCCTTACGTGATCGTCGCCATAGAACCGGGAAATAACCGCATAACTAACGTGGAAGGTGAGACGAGGGACACCGAGGAGAGACCGGGCCATATAGTTTACCAGGACCCCGGCCAAATCCACGAGCTTCACAATGTTGGGACCACCCGGTACCGCAACCGGCTGATCGAGATTAAGCAACCAGGAAGGGAGCAGTAGCGAGTTGGGCGAGAACAAACCAGACATGCAAGAACTCCTGATCCAGAGCGAGGAGATGGAGTGGCGGGAGAAATCTCTGGAGGGCATCTCCGAGAAGATGCTGTGGCGGGACGATGAGACAGGAGCATCGATAGCCCTTATCCGCTTCGAGAAGGGCGCTGGGCTGCCGCAACCGCACAAACACGCCTCCAACCAGTTTATGTACTGCCTCTCCGGCCTCTACGAGTACACCAATACCGGGGTCGTGCTGGAGCCGGGCTCTTTCTACTGCAACCCGGAGGGGAACGTGCACGGGCCGGCAGTGGCGCGCGAGGAGACCGTTGTGCTGGAGATCTACGACGGCCCTCATTACCCGGAGAAGCCGGACTTCTACACCGACGAGCGAGACGCCCGCTGACCGAAGAAGTGATGGCAGTTGCCTAAGAGAGAACTCAAGAGTGAGAAACTATACGCCCCGCCGCGTGGAGGGGTGTTCTCGACCGCGATCGAGGCCCCAGCGGGGCGGACGATCTACGTCTCGGGCCTTACCTCAAGGAACAAAGAAGGAGCCGTGGTCGGCAAGGGGAATATCAAGGTTCAGACCGAGACCATCCTCCAGAACATGCAAACCATACTGGCAGAGGCCGGGGCCACGATGGACGACATCGTAAAGCTCACCGTCTTTATCCGGCATATGGAACTATTCGATGAGATTCACCACATCCGCCGAGCCTACTTCGAAGAACCCTACCCAGCCTCGTCGATGGTGGAGGTCTCGATGCTCGCGGACCCAGACCTTCTTATAGAAATCGAGGCCGTGGCGGTCGTGGAGTAGAGATGCCAGGGACAGAGAACCAACAGCCCCGGAGCAGTGGTCAAAGATGACGCCTCCCGTCTGGGACATGCACGTCCACTTTGTTCCTCCGAACGTTGTAGAGGCGGCCAAAGCTGGACGGTTCGGCATGCGGGTCGAGGATGAGAAGCTCGTTGTCCCTGGTGGGGCCATTCCTCTGGGCAAGCTTACGGATCTAGGCGCGCTACTGGGGTGGATGAATGAACGCTCGATCTCGGGAACGGCGATCTCCGTTCCGCCGCTTCTCTTCCGGTACGACCTCGAACCGGCGGAGGTGGCGAAGTGGACCAAGCTGGTCAACGACGGCCTAGAAAGCGTAATCAGTGAAGCCCCGGATCGGCTGCGCATCCTGGCCTACCTGCCCCTGCAGGCGCCGGAGCTTGCGACGGCCGAGGTAGAGGGCGCCGCCTCGAGGGGTCACTCCGGGTTCTCCATCGGGTCCAGCGTGGGAGGGATGACACTCGACGATCCATCCTTTGAGCCGGTGTTCCAACGGTTGAATGACGCCGGACGGTTTGTCTTCGTGCATCCTGTGGAGGCCCCGGATCCCAGGTTGGGGCGCTACTACCTGGGCAACTTGCTCGGCAACCCCTACGAGACGTCGCTCGCCGCGGCGTGCCTGGTATTCTCCGGTATGCTCTCCCGGTACGGGAACATACGTTTCTGTCTGGCTCACGCCGGGGGCACCGCTCCGTACCTGATCGGTCGCTGGCAGCGCGGCTACGACACCAACCGCCCCGGCATCTCACCGCTCTCGGTCGAGCCGCGGGAGGCGCTTCGCAGGCTCTGGTTCGACTCCGTGGCGCACAGCGACGCGGCGCTGACGCTGCTCGTAGAAGAAGTAGGGGCGGACCGTGTGCTTCTCGGTAGCGATTACCCGTTCCCGATGCGCGAGGATGCGCCCTTAGCGGCGCTCGAAGGACTTTCGGAAGACGCTCAGGAGAAGATCTCTCAGAGTAACTACTCGATTGCCCTCGATCATTTCCCGGAGGTAGCTTCATGAAGTTGATCACCTACTCACACAACGGCCAGTCGCGAGCCGGGGCGCTAATAAACGACGCGGTAGCTGATCTCGGCGACCGGTATGATTCCATGCTAACCCTTATAGAGGAAGGCGACCTCGATGAGGTTCGTCTCCAGGCTGAGAATGCCGTACCCATGGCGGAACCCGGCGAGGTGAAACTGAAGGCGCCGATACCGGCTCCGAGGCGAAACCTCTTTTGCGTAGGGTGGAACTACCTCCCGCACTTCGATGAAGGGCGTGGCAGGCGCGAGGATCAAGAAAGAGATTTGCCCGAGTACCCGACCTTCTTCACCAAGACTACCACCACGGTGACCGGCCCCGACAGTGACATTCCCTTCGATCCCGCTTTCTCCGAGAAGATCGACTACGAGGCCGAGCTCGCAGTCGTGATAGGGCGTCAGGGTCGGAGCATCTCCGCCGAAGATGCGATGGAGTACGTATTCGGTTACACAGCGGCCAACGACGTCACGGCTCGCGATGTTCAGCGGCGGCACGGGGGCCAGTGGTTCAAGGGGAAGTCGATGGACCAAAGCTGTCCGATGGGCCCCTGCATCGTGACGACCGAGGAGATACCGGACCCACAGAACCTCGGGATCCATTGCCACGTCAACGGAGTGGAGAAGCAGAGCTCCAACACGAAGCACATGTACTTTCCAATAGCGGAGTTAATTGCGGAACTCTCCCTCGGCATGACCCTGCTCCCGGGTGACATCCTCTTGACCGGCACGCCGGAGGGTGTCGGGATGTGGCGGGAACCGCAGGAGTTTTTGTGCCCCGACGATGAGGTAACCGTGACCGTCTCTGGCATCGGCAAACTGACCAACAAAGTCAGCGAACTTTCACTGACCCGACAGGAGAGCCCCCATGTTACTTAACGAAGTCCGGTACACTCGTCCGGAGACCTTAGAGGACGCTATAGGCGTTCTGGAGTCCAATGAAAACGCCCGGGTCCTGGCCGGAGGCCAGAGCCTACTCAACGTTATGAAACACCGGATAGCTACCCCGGAGGTGCTGGTCGATATCGGCAGCATTCCGGGATTGAACCAGGTGAAGATCGAGGAAGACGGAACGGTTAGCCTGGGCGCGATGGCGACCTACGACGGCCTGCACCACTCCGATGAGCTTGTCGAGACGTATCCGGTCCTGGCCCGCGTGGTCGGGCGCCTCGCTGACCAGCAGGTGCGTAATAGGGGCACTATCGGGGGCAACCTCTGCTATAGCGACCCTACCTCCAACCTGCCCCCCTTGATGGTGGTTTTGGAGGCCACGATGGTGGTCACGGGGCCTTCCGGCGAGCGTCGGGTGGCCGCGGAAGACTTCTTCTGGGGGGCCTACGAAGTGGATCTTCGTCGCGGCGAGATGCTCACTAGCATCAGCCTCCCGGCCCCAAAGGAGAATACTGGGTACGGGTTCGCGATCCTGCGGGTAAGCGCCGACGGGTGGGGCATCGTACACGCCTCAGCCGCCGCAACCTTCGAGAATGGCGCTGTTGGGGACTGTCGCCTGGCCCTGGGATGCGTCGCGGCGCGGCCAGTGAGGGCGGAGGCGATGGAGGCTGCGCTCCGCGGAGAAGAACCGACCGAAGAGAATATCCGCCGGGCGTCTGCGGGTCTCGGGGGCGATCTCGACCCCGTCTCAGACGCTCACGCCTCGTCTGACTACCGGCGCAGGATGGCTGAAGTAATGGCGCGTCGAGCGTTTTTGCAAGCTATTGAGGAAGCGAGGAGCTGAACGGTGGAGAAGAATGGAGCGCACGGTGAGCTGGCCCTACCGGTCGAGCTCACGGTAAACGGACAGCCGTACTCGGAGACCGCCGCGTCCCGTTCGCTGTTGGTCTTTTTTCTCCGGGACCAGCTTGGGGTCAAGAGCGTCAACTTTGGGTGCGACACGGGCAACTGCGGAGCCTGCACCGTTCTGTGGAACGGGAAGCTGATCAAGTCTTGCATGATGCTCGCGGTGCAGGCCTCCGGGTCGGAGATCACGACAGCCGAGGGTCTTGCAGCTCCGGAGGAGGATCTGCACCCCATACAGCAGGCATTTGCCGAACACCACGGGCTGCAGTGTGGTTATTGCACACCAGGGATGCTCCTCTCGGTGAAGTACCTGCTCGAGCGCAACCCAAACCCAACCAACGAGGAGATTCGGAGGGGCATAAAGGGCAACATCTGCCGGTGCACCGGCTATGAGAACATCGTGACCGCCGTCAGGGCGGTCGCTGCTGCTGAGAAGAAGCCTTCTTCTCAGCAGCCTTCTTCTCATGATCCTTCTCAGGCTTCGGAGAAGGATCCTGTTTCTGCAGCCCAGAGAGCTAGTTTGCCAGAAGACGAGGTGACGCAATGACGGATACAGTTGCCCGGGAGGAGACCGGGGCCGCCCAGAAGTGGTCGGGGCGCAATGTACCGCGCAAGGAAGACGAGCGTCTGCTTAGGGGACAGGGCTCCTTCGTCGAGAACATCCAATACCAGCACATGGGCTACGTTCACTTCGTGCGCTCGCCCTATGCACACGCCCATATAAAAGGCATCGACGTATCACTAGCGGAGCAACATCCCAGCGTTATCTGCACGATGGCGGGGGACGAGATCGAAGAGCTCTTGCAGCCTTTTTTCCAAATAGCACCGGAACCGGGCGCGGAGATCCGGGATTACCCTCTCGCGGTCGGCAAGGCTCGCTTTGTAGGCGAGCCTGTGGTCGCCGTGGTCGCCAAGACCCGGGAGGCGGCCCGGGATGCTGCGGACCTCGTGGAAGTCGAGTACGAGCCGCTAGAGGTGGTGGTGGACGGCCAGCGGGCGCTCGAAGATGACGCCCCTGTGCTGCACGAGGACGCGGGCGTCAACGTGACATGGCAAGGAGTTTACGACTATGGGGACATAGACTCGGCGCTGGAGAGGGCCGACCACGTCGTCGAGATCGACGAGCTCCACTTTCACCGCTTTACCAGCACCCCGATAGAGACGAACGGTGCGGTGGTGGACTACGACGCTGGTAGCGGCGTGTGGACTATGCACTGCAACAACCAGCTGCCGGCGGTCTCTCTTTTCTGGATTGCCTCGGCGCTCGGGGTCCCGTTCAGCAGGGTGCAGCTCATAAGCAAGGATATTGGCGGAGCGTTCGGTAACAAGATCAACTCCTACGCCTACCTCACGCTCCTCGCGGCCCTCTCGCGTAAGGCGCGCCGCCCGGTGAAGTGGACTGAATGGCGCAGCGAGCAGATCGCCTCGGGCAACCACAGCAACGAGCGAACCTTTCGGGACATCAAGGTGCCGGTGATGAACGACGGCACCATCCTAGGCTACCAGGTGCGAGCAATAGATGACGCGGGTGCCTTCCCCCGCTACGAGCCGCTCGGCGGGGTCATCTGGGCGCAGGTGCTCCCTGGCTGCTACCGCTTCGAGAACGCCCGGGTGGACTTCTCGCAGGTCGTGACCAACAAGGCTCCCGTCAGCCCAAACCGCGGCTACTCCCGCCTGCAGCACCTCTGGATGGTCGAGCGGGTAGTCGACATCGTGGCGAGTGAGCTCGGCTTCGATCCGGTGGAGGTGCGCAAGAAGAACTATGTGGCCGAGTTTCCCCACGAGACGCCCAACGGCTGCATCTATGATTCGGGAGACTACCACCGCTGCCTGGATATCGCGCTCGACCTTATAGATTACCGTTCGTGGCTCGGGCGCAGGGATGAGGCGCGAGCGGAGGGTAAGCTTATCGGGGTGGGCATCGGCTCCACCCTCGACTCTGGCACCAACAACTTCGGCCAGTCCCGGCTCGTAAATCCTAACATGCCCTTCTCCGGCAACAACGAGGCAGCCAACGTCAAGATCGACCTCGACGGCAACATTGTCGTTACACTCGGTTCCGTGCCCCAGGGACAGTCGCACGCGACCACCGCAGCGCAGGTAGTGGCCGACGTCCTGGGCGTCGCGCCCGACGACGTAACAGTGCTTATAGGCTCAGACATGCAGCGCAACGTCTACTCCGGCTTCTCCGGCACGATAGCCAGCCAGTTCGCCGTCACCGGCCTCTCAGCCGCGATCGGCGCCGCCGAGAGGCTGCGCGACGATATCCGGGCACTCGCGGCGGCGGTCCTTGGTGGGGAAGAGGACGAGGTTGTGGTCGCTGATGGCGTAGCCATGATCGGAGAGGATGAGGATCGCTCGATACCGCTGGCTGGGCTCGCCGGGATGATCCACTTCAGCACCGCGGAGATACCGCCCGGCTTCGAGAACGTCTCGCTAAACCGCACTTATGTTTACCGGCCGCCCTTCGAGGTTCCAGATTTGGAGACGAAGACCGGCAACCTTACGCTCACCTACGCGACCCAGATACACGCTTGCGTCGTCGAGGTCGACCCTGAGACTGGCGCAGTCCAGATTCTCGACTACGCTGCCGTGGACGACTCCGGAACGCTTATAAACCCGCAGATAGTTGAGGGCCAGGTGCACGGCGCGACGGCCCATGGAATCGGGGCTGTGCTAACGGAGGAGCTTCACTACGATGAGGACGGCCAGCTCGTCAGCATGAACTTTTACGACTACGAGGCGGCCACTGCGCTGGACGTGCCGCCCTTGAAGACCGATTCCATCGAGTCACCCTCCCCGTTCACGCCGACGGGCGCGAAAGGTATGGGGGAAGGGGGTGGCGCGCCGCTGCACGCCGTCTGTAGCGCGATACAGGACGCCCTCCGTCAGCACGGTGGCGGCGTCGTAACCGACTCTCACAACCCTTCCGAGCGAGTCTATCGCTTGCTGCACGAGCCGGAAAACTCGCGTGCCGGGATACGGGTGGGAAACGGCCACGATAGAGTCTAGAAAGGAGAGGCGGATGAAGATAGGAGGGCGTACACAGCTCAACGCCCCACGGACTGAGGTCTGGGAGACGCTCACGGACCCCAGGAAGGTTACGCCTCTCTTACCTGGGGGAGAGGTAGTGGAGGAGGAGAACGGCGAGACCTGGCGTGCGCGCCTGGGCGTCCCGACGAATCTGGGGACGAGCACGTTCGACTTCACCTTCACGCTGCTGGAGCAGCGCCCGACGGAGTATGTTCGGGTCTACGGCCACGGCTACGGCTCGCAAAACATCGTAGACCTTACGGCCGAGCTGCACCTCTCTGAAGAGGGGGAAGAGACACAGATCCGGTGGGAGGGCGACGTGCGTCTCGGCGGCGTGCTCGCTAGCCTCGGCCAACGCTCCCTTCTATACGTCCTGCAGCAGCAGATTGAGAACGTTCTACGAGCTCTGGAGGCTCAACAATCCGCGGAGGCACCAGCTCAATGAACTTAGGGTCGCGTCTTGTGAACTTATCGTTTGACCTAACCGACGAGGTGATCGTGGTCACCGGTGGTGGGAGCGGCATTGGAGCAGGATTTTGCCAGGGTTGCGCGTCGTCCGGGGCCACGGTGATCGCCGCAGACATTGACGAGGGTAAAGCCCGGCGCGTCTCCGAGGAGGCCAAGGGGCCGGGCAGAGTGGAACCTGCTAGACTCAATGTGGGGGACGCTGAGGCAGTAGAGGCCTTCTTTGGCGACGTTATCGACCGGCACGGCAAGGTGGACGCTCTTGTCCAATCCGCCGCTATACAACCCCGGAACGCGATAGCAGATATGCCGCGCGAGGAGTGGCTCCAAGTTATGGACATCAACCTCAATGGCGTGTTCTACTGCTCGAAGGCCATCGTCTCGTCGATGATTGAGCGACGGCGGGGAGCGATAGTCACGTTCACCTCAGGTCTGGCTAAGTCAGGACATCCCAAGGCATCTGCTTATGCGTCGACCAAGGCAGCGCTGGTGGCTTTCACCAAATCGCTCGCCCAGGAGCTGGTTCCATACAACGTGCGGGCAAACGTAATCGCCCCCGGGGTGACCGACAGCCCGCTCTTCACCGAACCAAACACATCCGAAGAGCAAGAGTTTTTCCGAAAGCAAAAGGGGGTCGGGACGGTCGAAGATGTTGTAGATTTGCTCATGTTCCTGATCTCCGATGCCTCGGCTGCCCTTACCGGATCGGTGCTGGACCGAGAGATCATTCTCTCGCCACCGCGGGGTACACGATAAGGAGATGATGGCTGATTACAAACGTGCTGACGTAAGGAAGGAGAAACCGGGATGACTCAAACGGACTGGTCCAGCCATCAGGAGCCGGTGGCCATAGTTGGGGCTGGCCCGGTCGGACTTTGCGCCGCCCTCTACTTCGCTCGACTCCGGATACCCTTCGTCGTCTACGAAGAAGACTCGGGGCTTTCGACCATGGCGAAGGCCGGGACGCTCACGCCTCGCTCGCTGGAGATATTCTCGCAGATCGGAGTGATCGACGATATGCTAGCGGCAGGCCTGCGTTTGGACCTGGTCGACTTCCTCGAGCGTCGCCAGGACCGGGTTCTTATGCAGATGCCGCTGCACGAACTCGATAAGGAAACGGCCTACCCGTTCACGATAAACCTGCCGCAGAGTGACTATGAGCGCATACTGTACAGGCACGCAGTGGAGAGCGGGTTTGGTACCGTTTGCTTCGAGCACCGGGTAGTAGGGATCGACCAAGACAAAGACGGCTGCCGACTGAAGGTCGAAAGCCCCGACGGGACGTCAACTGTCGAGACGCCTTACGTTCTCGCCTGTGACGGCGGCCACAGCACCATCCGCCACGAGTTGGGCATCAAACACGAAGGCAAAACGTACCCGGAGAGGTTCGCCCTGATCGACATAGAGGTCGACCTCGACGAGGGAGATGGCCGGCGTCCCACGTACCTATCGTACATATTCGATCCAGACGAGTGGCTGATCCTCGTTCGTCAGCCCAACATGTGGCGGGTCTTGTGGCCGGTCCCACCAGATTCACCGGAACTCGACGAAGCTGAAGTGGACCGCAAACTCCGTCTCGCCGTAGGTGACCGGGCGATCAACGTTCTGAGCGCGATCACCTACAAGGTACACCATCGGGTGGCACAGCGGTGGCGCGTCGGGCGCGTCTTCCTCCTCGGCGATGCGGCCCACCTCATCACCCCTGTCGGCGGGCTCGGCGCCAGCACCGGACTTCAGGACGCCAACAACCTCCCGTGGAAGATCACTTGGGTCATGAGAGGGCTCGCTGCTCCCGCCCTGCTCGACACTTACGAGAAAGAGAGGCGTCCTATCGCCGAGTTTATCGCCAGCGGTTTGGCTGATAAGAACCGCGCGATGATGAGGATGAAACACCCGGTCAAGCGGGCGATCCGGGATGTCGTGCTTCGGACTGCGCAGCGTTTTCGGGCTCATCGTTGGAACATCGCGTACGGGCGGTCTTTGCTCGCGACCAGCTACCAGAGCAAGACCGACCGTCCGAACGTGGCCGAAAGGGTGCTCCGGAGCGTTGTTCCCCAGACCCAACCGCCGGTCATGGCGGGAGATAGAATCCCGGACGGGATTCTCTTCGGTCCCGACGGCCGCCGGCGCTGGCTGCACGAGCTCGTGGGTGTCTCCTTCGTCGCGTTCACTTTCGACGATGCCCGGAACCAGCCCGACATCATGCCGCTGAACCAACAGCCGCCGTTTTTCCGCCATTACCTCATCAGCTGGTTCGACGCGCCGCACGACACGGGTCTGCGAGATCGGGCCTTCTACGACGTAGGGGGGACGGTGACCCAGAGGTTCCGGGCCGCCCCTGGTACGACTTACCTCGTCCGGCCCGACGGGCACGTGGCCGGGATAGAGCCGTCCGGCGGCCGGCCGGTGGAGCAGCTGTATAAAGACTACGTCGGAAGATCCCACATCCAAGACGATGTCTCTGGCAACGCGGCCATGTTCTCGGGTAGCCGGTCGTGAGCGAAACGAAGACCAGCAATGGCGGGAACAACACCGTCTCCGTCGAGTGGTTAACGGAGACCCTCACCGCCATCTTTATCGCGGCCGGCCTCTCCGACCGCGTCGCGTCGAGAGTCGCCGAATCTCTCGTTGACGCCGATCGGCGTGGGATCTCTTCGCACGGCGCGATGCTCGTCTCCATGTACGTCGACCGGATCCGTAGCGGGTCGGTGTCCACCCGGGAGGAAGCGGAGATCGTGGTGGACGCCGGTGCCATCGCTGTTCTCGACGCCCACCACATATTGGGCCAGCTAAGCGGCGATCAGGCTATGGAACTCGCCGTGACTAAGGCGAAGTCGTACGGCGTGGGCGCCGTTACCGTTCGACAAGCGTTCCACTTTGGCGGGGCGTTTCGCTACGTCCAGGCGGCGACCTGGGCCGGATGTATCGGCGTGGCCGCCGCGAACACCCGGCCGCTAATGCCGGCTCCTGGCGGCGCAAGTCCCGTCGTCGGCAATAATCCGCTGGCTTTCGGCATCCCCAATGGCGACGACGAGCCGATAATTGCGGACATGGCCCTCTCCGAGGTCGCGCTCGGCAAGATTCGCCTCGCCGCCAGCGAGGGGCAGAAGATACCCGAGAACTGGGCAACAGATGCCGAGGGCCAGCCGACCACCAACCCCGAAGCGGCCATCGCGGGCATGCTGTTGCCGATAGGAGGTCCCAAAGGCTACGGTCTCGCCGTCGTCGTGGACGTTCTGACCGGCGTTCTCTCCGACGGTCAATCCGGCTCCGGGGTCAAAGGGCTGTACGCTGACACCTCGGTGCCGAATGACTGCGCCCATTTTTTCCTCGCCCTAAACGTGGAATCGTTCGCCGACCCTCAGGGATTCATCAGCCGCCTGCGCGAGCTAGCAGCACAGATAACGGGCTCACAGCGTGCGCCGGGGGTAGGTCGCCTGCTTCTACCGGGCCAATTAGAGGCGGAGCGGTATGAGCAGTCGGCGGAGCATGGGATCAACATCGACGAGAGTACCCTTACTAGTCTTCGCGAGGCGGCTGGCCTCGTGGGTGCAGATCTGCCGGAGAAGGGCTGAGGTTATCGGTGCCGTAAGCTCACTAGGGGCGACGGTGGGCTAGAAAATAACGAGGGACCAATAGAGGCCTTAAGAAATGCCTTGAAGCGTGCCAGCCACCCTCACGCCTCTTCCACGACCTGCGCATGCTTCTAGAGGCCAACGTCTTTTGGAACTTGTTCGCGGGCCTAAGGGACATAGTGGGCGGCTGTTCTGCGGGCTACGAGAGATCCAGGAAATGCACCGGGCTACGCCGGGTGGCACCATGCTCATGGTGCTACGACCTGTCAGGGAAAAGCGGCTC